>Ga0247842_10007018_pt1 | contig 12395 bp, 17 predicted proteins | sample LaCruzMarch2015__3_FD_192411 | JGI IMG/M metagenome (GOLD analysis project Ga0247842, IMG submission 192411) | Freshwater microbial communities from meromictic Lake La Cruz, Castile-La Mancha, Spain - LaCruzMarch2015_19m | ecosystem: Environmental > Aquatic > Freshwater > Lake | place: Spain...
GAAATTCGGCGGGATTTGGGTTTCCGCCCCGCAGGAGGGTGCGGGAGGAATGCGGGGCGGATTTTTTGGCGGGCTAGCATAAAAAAGAAAATACAATATATTGATATCTCGGCAAAGCCGAGATACAAATTTTGAAACAGATAATAAAATAATAATTACTACTATTGGTATTGAAAAACCAAGTGGAGGTTTTTTAAGAAATAAATTAGAATTTACCAGGTTGTCCTGTGGTTTTATCTACCATTTTCTTTGTTGCTCCAATTCCCATATATTTCGCAGCTAGTGACTCAGCTTCATCTGCTTCTTTTTGCATTTTTACAATTTTTTCTCTTTGTTCAGGTGAAGTAATTTTAGTAATATTTCTTGAATCTATTTCAATTTTTTCTTCACCACCCTTGATTATCGCGGTTATTATTGGTCCACGTTCTTTAAGTTCTCTCTTTTTTTGTTCTTCAAATAATTTTCCTTCTTGAAAGAATCTATCACTGCCTTCTTTATACGGCAAACGTCCTGACATTTCTTTAAATTCCTTATCTCTTTTTATTTTATCACCATCCCATATTTTTTGCTCTTCTTCAACTGTTGGTGTATGAATATTAAAAATTTTATAAAAATTACCATTGCTATAAACTTCATCGCCTGGTTCTAGTGGTTTTTCTTTTAATTCTTCAATTGGCTTTATTTCTTCTTTTATCTCTTTATCCTCTGTATTTTCAACACCAGGTTTTATCTTATTGGTTATATCTGGCTGTTGTGATAATTTTAAACTATCATTTTTTTCCATATCTTCTATTTTTTCTACTTCCTCAAAAGGAGTGTATTCCTTGTTCGATTTTTCAAGAGATGTCTCTTTGTTTGAATCAAGTTTATTTTTAAATTCTCCTAGAGCTTTAAATTTTCTATCGAAGAAAGATTTATCTTCAGGGCTAAGAGACCAACCAGAACTTTCAACATCTACCTTTTTAATACTTTCTTCTCCATGATTTATTGCTCCTTGTTTCTGTTTTTCAAGATCATTTATTTGTTGTTTAATTACATTAATTTCTTCAGGATTGTTGGAATCCAAATTTAAATCGCTAACTCTTTTTTCAAGTTTTGAAACTTCATTATTAGAAAATTCAGTTGATTGTTCTTTCCCATTATTTAATTTATTAGCAAAGTATTCTAATGCCTTAAATTTTCTATCAAAAAAAGAACTGTCTTCAGCACTAAGTTCCCATGGCTTTTCGGGTGTTTTAATGTTATTAACAGCACTTTGTTCATTTTTATCTACAAATTTTTCTGTATTCATGGTTTTGAAAAATTAATTTAATAATGATTTTCTTATTTGCTCAATTTTTTCCCCCTCCTTGTTTTTTAAAAAATTAGAAATAATTTTTTTTTGTTCTTGTTCAAGCACATTAACCTCAGACATTGTATCATTGTAAATATCTTCAATTTTCATTAAAGTTTCGTTTTCTTTATCTAAATTATTAGCGTTACTCTCCGTTACTCTCATAGTATGATAATACCATAATATCTTCTAAAAAATCAATAGTCCTAGCCCGCCAAAAAATCCGCCCCGCATTCCTCCCGCACCCTCCTGCGGGGCGGAAACCCAAATCCCGCCGAATTTCAAAAACTTTAGTCTCGGTTTTGCGAATCCTCCCTCCCGCAATTTAGTTTCGCAAAACCGAGTCCATTTTCTAAACGGCTCATTTGGTGGTATTTGAGCCGTTTAGCGTTCCCCGCACTTTCTCTTTGAGAAAGCTCTGTGCTACTGCACAGAGGTGCTTTAGCACGCGGGGAACGCTATGATACTTTGTTTTGAAAATAGGTTCTGATTTGGTAGAATAAATGCACCAAGCGTGAATTTAAAAAGACTGGCCTGCGCCAGTCTTTTTCACTTGGTGACGACCGCAGTGCTGTTTTGTCAGCTGACAAAACCACGAGGGGCGGACTGCGAAAATTTCGAGCGACGGCGAGAAATTATTTGTAGTCACAATTACTAAATCGAAAAGGTGTACTGACCCCAAAAGGGTCGATAAGTGTACCCACTTTCCTATTAGCGTTATGATTGACAACACTCAAAATAAAACGTAATGTTAAGAAAAATTCATTAACTAAAAAATATAATGTATGAATAAGTTTATCTTTGATTTAGATGGGACTATTGTAAACACTCAAATCCCATTCAATTCTTTTGTGGAATCAGAACTTTTGAGAATACATCAAAATATAATTATTTCCCCTGAAGAACTTGCTCTCAATTTTACGGGAATGTCCACAAGGAAGGTTTTTACAGAAAAAGCACCGAATTGTAATATTGATTTTATGGTCAAAAGAAAATGGGAAATGATGTATGAATTGATTGAAACAAAAGGATTAAGATGTCTGCCGGGCATGTATGATTTACTTTTTGATCTAAATGTAAACGGAAATCAAATGGCAATTGCATCCGCCTCATCACCTTTATGGATTAAATCGTGTTTAGATTATGCAATCCCTGACGAAGGTAATATTATTTATAAACACAAATTAATTGATTTTTTTGGTGATAAATGTTTTTCAGCTGAAAACTGTCAAAATAACAAACCCAAGCCAGATGTCATCTTAATGGCAAACGAAAGTTTTGAGCACTCGATCAGTGGTATTACATACACCATAGGAGACAGTAGGGGCGATGTTATTGCAGGAATCGCAGGAAAATTTCCGGTTCTTTATTTATCAGAGATAAACAAGGAATTTGACAATAACCCACTTGTTAAAAGGTTTAATTCCACTCTGGAGTTATGCGCTCACATAAGGGAAAATCTGATGTAATCGATAGGGAGACTATAATATTGTCTCCCTATTTTATTAATATCATTACATTTATTTGTGTTATACTATTTGAGTCGGGTTTATCCCATTAGAAACTGCGGTTGTGGTTTACAGTGGAAATTAATAATTTACTTAAAATTTTTCCGTTTTAAAATGGTTTGCGAAACAAATATTACCGCAACCTGTTTCTAACGGGATTTGTTATCTTATGGAAGAAAATAAAAATTGTTGCAAAGGAAAAGGTTGTGAAAAATGTATAAATAGTGAAGGATGTTGCTGTTTTCATAAATGGAATATTAAATGCATATTAAAAGTACTTGTCATTATAATTATAATTGTAACTGCTGTTTTTTTGGGTATTATGATTAAAGATCAAAATCAAAGATATAACTTTAACAAAATAAAAGACAGCGGTTATGCTCAAAAAGAAAATTTTAGTAGTAGCAACAGCGGAAGTGTTACTGTTAAAGTTCTCCCTTCTGAAAACAATCCAACGGAAACAATAATACCATCCACAATTCAATAAAATCACAAATAAAAATAACAAAAATTTTACGAAATTAGGATTAAATCTTGCTGTTTTTATTTACCTATAACCAATTTTTTAATTTCTTCGTATGAAGCTTCTCCGCAAATAGTTTTATTAGTTTTCTGATTCAAAAAAAACGGGACGCCACCACATATCTCATCTCCAACATCGAGACTCAAAAGCATCTCATCATTCTCTTTATTGTGCCAAACCTCAACCTTCTTTATATTAAAACCTTCAGCAATAAGTCTATCAACATGCTTCTCGACAACAATACAACTCGGGCATTCCAATCCATAAAAAAATAATAAATCTTTGTTCATTGGATAATTATACCACCAGTAGAAGGAAAACGATAAATAAAATCCCGACCAGCGGTCGGGATTTTATTTTTATTTGGTTATTTTAGAAAGTCTAGATTTTTTACGTGATGCTGTATTTTTCTTTATCACTCCCCTTTTTGCAGCTTTGTCGATAACTGAGTAAGCTTCTGGAAGTAACTTCTTGGCGTCAACTTTATTTTTTGCTTTGACCAACTTTTCGATTCCCTTTATGGCTTCTTTAATATCTTTCTTATTACGGTCATTCATTGCTTTCTTGGTTTTTGAACCACGTAACGCTTTTTTTGCTGATTGTGTAATTGGCATGACTAATTTTTAAGGAGTGTAACAACTATAAAAATAGTCATCCCTTCCTATAATTTTTGTTATATTAATAATTAAAAATTCAATAAAATAATATCTTTTTATACTTTCCGAAATACGGGGCCGAGTAGGCCAACCTTTTATTCCTAAGTATTTCGTCCCTCATTTAAAATAAGTTATGGGACTGGGATATAAGGCTTGAACTACCAAACAATAGCAGAAATAGCCGAAAAGAGCAATATTTGTTATTATTTAGTCATGATTGCAAGATTAGAAGGGATTATTGTTCATACAACTGAAAAATTCTTAATTATTGACGTTTCTGGTGTCGGCTATAAGCTTAATGTTACAGCCGAGGCTCTTTCTTTGGTTTCCTTGGGTGACCATACATCTTTCTGGGTGTATACGGCTGTACGAGAAAATTCCATCGATTTATATGGTTTCAAAAGTACTAATGAGATGTCCTTCTTTGAACTTCTACTTGATGTCTCGGGTATTGGTCCACGCTCAGCCCTTTCGATTCTCGCTATTGCTCCGATTGATACCCTTAAGCGAGCCATCGCCACTGGCGACACAGGATACTTGAATAAAGTTTCCGGCATCGGTAAGAAAACTGCTGAGAAGATAATCATTGAACTCCGGGATAAACTACAAGATTACAAACAAGATGGTGACACCCCAGGACTTCTACGTGATGAAAGCGACATCGTCGAGGCTTTGAAGTCTCTCGGTTATTCTCAAAATGAGGCTCGTGACGCTTTAAAGAAAGTCCCCCCAACAACGCTTGGAACGAATGCTCGAATAAAAGAAGCATTACAAATCCTCGGCAAACGTTAATTAATTCATATTTATTTTTATAATTCTTAATTCTTAATTATTTTCAGATGCCAGAGCTCCCTGAGGTTACAACGACGGTCAATGGGTTACAAAAAGTCTTACCAGGGCTTGTATTTGTCGATGTTTGGACAGATTTGGCAAAGCACAAGCAAAAAATTAAACAATTTAAAGACACAATAAAAAATGAAAGTTTTTTCAAATCGTTCAAAAGAGAAATAATTGGGCAGAAAATAATAAATGTAGAAAGGAGAGCAAAAAATATCTTAATAAATATTTCGGGTGGTAACACAATTCTCATTCATTTAAAAATGACTGGGCATCTACTTTTTGGAAAATATGCTTTTAATAACAAGATAAAAAAATGGATCCCCGCTGAAGGAGAAAGTTCTCCCCTCTTTGATCCTTATAACAGATTTATACATGTGGTTTTTTCATTATCAGATAATAGACATTTGGCTTTTTGTGATTCTCGAAAATTTGGCAAAGTAACAATTATTAAAACAAAAGGGTCAGAAAATACTCCTCACCTAAGAGACATCGGACCAGAACCACTGGAAAGGTCTTTCTCGTTTGAAAAATTTAAGAATCGTCTACTTATAAAACCAAATTGGAAGATCAAAACTGTCCTTATGAATCAATCAGTAATCGCTGGCATTGGAAATATATATTCTGATGAAATGCTCTGGCTCTCGAGTATCCATCCTGAATCTAATTCAAATAAAATTCCTAATACCAAACTTTTAAAATTATACAAAGAAATGAAAATAATACTTAAAAAGGGTATCAATTTCGGTGGCGATTCAATGTCTGACTATAGAAACATTGATGGTGGCAGAGGTAATTTCCAACACCATCACAATGTTTATCAGAAAAAGGGTGAGAAGTGTATGAAAAAGAATTGCAAAGGTGTTATAATAAGAAAAGTTATCAATGGTCGCAGTGCGCATTATTGTAATGTTCACCAACAACTATATACTTGATTTTTTAAATTACTACTATGGGACTTGTCCCGTATGAAGCGTTTCTAGTAAAGTGTATAGATAGAATATAAAATATTGTTTTGTCGATTTTATTTAATTAATAAAAGCAATGGAAATGTAAACATTTCCTGCTTCATATGGGATGGCAGAAAAATCAAAAGACAAAAAAGAAAAGGGGCATAGTCATCATAGTGGTGGGGAAATGCATTTTGGACTCGAAGTTCTTATTTTTGTGGTTATAATATTTGTTATTTGGGTATTTACTGGTGGTGCAAAAAAACCAGTAGAACAACAAAAACCATTTATAACTCCCCTCACTGACCCAATAAACCCTGGAACTACATATGGGCCGAAAGATTTAAAAAATTAAGGTCTCAAAATTTTAAATAGAGCCACTCCACAAGCAACTGAAACATTCAGTGATTCTTTTTTTCCGTACATAGGTATCTCTGCTATAATGTCACATTTATCTAAAATATTTTTTGAAAGGCCGGTAACCTCTGGGCCCATTATAATTGCAACTTTATCTTCTTTCTTTATTTTACGATAATCGATAGCCCTATCGTCTTGTTCAATAGCAATAATTGTGTAGCCGTCTTTTTTTAGATAAGTTATGAGTGGAATCAGAGTTTTTTTATATTCCCAAGGTATCCAAGCTTCCGCTCCCAGGGCGCTTTTTGCAATATCTTTCTGAATTCTTCCAAATTTATCAGTCGGTCTCGGTGTCCAACCAGTCAGATATATCTTCGAAATTCCAACCGCATCAGCGGTTCTAAATATCGCTCCAACATTAATGGCCGAGCGAATATCGGGAAGAATTAAGATGGCATCTTTTGAAATCATAATATTGAAAGTCTATATGATAAATCACTTATTATCAAGATAAAATTACATCTTTTAAATTTTTTGGTACATTGGTTAGATTTTTACAGCCATTTTTTGTAATTAAAATCATATCTTCAATTCGAACTCCTCCAAAACCCTTAAAATAAAGCCCTGGTTCGACAGTCATGACACAACCCGCAGGAAGAATATCTTCGCTTTTTGGCTTCAAATTTGGCCATTCGTGAATAACCGTCCCTACTCCGTGCCCCAAACCATGGACGAAACCACTGTGGGTTTTATCTTTTTCTTTGATTTTAAATTTTTTAGTTAAATAAATTCTTGCTATTTTATCAAGTACCCTTGCTCTTCTTTCTCCCCTTTCCATTTCCTTGATTATTTTATTCTGGGATTCCAAAACGGCTAAATATATTTTCTCTTGCCTCTTATTTATTTTTTTATAAAAATATGTCCGCGTCATATCAGAACAATAGTGGTTCACCGTGCATCCAATATCAAACATGATTGCATCCCCAATCTTCAGCTTCGTCCTCCCTGGATTGTGATGAATGTTGGCCGTGTTTTGTCCAAAAGAAACAATTGGTTCAAATGAAAGTATTGGGGCTTTATATTTTGCAAAAGATTTCTTTATAAAATCTGCTATCTCTATTTCGCTAATACCAACTTCCAACTTCCTCAAAGTATCTTCTAATACTCTTTCACTTATTCTTTGAGCTTTTATTATATTCTCGAGCTCTTTTTTACTTTTTACTGCTCGAACTTCATGTATTAATTTTGTCATTTGTATTTTTTTATTTCTTTTTTTGCTTTATTAATAAATTTTCCAAATTTATAATCTTTCTCTCTTCTTTCAACCTCAGACATTTCATAAAACTCCGTTTCTTTCTTTAAATTAATATAATTAGAGTATTTTTCTATATTTAATTCATTTGACGCTAGCGCCGATAAAACACTACAGCCAGGTTCCGAAACATGAGAACAATCAATAAATTTGCATTTCTTGGATAATTCTGTTATTTCATCAAAAACATTATCTACTCCTTTACCCGTATTTGCCATTCCAACCTCTCTCATTCCTGGATTGTCTATAACAATGCCTCCATTTTTCAAAAAATACATTTCCCTTCCAGTAGTTGTGTGCTTCCCTCTATCCGTCTGGAAACTTATGTCGTTTGTTTCTATTGCATTCTCTTCAATTAATTTATTTATGAGTGATGATTTTCCAACTCCAGAAGAGCCAAGAAAACAATATGTATACCTAGGTAATATATAAGACCTTAATTTTTCTAAGCCTATATCAGCCAAAGCACTAGTTAAAATAATATCAATATCTTTAAATCGGTTTTTTATCTGGATCAATTTCAAATCTAATTCTTCTTTGGAAATTAAATCAATTTTATTTAAAATAATGGTAGGACGAATTCCACCATCATTTGCTATCGCAAAGTACCTTTCAAAACGATTCAAATTATAATCCCTACCGATTGATTCCACAATAAAAGCTACATCTATATTGGTCGCAATTATTTGAATTCCATTTTTATTATTGTATTTTCTTTTTATTTGTGTTTGTCTTGGCAATATATCTCTTATTACAGCCCATTCTGCATCTTGTTCTTTTATTGAAACCCAATCACCTACAGCGGGATAATCTTCTCGAGACGAGGCATTGAAAATCCTTTTACCAGTTATCTTAGCAAAATATTCCCCATCCAAATTCTTTACTTTATATGCCCCCTTATATTCAGCAATAACTCTCGCAACCGAAAACCCATCCAATTTTAATTTTTTCCTATTGGATTCAAAAAAAGTATTATACTCTAAGTCTTCTAATTCCATATTCATGATTATATCAGAAATATGAAAAAATTTGGTTTCTATCAAATAGAAGCACCTGTAATCAGTTGATGTTTGTTAAGGCGTTACAGAAAGAGGATTAATTATTTTAAAATAATCTCTGGCCCCCCTATAAAAGTTTCCCTGCCATTTTCTATTAAAATTGCTTGATCGTCTGTAATTAATCGAATATTATAACCTGTCTTTTGTATAATTTCTCTTAAACCATCATCCATAGCTTTTACATAATGTGGTCGTATTAAATATGGTACATATTTGAAAGCCGTAAAATCAGTAATTCCAAAGTGATTTCTGCCCTTTTTCATCGTTGCAAGTATAATACTTGGGGACATAAGATGTGATCCAGTACTACAACCGACATAAGATAACCCATTATCTAATAAATCTTTTAATATTTTCTCAAAATTTACTTCCCTTATATATTTTAGTAAATAAAAAGGATTTCCTCCTTCAATCTGAACTACATTTTTGTCTTCAAAAAATTTATATATTTCTTGTGACGTTTTATCTTTAATATCTAACTCTTCAAAATAAATATCTTCTTTAATCATATTCAGCTTATATTCTTCCATATATGCTTTAAAGACTTCATCTTGTGCTCCTTTAATAGCCGTAATTATTCTGCCAATACGAAGTTTATCTTTAGGTATACCTAAATAATTATATCCTTCTTTAATTAAAAAATTTTCTTTTGAAGCAAGTAATAGTTTCATATTATTTTATTAAAATTTCTTTTGCTTTTTTAAATAAAGCGAGCATATCTTCTCTTATTATTAATCCTATAAATTTATTTTTATCTACTTCAGATAAATTTTCTAAATCATCAATTTTCCATGCTTCAAAACCTAAAACTTTGCTTTCTTCTACTTGTAGGTCTGAAATATTTCCTCCATATAAATAAGCATATTGAGCACGAATTGTATTATTTTTTAATCCAGTTTTTTCATCAAAACTTTCTTTTCTCATTTTAGTAAGGAAAAGTAATTTATTTGGATCTATGTCTAAACCCGTCTCTTCTTTACACTCTTTAATAGCGGTTTTTTCGTATTAATCATTTGGTTCAACATGTCCACCAACTGTCGCGTCTAGTTTATCAGGGTAAGTATCTTTATCTTTTGCTCTATGTTGAAAAACAATTTCTCCATTGGGGGTAATAAACCAAACATGTATTTCACGATGAAGAAGTCCTTCCGTATGAATTTTTGTTCTATTTTCTAAACCAATAACTTCATCATTTTCGTTCACAATTTCTAGTATTTGTTTTAATTCATTCATATTTAAATTATAACAATAAACCCAAATTTTTCATAAAGGGTTCGATTCCTGTCAGGTTGTTTGATGCTTGTTTTACAAGACTTTACGCACTATGTGGTCCGGTAGTCATAACGTTATTATAACTATACTATCTGATAAGCAATATATGGAGGGATTATATAACAAATTGATGTTTATTAAAGCGTTGCAAAAAGAATAAATATTTTATTCAAATCTAAATAAATCAGTATTTTTTTCTACTTCATCGGCTTTGAATATACCTCCATTCATACATATATAAGCACCATTCCCAATACTATTAAAAGAAGCCAAACTATAACCAAGATTAAAAGATGCATCAGAAATTGAGAAACCAACAATTGGTATCATTGCTCCAGTTATAATTACTTTTTTGTTTATACTTTCTTTTACAATTAAATCTTCTATGAACTTTGCAGTATTTTTCATTGTAAAAGTCCCGTGAGTTATTAAAATATTTTCTTGAACTGAAGATTTAATAGATATCCATAATTTATCCAAATCTTCTTGGGTTATTTCACGACTATCTTTTTCACATATAGTTTCTATTTCATAAGTAAAATGTGGTTTAACAAGATTTTTAAGATAATTATCAATAGTTGCGTCTAACTTCATAAGTTCCTTATTCATTTTTTCATAAGAAGGATCAATAAACTCAATTGTTCCACCCATTTTTATAATATGTATATTATTTTTTTCCATATTTTATTCTATTATTCCTAATCTATTAAAATTTTTACCACTTAGTCCATCAATTGAAATATTTTCTTTATTAATTTTTTCTTTTTCCATTTGACTTGGTGGCAATATATACTCTATATACTTATCTTCTTTTTTCTTCAAGATTCCTATTCCAACCCAAAATTTAGCGACAGATGTTTTTGTTGTTCCAACAGCAATAACCTTACCGTCTTTAACTGATGTCGGGAATACAAGTATTTTATTTTTCGCTCTATTATAAGGTCTTCTTTTGTCTACTGAATAGTAAGCTTGATGAAGTAATTCTATTTTCTCTCTCCAAATAGGATCCTCATCTTGCCCAGGATTAAGTTTTACATTTAATTCAACCATTCGTCTTTCTTTATCTCCTAATTTAGGCAAACCACCAAATTCTATTTTTTTCTTTTCTATTTTATCTGCTAAGTCTTTTTCAAATTCTTCTGGTGTGTAAAAAGATGAAATTGGTGTAAGTGTAAATTTGATATTTTCTGGTATATACTTTTTAAGAAATTTTACTAAATTCTCAAAACTTTCTTTGTATCTTTTTGTATTCTCTTTAGAGATATTATTCATTCTTTCAACAATTATATCATCTGAAGCAAAATCAAAGATAACTCCAGGTTTATATACTAGAGCTATTGGTTTTAACCATTTTGAGTAATACATTAAAGTAAATAATTCAGCCCAATCAACTTCTGGTGTTTCTTCAAATCTCCATAATTTATATCCACCAAAAGGAAAAGAAAACTTTATTGGTAAACTATCATCAATACTCTCATTAACTACTCGTCTAATATGTTCAATATATTCAGGAATTAAACTAAATTTTCTGAATTTCTTAGACATTATAGATTTACAGATATAATTAAATAATTCCTCTTTAGATGAAAAATTTTCTACTTTATTTGTAGATTTTAGTTCATTTAACTTATATTCAATGTATTCTTTTGGATCCATTTGAGATGTGGGTAGGAATTGAACCTACGATATTTGTCTTGCGGACAAATGCCTTAACCACTTGGCGACCACATCGGTTCTATTATATCAATAAACCCAAATTTTTCATAAAGGGTTCGGTAGGACCGCGAGTACGTTCCCGTTTTATTAAATGGTAATCCATTTGTTTAAAACGCAATCCTTTAGGGCTTATCGACCTCGACTAAAACTTTTTCGTCCGTTACTCTCGGTAGGAAATCTTCCCCTACGAGGACAGTATGCCTTTTGTAATTTTTTAAAAAGAATTTTAAAAAAGACACAAAAGCCTTTCGATTCCTACTCGCGAGCCAAGCAGTTGGCTCGCTCGAGAGGACAATTTAAAAAACCCACAGTAAACTGGGTTTTTTAAATTGTCCTCTCGGTAGGAATCGAACCTACGACCATCTCCTTAAAAGGGAGCTGCTCTACCAACTGAGCTACGAGAGGATATTAAATTTTCAAACAATAACGTGTTTTTCTTACTAACAAGCCTTAGATCTACCAAAACAACTACAAGAGGATTATTAAAAAGTACCATATTTAAGCCATAAAATCAATATCTACACCTCCACACCCATATTTTTATAGCTATTTACAGCGCAAACTTACAGTTTGCAATAAAAATATAGGTGTGGGGGTAAAGTTATCCCCACTCTTCTTGTCTAAGTTCAGATACATATTGCACTCTTTAGTTTCTTAAATAAATGAGGCAATTTAATAGATTTCGGGGAACAAAAGGATTCATAACAATGTGGGAGCGTGTGATACGCTTTCGGTATATGATTACCGAAGAAGCAAAAAAGAGATGTCAAATCCTTGCTTTCTGGGAGAAGCACGGTACTTCTGCAACAACAGAAGCTTTTAATATTAAGAGAAGGATACTTTTCTTGTGGCAAGAGAAGTTAAGAAAAGGTG
>Ga0247842_10007019_pt1 | contig 12394 bp, 9 predicted proteins | sample LaCruzMarch2015__3_FD_192411 | JGI IMG/M metagenome (GOLD analysis project Ga0247842, IMG submission 192411) | Freshwater microbial communities from meromictic Lake La Cruz, Castile-La Mancha, Spain - LaCruzMarch2015_19m | ecosystem: Environmental > Aquatic > Freshwater > Lake | place: Spain...
AGCCAAGGGTGGAGGGGTTTACTCATTAAAGCCGTACGTTAGTTGGGTTAAGAACGGTGCGAGCCAGTTTGGATACTATCTGTTGGAGTTGTTGATTGACTGAGGGGAAGCTGCCACGAGTACGAGAGGAACATGGCGGCGCAGCCACTGGTGTACCAGTTGTCTGACAAGGCAATGCTGGGTAGCTACGCTGTAGCGGATAAGCGCTGAATGCATCTAAGCACGAAGCCGTCCCTAAAAAGAGTCAATCTATTCCGAGACGCCGTGAAAAACCGGTTTGTAGGAACGAGCGCACTCATAGAAGATGAGTTTGATAGGTTGCGGATGTACGCACAAAGCTTTTGCGATGTGTTGAGTCCTGCAAAACTAAAAGCGCTAGGTTGCTAATAACACAAAAGCATTATTTGTTTGCTTTGCAATCAGTCACGTATATGTTCTGTTAATTGATTAACCCTTTGCGAGCCTTTAACGGACGCTGAATTTTTTTTATTACAATTCTTGCGGGAGCAAGGTTCAATTAGTCTTTTATATTTCTAATCCCTCTTCTTGATTGACGAATTTATTCTATTAAATGGTGATTTTCATAAAAAAATGGGTGAAGATTGTATTAAAGTTGATTCAACAATTAGGGTTGGAGAGGGCAGCGTATTATATTTCAAGAAATAGGGTGTTATCAAATTTTTTAATAACTCACTATTGGGAATCTAACAAAAGTCTTTTGGATTATTATAAACTTTACTCACAATACCTAAAATTAGCGGGTAAGGCAAAAATCAACCTTGAAAATAGTAAGATACTTGAAATTGGGTCCGGTTCATCTTTTGGAGCGGCAATTTTTTTCACGCGCCACAATATTGACAGTTGGGTGAGCATTGATAAGTATAATGAGATAAATTCTGCTTCTGAGATAACAAAAGCAAATGAGTTTTTAAGAAAATATCCTGCAAAAAAATACAAGAGATTCTTTATATACAATAAAGAAAAAATAATTAATTTTACAAACAACCTTTTATTTTTAAAAAAGGATATATTAAATATAAATCTCCCGAAAAACCACTTTGATGTGGTTTTTTCTAATGTGGTACTTGAACACATCGAAAAAGAGGATGTTGAAACTGTAATTAAAAACATTAAACGCGGCTTAAAATCTGGCGGGAAGTGTATAAGTGTAATTGATTTAGGTGACCATTTTAACGTATTAAATCCCTTCAATTTTTACAAATATTCAGAAAAAGAGTGGCACAATCTGACCAGCAATACTATAATGTACACAAATAGGTTAAGGGCGGTTGATTTTATTGAACTTTTTGAGAAAAACGGATTTAAATTAGTGGTATCTGATTTTAAGCGCCAAAAATTAGGGAAAAAGGTAAAATTATCAGCGGATTTTAATAAGTATACACGAAAGGATTTGGAAACATGTTTAGTAAAATTAGTTTTTAAAAATAATTAAGGGTTGTGGGGTTTCTAAAAAAGGACAGTTTTATATATTTCTAATTTCTATTCATAACATGCCAAAACATAAAGTCAAGCATCAAGAAAAACATTCAAAGAAATCAAAACCCTCGCGCAAGCATTTAACTTCGCACAGATTAACCCGTCACTTAACCCGCCACTCACACAAGACTTCTTCACACCACTTACCCCGCACGCAAGCCTCTCACAAACCAATTTCTTTTCTTTCAAAAAGCATTTTTTCAGTCGGCAAATTCAATCTCACAGTTGAGTATTTTATTTTAATTCTCATTTTGATTTTCGCGTTTTATTTGAGGATAATGTTTCTCGGCGAGTCCGCATTCTGGGTGGATGAGAGTATCTCCGCAATTGCATCAAAAAATATCTTAGAAAAAGGCGTTCCGGTTTTCGATTCAGGATTTTTCTACGGCAGAGCGCTTGTGTATCATTACTCCGAAGCCCTTTCCTTCATCGCGTTTGGTTTGAATGATTTCGCCGCAAGATTTCCTTCAGTAATTTTTGGATTGCTCACGGTGCTCCTCGCGTTCTTTGTTGGGAGAGCGTATTCAAAGAAAGCGGGTCTTGCCGCCGCGCTTTTTACTGCAACTTTTTTCCTTGAAGTATTTTTTTCAAGGCAGGGGAGGTTTTACCAATTATTCCAGCTCGCCTTCTTCGCATCGCTTTTCTTTTTATACAAATCAAAAAACAATAGTAAATGGATTTACCCCGCATTATTTACTTTCGCGCTCGCGGTTGATACAAACCCTTTGGGGGTAGTGCTTGCGCCATTTTTCATCCTTGAATATTTGTTCCTTAGAAGGGGAGCAAAAAAGGCGCGGCTTGGAAAAAACAAAAGCAATTTGAACGAGAAACTTTTGTTCCTAATAATTCCAATTGTAATTTTGGTCGTGAAAGGAATTGAGCTTTGGTTTGCTTATCTGAGCGCGCTTACCGCAAGGGCCGCAAAAGCGGCGCCCTTAAATTATTTTGCGGGGCTAGCGCAGGAGTTTAGTTCAAAAGCATTCTTCACAATGCCATTTATGCTGATTTTTTGTGCGGTGGGGGTTTTTTGGGCATATTTCAAAAACAAACAATTAACTCTTTTACTAATTGTGCCTTCCCTGCTCGCGCTTGTGTGGCTCTATTTCTCAAGCGATTATGCGTTAAGATACTTTTATTTCTTTATTTTTCCAATATTGCTTTTTGCAGGAGCATTGTTTGCATTTGTTGCGGAGAATAGAAAGCAAATAAGCCCTGTGCTAATTGTTCTTGCGGTGCTTGTTGTTGGCTGCTCAAATGTTTTCTTTCCAAGTTCATTTGGATTTGTACTCGCCCCCCCGCAGGAAAATCTAAAAGATATTTCCGCCCCCGAAATAAGTTTTGCGGGTATTCCTGTTGAAGTATATGAAGACATAATGTATTCTGGAGCCGAAATAGTTTCTTTGTACTCTCCGCATGTAGAGTGGTATCTTAAGAAGCCTGATTCAGTTCTGCCTTTCTCAATGAACGGAACTTATGCTGGCGAAGTCTCAATTAAAGTGAATAATGAATTAGTTGACATATATTCGGGCGCACCAGTAATTTTGGATCTTGAGTCAAAAACAGGAAGATTTTTCTTTATTGAGGAATATTTTGCCTCCTCAAAACTTGCGTTTAATGATCGGGTCGCGCTTGATTCAATAAAAAAGAAGTGCGCATTTCGTTACGCCAATGATAGCATCGCGATTTTTGAGTGCAATTAAGCTATTTAAAGTTCAACTTTCTATTATTTTCGACTTTTGGTGGGAATTTTGATTAAAAAAAGAAGGGTAAGGGCGCACGGAAGAAAGAACTCTTTGGAGTCTTTTGAAGAGTCGGTCAAGCACAAGATTAATCAAGATATTCTAAGCAAGGTCCCAAATTTTCCAAAAATTAAATCCTCGCTCCCTGTTATGAGAAAGGAGAATATTACAATACTTTGCGCGTTAGTGCTTATTCTTGCTTTTATTTTAATGCAGTTGTTCCTTATGAATTCAACAGGCATAGGAACTGATGAAGGAAACTTTGTTTTTGTTGCAAAAGAAGTAATGCAAGGCAAGGAACCATATATCGATTTCTATACAAGAGAAGCAGGCTCGCTTATATTTTTGCTTCCAGTATTAAATATTTTTGGACCAAGCATTGAGAATCTAAGATGGGTTATTCTAGTTGTGCATGTTTTGGAAATAGGACTTATTGCGTTTTTAGCATTCAAATTGACAAAGAGCAAAAAGATTACAATTTTCTCAATAGTATTGTCAATTGCTCTTCTGCAGATTAACGGCCCGCTTGATTTTTACCAGGGATCATTTTATCAATTTTCAAATATTTTCTCTCTGGCGATAATTGCAATAACAACCTTGAAGTGTTTTGGGTATTTGGATATGAGCTGGAGAAAAACAGCGATAATAACCGGGCTGCTTATTGGAATTGACATTATCTGTTATAAGGGTGCGACTGTTTTGCTTGCAATAGTCCCTTTTTTGATTCTGCTTGGGGCAAATCATAAGGGCAAAACAGATTTTACGACATCTAACATATTGATATTTTTTGTAGCGGCTCTCCTTCCAGTCTGGGCATATTTAGTTTATTTTTCATTTAAAACAAATATTCTACATATAATTCAAATGATTTTGTGGAATGTTTTGGCGTGCTGGTTTGTTGCTCTTATATTTTTTCTAGTTGTTTTTAAGTTTTTTAGGGATAAAAAAATAGTGCTTAAAGCAGACCTTGTTGTTTTTGGACTAAACATTCTTTTCTTATTAGGAATTATTTATAGAATGTTTTTGGGCTACACAGAAACTGTCGCTTCGCTTTATGGGGGGCTCGTTTTTATTAACCTTTTCACCCTCATGACAATACAACTCTTTAGCATTTATTTTTCAGGGAGATTTAGAAAAGTTATTTTTTTCATTAATATTATTCTCAACATATTTATTTTGGTGTTTGGCTTTGGCAATAGGGGATTTTTTTCCGGACCGCCGTTTTGGTATTACCTTGCGAGTGCGGTAATATTTATAATATATAATTTTGTGCTTTTCTGCGTTTATCTTGAAGAACGTGAGAAATCTGGGCACGATAATAAAATATTCATTTTGGGCGCTGCAGTCTACTTAATATTGATGTTGTTCTCCATCGGCGGAAAACTACTGCCCACAAAATATGAAAGTGTGCTTATCCTTCTCCCTGTGCTTATTTTATTAATAATTAAACTAAAATCAAAAGTGACAACCCTGATAAGAGTGATTTTTATTATTACAGTTTTAAGTACGATTTTTATAAACAGTACGCTCAGCAATGACTTTACATTATACCAAAAAAGTTCTTTTGACTCAGCTGTTGGGTATATGCAGACAAGCCTTAACCCTACTGAGAAAGTTTTTTCTCTTGACACTGCGCTGCTTGCAGAAATTCAAAATGAAAGTTTTATCTCATTTTATTCGCAGCATATCTTTATTCAGGATGAAGATACTGATTATTTTTACAATGGATTAGCCGAGGATTATGCTGGATTTGATATAACCCTCAAAAAGGATGATTTGATAGAAAAACTCATGAATACCCCTCCCAAGTATGTTGTGGGGTCAAATAGGGCAACTCTTAGGGTGATAACGGAAAATAATTTTATTAATTCTTGGTTCAATGAATCTTATTTTATGAAAGCCGATTTCGGAAGAATACTTATTTATGAAAGGAGATAGGCGTCGCAAAAGAAGGTCTTAAATAGTAAATATACTTTATTAAATTAATGGGGATTGGGAGAATTTTTCTGGCAAGGTTTGGCAGACTGTTTCTTGTCGCAAACACATTCTATTGGACATATTTTTACTCGCTTATCTTTGGTCACATGGGTCGCAAGGTTACAATGTACGGGAAAATTTATATTCAAGGTCCTGAAAAGATATCCGTCGGGAATCGCACAATAATAAATCATGGCTGTTCGTTCTATGGAAAAGGGGGAATTGAAATAGGGAGCAATGTTCTAATCGGTCAAAATGTAAATATTATGACAAATAACTATATTCATTCAGATACCGCGGTTCCGATTAGGGATCAGGGGCAGGTCTACAAAAAAGTTGTGATAGGCGATGGGGTGTGGATTTGTGCTAATGCAATAATTCTTCCAGGGGTTAGAATTGGAAAACATGCTATTGTAGGCGCGGGCGCGGTTGTGACAAAGGATGTTAAAGATTATTCTGTAGTTGTGGGAAATCCCGCGAGGGAAATTCATTCGCGTTTAAAAAAAGTACGCGCATAATATTTTCTATTTTTTATTTTTGCTTTTGCCAATTTTTATTAGCAAATAACCAATGCTTCCATAAACAATTGAGGGGATGAAAATTACTATGTGGAAAATGAGAGTTTTGTTCAGGGCAAAAGCATAATCAAATCCTAGCTGGACTAAAAAATATGCAAATCCCGCCTCAAAAAGTCCGAAGTTCGCAAGCGTTCTTATTGGAATTAAATCAATGAATAATATTGCGAGTCCGATAAAAATTACTACAAAAACATCCAGCTGCACCCCAATCATATAAAGAACCACAAATCCCATTAATAGTCTTAAGAGCCGGTAAATTAAGGAAAGCAAAAAGATTACAGCAAGTTTTCTTTTCTTTATTTTAAATGCCTGCAGAACACTTTCCTCAATAAGCCTGATTAGTTTTGCGATTTTTGGGTATTTTTTCAGCCGCTTTGAGATTGAGAATTTTGCTGCTGCGAGAGTAAATGCCCCGAGCCCTAAGAATATGATTATAAAAAATAATGAAACATAAAACATGAATTCGTGTGCTATTGAAATTGCGACAAAGAAGCTTGATGTTAAGAGAAGCAGATATATTACGGCAAGATCGGCGACTCTTACTAGGAACAATTTCTTAACCCCTTTGCTGTAGTTTACTGCAAAATACTTTTTCAGTCCGTATACATACGAAATTTCCCCAACTCTCATTGGCATTATTCCCACAATCATGTTTGCAAAGTTTGAGAGGTTGAAAAGTTTAAAGCAGAATTTTACTTCAAACGCCCTTGAATAACGAAAAACATTTACAAGCTCTATTATTGGGAAGAATATTAATGTAAATAAAAAAACGTGGGGAGCCGCAGTAAGCAAAGAGAGATTTGGGAGCCCTAATTGTCCAAAAAGTAAATAAATCAGGAGAATGGTCACAGCGGCCGAGAAAACCATTTTTATAATTGACATTTTTTTCTTATTCAACAAACCACCGTTTTAGTTCATCAGCATTCTTTGCCGAATGTCTCATTATAACACTTCTTTTTATAATCATTTTTGGGAAATAAAAAATTACAGAAAGATAAACTTTGAGCATTATTAAAATTGAGGTTGCAAATCCAATCTTTTGCGCTGCGTTAAATTTGTTTTTTGAGCGGGCACTTATGATAGTGAGAACTGCATCCCTAAAAATATAGAGCAGGGCATCATGTAACAAAAAATTCTTTATCGCCACAAAAAAACCGTTTCGTTTTGATAAAAATGCCTTAAGCGGAGAGGCTCTGCCGCCAGTCATTGAGTGAAAATGCACAAGTTTTGATTTAGGCGCGCACACGGCGGTGTATCCTGCGTACTGCAAACGAAAACCCAAGTCAATATCCTCGCAGAATGCAAAAAAATCCTCATCAAACAACCCAGTCTTTAGCAGGGCTTCCTTTTTGTAAAGCGCTGAGAATCCTGATGGGGCAAAAATCTCAAAAGTATTCTTGAATTTATTTGGATTGTCGCCGTATCCTACTGATAACTCTCCCTCGTTTATTTCAACAAATGTTTTTGAAGGAAGAAGACGGATTCCGGCGTTTTGGATTTTGCCGTTCGGATAAACTCCAATGCTTCCCACAGCGCCAATTTTATTATTTTTTTGCGCCGCAAGAATTAGTTCTTTGAGCCAATTCTTTTCAACAATTGTGTCATTATTTAGGCACACAATAAATTTAATTTGCTTGTCTTTGAATGCTTGCTTTATCGCCTCATTATTTGCGCGCGCAAATCCGTAATTTTTTTCAAAACGAATTATTTTTGCGGAAGGAAATTGTTTTTGAACATATTCGCTTGAGCCGTCTGTTGAAGCATTATCAGCAAAATATAAAACAAAATTTGAATAACTTTGCCTGCGCAATGCAGAGAGACACTTTGGAAGAAATTTTATTCCGTTATAGCTTGGAATAATCACGGCGGCTTTTGTGTTTTTATAATTTCTTTTAGAATTTTTAGTATTCATTTACCAACCTCTTTGTTAATCTTGTTCGCAAGGTCAAAATAATCCTTTTCCTTGGCATAAATCCCGCTTTTCCCAAGTATTTCCCGATTTGTTTTGTTATCAAAGCACACTGTTTTAAGTTCAGCTGATTTATATGCAAATAATTTGCCGTTTCCCTCCATTGATTCCCCTGCTTTTGGAGCAATTGCAATATCCCCAAGATGAAGATAACTGCCAAGCTCTTCATAATTAACTCTTCCAGTGAATGTTACTCTGTTTTGTACGTTAAGTTTCTCAGCCAGTTTTTTTGCGCTTTCAAATGGATACCCGATTAAAAGAAAATGAATATTTTTATTCACGAGCGGAATTGCATTTATTAGATAATCAATTCCCTTGTATAGATCCATTCCTCCTGCGTAAACAACAATTTTTTTTCCTTTTGGAAGAGAGATATTTGGAGTAAACTCGCGGGAAGTATTCTTCTTGGAATAAATCTTGATTTTGTCATCAGTAATTACTTGAATCGGTCTTTTCACCCCGCATTCTTCGGTTAAATATTTTTTCATACTAGCTGAATTAGCAATTATTTCATCAGGGCGTTTTGAGAGAAACTTCTCAATCGCGAAAACAACTTTGTGCGCAACTCCATTTTTCTTAATTGTTTTCTGCTCCGAAAGTTCTCCTGCAAGAGAACCTTGGGCATCGTAAACTAGTTTTGTTCCAAAAAGAAATCGTAATTTGATTCCAATCACAATTCCTTCATGCAAATGAGCGTAAATTAGATTAATTTTTTCTCTTCGCATAATCCCGAATGCTTTTGCAAACATCAGCAGGTCAAGAATGGGTTTGTAAAACGAAAAACCCGGGGAGAGTTTTTTGTATCCAGCAAGCATTGCAACACGTTTAGTGTTGACTCTTTGGAGATTTCTTCCGAGAGGGTAAGTAAGTAAAGTAATTCTTGCACTGCTCTTACGCAGTCGCTCATATGAATTGAGTATTCTAATATGGCAGCCGCGGTCGGAGAAAAAAGGGGTCGGAGCAAGCATCAAAATATTGCGGGATTTTATATTGTTCCTCTGCGGCATAATTGCATTATTAAATCCACAGAAATAGTTAAAAACTGCAAGAGCCATAAGTTGTGCACCATGGGGACAATTAAGCATTTAGTAAAAATAATTGGCGGCGGGGCAATATACACGAGTAAACGTTTGAGGGCGATTTTGTATTCTATTGTCCTTGCGCATGTTGGTAAGGGCGTTGTTATCGCAAGCACTCTTCATATCGGCGACCCAAAGAAAATATTTATTGGGGATCGGTCTGTAATAAGTTATAACTGCAGCCTTGGAGGAAAAGGCGTTTTGAAAATAGGGAATGACTGTTTGATTGCCCAAAATGTCAGTATTATTACAAGCAATCACAATTTTTACAACAGAAAAATCCCAATGAATCAACAGGGGCACACAGAAGAGAGTGTAATTATTGAGGATGATGTCTGGATTTGCGCGAACTCAATTATTCTGCCGGGCGTAAAAGTGGGGCGCGGGGCAATAGTTGCTGCCGGTTCAATTGTTACAAAAAGTGTTGCCCCTTTTACAATAGTTGCAGGTAATCCCGCGAAGAAAATCAAGAATCGAAGATAACCCTTCAAAAGCTATTCTTAGAAAACTTTTTTTATTGAATAAGTTTTTACTTTCCCAGTCTTATAGTAAATCCTAACCAAAATATCCGAGATTATGCCAAAGCAGAAGAAAATTATTCCTGTGACGAACATAAAAGCAACAAATAGGGGGAAGGATGACTCTGAGAGGCTGATTTTTCCCCTAAGTCTTAATACTATTAGTATAATAGTAAGGACAACCGAGAGAAACATCGCGATTAACCCTAAGCCCCCAAAAATATGCAGCGGGCGAAAGGAGTATTTTTGCCAAAACCATACCACAATAAGGTCAAGAAATCCTTTGTATAGTCTCCCAACCGAGTATTTTGTTTTTCCGTGTAATCTTTTTTTGTGTGATATTTTTACCTCTTTTACTTCATACCCTCTCCAGCGCAGCATTGCGGGGAGGTAGCGGTGCATTTCGCCGTAGAGTTCAAGCCCCTTTGCGCATTCTCTTTTCATTACTTTAAATGGACAGCCGTAATCATGCAAATGAGAGCCAATAAGTATGCTTCTAATTAGCCATGCTCCTCGGGAAAAAAGATTTTTGAAGAGTCCGTCCTTTCTTTTGCTTCTCCAGCCCACCACCGCGTCAGCGCCCTTATTTATTTCATTCAAAAATAAGGGAAGCTCGGAGAAATCAACCTGTAAATCAGCATCAATATAACAAACAAGTTCCTTTTTTGCCGCGTCAAAACCCGCCTGCATTGCCGCGGATTGGCCAAAGTTTTTTCTAAACTCAATTATTTTTACTCTTTTATCCCTGGCTTTTACCGCAAGCATTTCTTTTAGCGAGGAATCGGTTGAGCCGTCATTCACAAAAATTATTTCGTAGTCCAAATGAAGTTTTTTTAGAGTAAAAGAGACTTCCCGATAAAGCAGAGAAATATTTTTTTCTTCATTAAAAACTGGAACAATAATTGAAATGCTTTTACCCAAAAAAAATCCCATCATAATAAGCGAGTTACCTCCTTTTTAATTCTTCCAAGGGCGAGCAAGAGCGGAAAAACAGAACAAAAACAAAATTATTTTTCCATGAATTAAATAAAACAATTTTTGAAATATTTTTTTAAAAATAAACAAAAAGTGTTGCGGATTTTTTTTGTATATGTTTATAAAGGTTTTGGTTCGGTCTTATGCAATTGTGCCTTATTTCTTCGCAAAGAAGGAATAAAGTTTAAATACTTGAAAGGTGCATAAAAGTTGGGCGTAGCCTTCTGGGGGAGATGTAAATGGTGTTAGATATCAGTAAAAAATTTGTAAGTCTTTTTTTAGTGTTATTTATAATGATGTTTTTCATCGGAGCGGCAAGCGCTGCACACACACAAACCTCATCAGTGACTCCAGCGTTAACTACTGGGAGTGCTGCAACGGTGTTCACTATAGGCGTCACAGTTGGAGGTGCCGCGGAATCTGTTGATTGGGTAAGAATTATGAAGCCAGCAGAGTATTCCTCTTTGACATGTGGTGCTGCCCCTAATGCAAGTTGGGTATTAGACACTAGCACATCAACATACTGTGTTTACACAACTGTTACTGATCCAATAGCAAGTGGAGAAACTTTAAATTTTACAGTAACTGCTACAACAGCAGCTTCTTCAGGAACTTATACTTGGGCAACAAGAACAGAAGATAGTCTTAATGTAGTAGTTAATAGCACGGATACAACAGATGTTGATGCTGTTGCGCCAACTACTACGATAAGTGGAATTGATATTTCTGATGATACTGGTTCGAGTGCTACTGATTTTTTAACTAATACAGCGGCTCAGACTATTACTGGTACTTTGAGTGTTGGTCTTGCTGGCGGAGAAATTTTATATGGATCGGTAAATGGTGGTTCAAGTTGGACTAATATTACAGCAAAAGTTACTGACACTGCTATTAGTTGGGATGGTGCGACTTTAGCGGGTACTAGTTCTATTAAAATGAAGGTAACGGATGCAGCCGGAAATGATGGTGCGATAGTAACTCAAGCGTACACTCTTGATATTGCTGCTCCGAGTGCGCCTTCTGCTGTTATTAGAATTGTTTCTAGTAATGCGACTAATACTTTAGCGAAGGTTGGTAATACTGTTACGGTTACTGCTACTGTTGATGCAGGAACTACTGTGACTGGAACTATTGGTGGTCAAGCGACTACAACTAATACTGTTGTGGATACAACTGCAACATTAACTCGAATATTAACTGGTGTTGAGACTGAGGGTGCGGGACTTGACTTCACTTTAGTTTCAACTGATACTGCTGGAAATAGTGCAGCAACAATAACTAAGACTCAGATAACTGATGGTTCTGCTGTGCAAACGGATTTCACTAATCCAACAGCGCCTTCTACAGTTAATATAGTTTCTAGTAATGCGACTAATACTTTAGCGAAGGTTGGTAATACTGTTACGGTTACTGCTACTGTTGATGCGGGAACTACTGTGACTGGTACTATTGGTGGTCAAGCGACTACAACTAATACTGTTGTGGATACAACTGCAACATTAACTCGTTTGTTAGATGGTACTGAGACTGAGGGTGCGGGACTTGACTTCACTTTAGTTTCAACAGACGCTGCAGGAAATAGCGCAGCAACAATAACTAAAACAGCAATACTTGACGGATCAGCAGTGAGAACAGACTTCACAGCACCAACAGTGGGATTGACACAAAGTCATGCTGATTTAATTGTTAAAGATCTTGATGCAAATCCTACAATAACAGCAACATTCCTAGAAGCTATGGCAGATACACCAACAATAACAATAACTACAGTTGGTGGAGCGTGTGATATAACTGCACAAGCTATGAGCGGTTCAGGAACAACTTGGACATACGAGTGGAATGTTCCAGCCGCATGTGACGGTGCTGCAACAGTAACGGTTGCAGGAACAGATCTTGCACTCAACGCATACGTAGGAGCAACAAACATAGCATACACAATAGACAACACACTACCGAGTGCGCCTTCTGCTGTTATTAGAATTGTTTCTAGTAATGCGACTAATACTTTAGCGAAGGTTGGTAATACTGTTACGGTTACTGCTACTGTTGATGCAGGAACTAC
>Ga0247842_10007021_pt1 | contig 12391 bp, 9 predicted proteins | sample LaCruzMarch2015__3_FD_192411 | JGI IMG/M metagenome (GOLD analysis project Ga0247842, IMG submission 192411) | Freshwater microbial communities from meromictic Lake La Cruz, Castile-La Mancha, Spain - LaCruzMarch2015_19m | ecosystem: Environmental > Aquatic > Freshwater > Lake | place: Spain...
TATCGTTGGCATCAACACCGGAAAAAAATACCACTTAAAATAATCAAACTGAGGCTGGTTCCCGATCTGACCCGTTTTAACTGGTATTGGTAATGCATTCATGTCCTGCACCAGGTTGATATTCAACCGCACCCCGTAATTGAACAGCATATCCTCAAGATTAATATCATTCGGAATCCCGATTGTGCTGTTATATTTCTGAAGACTATCCATACTGGCAAAAACCGGGTCGATGAGCCATAACACTTTTCCGCCCCGCATAATGAACTGATCGATCAGGAATTTGTCCCTTTCATCGAATGGTTTTGTTGGCTTTGCAATGATGATTGCACGATATTTATTGATAAGAACATCGTGGGTCGAATCGGTTTTGATGCGGATGGCCAGGCTGTTAATCTTTTTATTAAGCGTAACACGATCAACATTATAGAATTCAGAGAGTGAATTCTGCAAATCAATGGATTCCATTTCATTCAGTTCACCCTGCCCCTCAATGATGGCAAGGCGCGGTTTGATCGCCGTAGTCAGATTTTTAATGGCGCTCGCGAGGTTATATTCCAGCGACTGGATGGAATTGTTGAGGACCTTGTTATGATCCTGCTGCAATTGTGCCATCAGTAACTGTACAGGAATCTCCTTGCCATGATAGGAGACCATGGCGCCCGGGAAAATGATAAGCTGCGAAGACTGACCCTTCTTATTTACACGGAGATCTGTTGGTTGCAGCCCCCGTTCAACCAGTAAACGGTAGGCATCATTGCGGTCTTTGGCATTTGGATTTTCCGATGGATCTACAAATTCATACTGGATATTATCGCTGTACGCCCTGAATTCATCAAGCATCTCCCTGGTTTCATTGGATAAACGCTGAAATCCGGGTGGAAGATCACCGTACAGGTATACTTTGAAAAACACAACATCATCCAGCTTTTTAAGCAATTTTTTTGTAGCAGGCGCCAGCGAATACCGCTTTTCAGCGGTAAGGTCAAACCGGGTAAAAACAAATGCCGCAATAATGTTGAGCAAAACAATGATCGCAATGCCCAACACCAGCCCGGTGATATTACCCCGTTTAATATTTTTTCTCCTGTCTGACATTTAATTTATTTCACCAACTTACCAACTTACCAACTTACCACTTCCTGCTCTCCAACGACAACTTTGTCATCAGGATAAAAACAACCGTCACACTTGCAAAATATATCAGATCCCGTGTATCAATCACCCCCCGGCTCATTGCTGCATAGTGGGCATTGAGACCAAGTGATTCAATGATCAGGCCTGCTTTTCCTGACACAATGAACGTATAAACAAATTCGAAACCCATATAGAGAATGAAACTGATAAAAACTGCGAGGATAAATGAAATAATCTGGTTATCAGTTATTGAAGAGGCAAAAATCCCAATGGCTACAAAGCTTGCGCCCAGGAAAAACAACCCGATGTATGACCCCCAGATGCTGCCTGAATCAAGATTGCCCGGCGGAAGCCCCAGTTGGTAAACTGAAAAGTAGTAAACCAGGGTCGGTAAAAGGGAGATTATCACCAGGACTACCCCTGCGAAATATTTTGCGAGGATCACCTGCAGGTCGGTGAGTGGCTGGGTCATCAGCAATTCGAGCGTACCGCTTTTTTTCTCATCTGCAAATGACCGCATTGTAATGGCAGGAATGAGGAAAAGAAATACAAAGGGAGCCAGGATAAATAAACCGTCGAGTCCGGCAAAACCGAAATCAAGTATATTGAACTCCAGCGGAAATACCCATAGAAAAAGCCCTGTCATTAGCAGGAAAACAATCATGACGACATAGCCGATGAGTGAGTTTAAAAAGCCATTAATCTCTTTCTTAAAAAGAGTAAACATAGACGCAATTGTTTAAGGGGTGCAAAATTAGCATTTTTCACGCATCAAATTGCATCATGCCGTAACATTTCAGGGGATTTGCCTGGAAACATAACCTGAATAATCGACCAGGCGGGGTTCATAAGGCTCTTTCAGCAGATGCGAAGATATCATGAAATCGGCGGTGGAACGATTGCACGCGGTGGGAATATTATACACCACCGTTATACGCAGCAGCGCCTTCACATCCACATCGTGTGGCTGAGGCTGCATCGGATCCCAGAAAAAAATCAGTAGATCAATCTTGCCTTCTGAAATCATAGCGCCTAATTGCTGATCGCCACCCAGAGGACCCGACTTCAGCTTCATGATATCAAAAGTGATCTTCTCCTCCTCCTCCAGTTTATTCAGGATCGTCTCCTCAACCAGTTTGCCGGTAGTGCCGGTACAGATCAGATGATGGCCAAGCAGGGTTTTATAATTGAATTCAACCCACTCCACCAGATCTTTCTTGCGGTTATCATGCCCGACAAGTGCAATGTTTTTTGATTTTTCCATTTTTAATAAAGAATTTGGTAAGCTGGTAAGCTGGTAAGCTGGTAAGCTGGTAAGCTGGTAAGTTGGTAAGCTGGAATTTTAGGGTTGTACATTCTTCAATGTGCTTTAACTTTCCATTAATTCTTTCTTCCTCATTGGTGATTTGTCATTTGTCATTTGTCATTTGTCACTTGTCATTTGTCATTTGTCATTTGTCACTTGTCACTTGTCACGTGTCACGTGTCACTCGTCACTTCACAGGATTTCCACGGATACCAGCTGATCCATTTTCAAGCCTAACAAACTACCGGCCTTCCCTTCGCGAATGGCTATTTCAAGATATCCGCTGCTGGAAAAAAGCGCCAGCATTACCCCGGGACCTACATCTTTGTACGATTTGCTGATCTCATCAATGCTATAATTCGCCGATCGGAATGTGATTGAAAATTTATGATTTTTAACGATCGACCTGAACAGCGACTCTGTGATATTGATAAATGCATTCTCATAATTATCAAGGTAAATTACCTTGCCCTTGATCATATCTCCCTGAATAACAGGCTGAAAAGCCATTTTTTGCAACAGCTTGTCCTTGGGATGGCCCAGCGCTTCAATTGGTTTGCCAGCCGCAATGTGACAAGCCACCTTGACAAAAACGTCACGGGAAGGAAAGGTAAAATAATCGGAATCCTGGATGATGTCAAGCTCTATGATTCTGGTTGGCTTATCATCAAAAAGCAATGAAAATATCCCGTTATCGGCGCCTATGAAATAGTGGCCATGATGAAATACCAGGGTATGCGGCGTTTCAATGGCTGCTTCGGTGTTGATGGCCAGGATATGGATCGTTCCTTCGGGGTAATTCCTGTAGAAATTGCGCACGATAAAGGCTGCCTGGTTGAGATCAAAGGCTGGTATATGATGTGATATATCGACAATTTGTGCCTCGGGTAACAACCGGAGGATTGCCCCTTTGACTGCCCCGGCATAGTGGTCTTTGACTCCCCAGTCGCTGGTAAGGGTTATGATAGCCATGGAATAATTCGTACTTTTGCGTATTCAAAGGTACAAATTATTCATGAGTGAGAAAATAATAAACATCGAAACCATTCACCCGCTTGATATTTTTGGCGCAAATGATCAGAATCTCGAGGTGGTGCGTAATTTTTTTCCAAAACTGAAGATCGTTTCCCGCGACAATTTTGTAAAAGCATTTGGTGAAGAGGATGATCTCCTCGATTTTGAGGCGAAATTCTCAACACTCCTCCTCTATTTCGAAAAATTTGGCCGGCTTACAAAATCCGATATTACACTTTTACTCGGGGCAGAATCAAATGGATCCCAGATGGCCTCTGAAGGACAGCAGGATGTGCTGGTCCATGGCAAAAATGGCATGTTGATACGGGCGCGGACTGCCAACCAGCGCAAACTCGTTGACAGCTGCCTGAAAAACGACCTGGTATTTGCCATTGGCCCTGCCGGAACCGGGAAAACATATACTGCTGTTGCGCTGGCCGTGCGTGCCCTTAAAAACAAGGAGATTCAGCGAATCATCCTCACCCGGCCTGCGGTGGAAGCCGGTGAAAACCTCGGATTTCTCCCCGGGGATCTGAAGGAAAAACTTGATCCATACATGCAGCCATTGTATGATGCACTGGGAGACATGCTGCCGACACAAAAACTGCTGCAATACATCGAAGACCGTGTAATAGAGATTGCCCCGCTGGCTTTTATGCGCGGGAGGACGTTAAACAATGCCTTCGCAATTCTCGATGAAGCACAAAATACCACCCCCGGGCAGCTCAAGATGTTCCTCACCCGAATGGGTGCTTCCGCCAAATTTATTGTGACCGGTGATATAACCCAGATCGATCTCCCAAGAAACCAGGTAAGCGGATTGATGCATTCGCAGGAGATACTGAAAAACATCCATGGTATTGACTTCGTGTATCTCGACAAATCGGATATCATCCGTCACAAGCTGGTAAGCAGGGTTATTGAAGCTTATGAAAAAGACAAAGTTCCGGCTGCTAAATGAATCACCAGTTTGATAGCCAAAGACAAACATGGGGAAATCACTGATACTATAAAGGATGGTTAATCATTTTTACTTTCATCCCGAGCTTCTCTAACCGGTGGCTTAATACTATCGTCCTGCCGCGCAAAAAGGATATATTGCCAGGTTGGCAAGTTGATTTTCATGTATCCTGTTGGACTAGCCAAATTGAGTGATTTATCAACAATACAGTAACGTTTTTTATAATCACCCTCCAGACTTATGCTGTAATAACGCGCCAGATAACATTGTAAACTCCAGTCATTCCACATTTCCCGTGGAATAGAAACAATCGATTGTGGCGGAACAAACGCCCCTATCAGGTAAACATCATGCAGCAACTCTTTATTTCGGCTGGTTTTCCCTATTTGCATGAGCGTAATTCCAATGGCAGTGATAAACAGGAATAAGCTTATCAACAATAAAATTCTGAAATTTTTGCTGCCTGAGTACGCTCGTTCTGTCAGATTATAAATTATGGGCCCGATTAAAACCGCCAGCCCAACCGCAAAGAAAGGAAGAGCAGGAACAAAATAAAACCCCTTCTGCACCATCGTTAACATCAACGGTAAAGAAGATGCTAAGCCAATACCAATGAAAAAGAACGATTCACGGATTTGTTCAGAAAAACGGCTATTGATTTTTTTGATCCTTCCAATAAATACAATGATAACAACAAATATGATTTGGGGTAATAGTTCTGTGAAAAGCCTGTACAAAATGTAGAATCGTGTGTCAACAGTAGGCACTTCGTTTATCCTGTGCAATGCTCTTTTGAATAAATAAACAGACAAACTTTCATTGCTATCCGGTATCAGAAATAACAGTGTAAAGATTATAACAGGGACAAGAGTTATAATAAGGGACTGAACAATTGCTTTTGAAAATGTTATTTTTCTGATTGTGAGCCAATAAATCAAAGGAACAATGATCGGGAAAAATCCCGGAATACCCTTGCTTAGGGTGGCCAGAAATACAAATACACCTGCCAGAATCCATAATAACACACGAAATTTTCCGGAACGATATGATTTAACAATGAATATCACAGCTGCTAGGGTAAAAATACTCATGGTGTTTTCGTGCATGTTATTTGAATAGGACCAAAAGCAAACAGGAACCGTTATCCATAAAATAATCGGGAGCCAGCCAATCCGTTTCAAATTATCATTACTGCGAAAAACCTCCTTCCACAGTACATTTATTAAAATGCCCCCGATGCACATGGTTAAGAAAGTGTAAAACCGTTCTACATACAAACTGTCGCCTAACAAGTAAAAGAACAATGATTGAATTCCAAAAACCAGTGGTGGCTGTTCATGAAAGGAAGATAACCCGGCTACATTATAAACACTGAACTGAGGGAACCAGAATGTTCCGATGCCCTTGCTCAGATTATGCGATACACTGGTATAAAGCATTGCATCCATAAACATTCCATCTTGTATAAGTATCGGGAGCGTAAAACCGATCATTATACTAAAAGCAATCAGCCAATAGGGAGTTTGCCGGTTAAAAAGAAGCTTCTTAAACATAATATAGTTTTGTTTTATGACGACAAACAAAGGAAATCGTACCTTCTTAAATCATGGAAAACAAGAAAATTCGTTACCTTATTAGCATTTAATGCATTGTAAATCATCCTTTTTTATTAAAAATTTTCTCAGGGTAAAGATATGAATTATCTATAAAAATCAGGTTCATGCAATCCGTAATTGTCAATTTAGCATATCTTTCGATTTGATGTTTTTATTGGCATTAAATCATAGACAAAGGCCTTTGTAGTGTGCACTTTGACTTTGCATTTTGATTTTTGATTCTGGTTTGTCCAGCTTAGGGATATTCCAGGTGAGAATTAAAACAAATTATTAACACATGGCAATCCCTGATCTGACTCAGCCCCTGACAAGAAATATTTCTTAAATTTGTTACACAATGTAAAAACAATGTTGCGACCAATTACAAATTCCAAGTCACTGATTAAGGCCATCATCGAAAAGAGCAGTCTGAAGCAGGAGGTTTACCTCAAAACACTCAGTGTTTTCGATACATTCAAACAAGAGAGTGAAACATTTGTAAAAACAAATATAGGAGCCATCAAAAAGGCTCCTTTTCCGCTGCTGTTTGAGTACAATGACCGCAGCAAATTTGAATTTCAACTCAAGTTCGGTTCCGATATCCTGATTTTTTTCATGCATTCCAATGTTTTTGAAATCCCACGTGATCACCTGATGATGAAGAGCAGTTATATTCGTGAGGATAAAAGCCGGTCTTACTGCGGCATCATTCACATTTTCAACTTCTTGGCCGATTCATTTAAATATAACAGGTCGAACGATATCGGTTATTGCATCGGCCGCATTTTTGTAAACAGGGAGACCCATTATTTTACAGAAGGAAAGCGGGAAATCGGATTGCTATACAACAATTTTTCCGGCAGCAGGCTCGATCGTAAATCAATAAAAACAATTCTGCACGCTGCTGTTTTATACACATTGAATTTCGACCTCCTGACCCCACCCTATGACAATATCAAAGAGGTTACCGTTGCCGAGATGCAGAGTACCCTCGATGCCATGCTGATAAGCACGGGGAAAAGACTCGGGTTCAGGTTCCAGGCCGACAATGAGCAAATAATCCCATAAATATCAATGGTTGCGTTCTAAAAAAAAACTTCGAGCAGAAGTTCTCTGAGTGAGGCATAGGTATGAGACAATATACAATGAATGGCATTGGGATTGGTCCACTTTACCAGGAAAATTCCCTCACTGGTCTGAGGTTTTAATATTTGAGCGCTGTCGGCCTCCATCTCAAACCACATGGTTTGTTTAAGAATCTGCTTATCCTTAACTGTGTATGTATGCCAGGTTGATGGAAGATCCTTTACAATCTTCACTGTTTTTAGTCCGGTCTCCTCTTTTACTTCACGGATGGCGGCATTCCGTGCCCATGACGGATGAGGTTTTAATGTTGCATCATCATAGGTCAATAAAGGAGACTGCTTTTTTAAGGATCCTTTACCTTGAATATCTTTTTTATCTATTTTTCCTTTTGGTAAGTCCCAGTGACCTAAACGGTGAATAAACAAATATTCTCCTTTTTCATTTTTTACGAGACCCCCTGCGGCAGGAATATATTTCAAGAAGGAGATAAAAGCCAGAAATGCTGACTCCTGACCGATTATCCAAAGGATGAGAAATTTTTCATATCTCTGGAAATCAGCATAGGCCTCCTGAAGCTTCTCAACCGATTCATATATTACAATCATATCGGTTGGGAGGGGATTATCAGGAGCGAATTTGACGAATTGAATTGTACGGTCATTCAGGAAAATTTTCATGTTTGAATAATTTACATGGTAAAAATACGTTTTTTCATTGATTCCAAAAGGCAGTTCGTCTATCAATTTTTCTTAACTTTGCATCAGAAATCATCAAATGTGTTTTTATGATATATAACAAAGACATTGCATTTACAACAGCCGAATTATTATTAAAAATCAAAGCGGTGAAACTCAGTCCACGTGAACCTTTCACCTGGGCATCAGGAATTAAATCGCCCATATACTGCGATAACCGTATTACCCTATCTTACCCGGAGATCAGAACATTTATCCGGCAACATTTTGTTAAGTCGATCGAACAGAATGGGTTCCAGCCGGAAGCCATTGCCGGGGTTGCAACAGGAGGTATTGCCCATGGGGCCCTTGTTGCTCAGGAGTTAGGATTGCCATTTGCCTATGTACGTTCCGGAAAAAAAGAACATGGGCTTACCAATCAGATTGAAGGTGAATTACGTCAGGGTCAACGTATAGTTGTTGTCGAAGACCTCATTTCAACGGGAGGCTCCAGTTTAGGCGCTGTTCATGCTCTGCGTGAGGCCGGCTGCAACGTTAAGGGAATGGTAGCCATTTTTACTTACAACCTAACAAAAGCAGATAAGGCATTTAAAGATGCCGAATGCGCCCTGATCACACTTACTGACTATGATCACCTGATTCAAAAAGCTGTGGAAATAGGCTTCATTACCCAATCAGAAGTAAAAATCCTTCAAGATTTCAAAAAAACACTTAGTTAGCCAAATAGAATAAATAACCTATTGATTACAAATCTTTCAACATTTTGTTATAAAAAAAAGACTGCCAAAAGCAGTCTTTTTTTTATGTAAGATATTTCGCATGGCTACATTTTCACCATTTTACCATATGCATTTCCAATTTTAATAAGGTACGTTCCCTTGGGTAGGCCGCTCACATTGAGAACACCATTAAAGGTCCCTTTGGATTGGGTTCCAAAGTTCCTGGTCAGCACCGAACGACCTGTAAGATCGTATACAACTGCGGTGACGTTCCCTGACGCTTCTGAAACATAAGCTATATTCACATTATCAACAACAGGATTCGGATTCAGGTTCAACACGTCATGCGCAGTCGCGGATGTTTGTAACGGTTCAATACCAACCGGAAGCGCATAGGTGGTATCCATCCATATTCCGCGTCCATAGGTTGCGATATAAATAACACCTTTATTGAGAATATGGTAGTCGTTCATAATCTGTTGACGGATTTCAGTAACTGCAACATCTCCGATATTATGAATGTCGATACCCCAGGAAGGATTAGCTGCATTTATATCTGTGGTGCTGAATACACCGAGTTCGGTACCAATAAAAGCGCTGTTGTTGCCTTTCATCTCTATCAATCCGCTGTAAACCGGTGTCTTTGGCAGGTTGCTTTGCTTTGCAGAAAAGGTCGGTTGCGCTGCATTGGCATCCTGGGTGAAATAGACATAATTTTCGTTTCCATAGTTGCCCATAGTAACCAGTACTTCATTCGGATTGGCAGGGCTAATAGAAATGGAGGTGATATAACGGCCGGCAAAGGCCTCATAAGCAAAAACAGTATCGTTCAGTACGCATTGCGAACTCGTTATATTGGCGGTTGCAGAATCATATGCATTGATTAGTCCGGTAATCCGGATGAGTCTCCCTTCTTCTGTTCCGGCCCAAAGAGTATTCAGATCAGCAGATATGGCCATGGTTGAAATGTGATCGCTGGTATTTGCATCCTGAAACACAATAAAATATTCCGCAGGAACATTGAATTTAAGCATGTCCTTGGTCATGAAAATCCCTTGCCCGGTTCCTGATTTATTTCCAAAATAGAAGAACCGGCTGGCAATAGGATCTGCGACAGTAAGACTATCGCCAATTAAGATAGGAGCCTGCGTAACATAAGGAAACAGAATTTTATTATTGGCGCTTTCTACCAACAGTGTCGTGTCGGCTGGAATTGTCTTTGCACGGGCAAATACTTTTACGCTGTCACGTGTTTGGGTAAAGTTGAAACTTTCCCAGAGCCGCATCGGAATGTAGGCAGAATTCACTGCAAGTACCCCGTTCATGAAGTCGTTTGCATAGGTGATATCAGTAAGATCCTGACGCCTGATAGCGGGATCGCCCAGGTATTCACTGTAAACGGCTACCCGTGAATCAAGATTTGACCATTCTGAGGTTCCTCCATCGCTGCCAAAGAACAAACCTTCTGGAAGCCACACTGGATATCCGTCTGAAGGGCTATTGGTGTAAAGGGGACAGAAATAGCCCATTCCAAGAACACCGATATTGTCGCCGCCTCCCATCACATACGACTTCTGGGAAGAAAAAGAAAGGGCGTTGAACTGGCTCGTCATTAACTCTTTATTAATGGTTTTAAAGGTAAAATCGTTGATACCTATAGTTGCTATACTCACGCCACCATCAGTGGCCATTGCCACCTGATTCAGATTATTGGGCCGGAAAACATACGCATGATGAAAGAGGGGAGCGCTGTCGGGAAACCATGGAGAATACAAGCCTGAACTGATCAATTCCCAATTATAATAACCCGGTTGGGCGCCTCTTTCACCGTACCACATGTTGTTGCCCCCCAAAAAAAGTTTACTTGCATTGTTGGGGAAAACTGCAAGGGTATTGCAATAACATCCGTTTCCACCAAAAGGCTCAAAAGTGGGATTAAAAGGAAAAATCAGAGACCAGGTTGTACCTTTATCAGTTGAGTTGTAGATGCCCATCAGTTTGCCATCTACTTTGGCAAAACTTGCATACATCGTATCGGCGCTGGATGGAGCAATTGCAAAGACCATCCAGCCAATCCCGCTTTTCGGAAGGGAATTTGGCAGACCCGTCGTAAGGGTTACCCATGAACTCAGATCACCCCCAGGAGCCATATAAGCAGAATCGCCTGTTGCGGTTATCACAGTTCCATCAGGTCCCACACATACATCCATGCTGTAGCCGGGTTTTACCTGAATCCAGTCATTGCCGTTATCACTGTAATACAAACCTCCATAGGTGGAGGCAAAAATCCGGCCGGAATTGGGATCAATAACGAGTTTGGAAACTGCAATGAAGTTCGAATCAACCATCGGCGAGGTTGATGGAATCAACGTAAAAACCCCGCCGTTTTCAGAACGATAAATTCCGGTGCCTGGCGTTTTAATCCCTTTGCATGCCGTAACTCCTGTTGCTGCGTAAACCGTTCCATTTGAATTTTGTACCAAAGAAGAAACCCGGGGTACGATATTGTCTTGGACAGCCATTTGTGTCCATGTAAGGCCTAAATTTCCTGACCTCCAGATACCACCTGCCTCGGCGCCTGAAATCAGGACAGTATCCGCAGGATATCTATTATCAAAAATCACTGTCCAAACGAGGCCGGAATAATTATCCGGACCGAGGCTTATCCAGTTAAGATTCATGGGGCCCGAGGTACCCTTGGTACGCAAAAATTCGGCCTGCTGGCGAGCTTTCATCATATCAACCGGGTTGATTGTGCCTGTGTGCTGATTAGCACGAATGCTCTCCATCCGCGTTTTGTCCTGTTTTTTAAGATCCGGGTTCCCTGGCTGTCCTACAACGGGAATCAAAGAAAAGAAAAGCAAGAAAATTCCCAGGAATGTTGTGATCAGGCCAAAGGGTAAAAATCTATTTTTCATATTACTCGTTTTAATGATGACTTATATGTTTTTGATTATTATTTCCTAAACCCGCGAAAATCAATGTACATACGATTACAAAACCGCATTGTTTTAAAACGAACAAATATAAAGTAAAAATAGTATCCTGCAAAATTATTTTGCTTACAGTTGATTTTCTTCTGTAAGAGTGCGGGAATGGACGGTAAAAAGGCAAAGAGATCTAAATTTTTTCCAGTGAGGTGGCAGGCAGCCATCCCACACTCCCGTTTGCAATACGGATCTCGTACCAGCCGCTGATGTTATCAAGTAACCTGACTTTGGTACCTTCGTGAATCACAAAAAGGTCAGTACTTTTTTCATCCGGTGAACTTTTTACCGTAATAGTGGGAGCAAATACAATGGCTTCATTGGTGTTTCGGGTAAAACTGTAACCACTCCAGGCAAAAACCATAGTCAATCCGGCTATAAATAAAATGCCCAAACCGAACCAGAAACCTAATTTACGGAGGATCAGGACGCGTGAAGCCAGATAAAGTACACCGCATAACAAGCCGGTAATGAACATGATTATGCTGATAGTGGCCCAGGAATCAACAGAGAAAAGCTGAATGACTGCATTGAACCATCGTTTATAAAATAATTCAGGCAGCGGCTCAATCTTGTCTGAAATTTTGGTATTGGCTACATTCAGGTTAAAATCGACATCCTCATTGCCCGGATCTATCCGCTTTGCTCTTTCGTACCATAAAATGGCATTGGCGTAATCGTTTAATTTGAAATAGGAATTCCCAATGTTATAATAGAGTTCAGGTGATTCGTAGCCAGCCCCTACAACCTTCTTATACTGTTCCACGGCCATAGAATAGGACCCTGCCGAATATGCCTTGTTCCCTTTGACAATGTTATCGCGCTGAACCGTGGCATACACTGTCAGGGTGGCAAGGAATAACAGGAGTGAAAAAATATATGATTTCATCG
>Ga0247842_10007022_pt1 | contig 12391 bp, 3 predicted proteins | sample LaCruzMarch2015__3_FD_192411 | JGI IMG/M metagenome (GOLD analysis project Ga0247842, IMG submission 192411) | Freshwater microbial communities from meromictic Lake La Cruz, Castile-La Mancha, Spain - LaCruzMarch2015_19m | ecosystem: Environmental > Aquatic > Freshwater > Lake | place: Spain...
GAAAAGTATGTGACCCATCTCCCGGTCCATGGGCTGAAGGCCGCGGCGGCCTCTCTGCCGGCCGGGGAGTGGGGCAAGGCGGCCCAGGAGGAGGTGATCGAGCCCCTGGGTTGGGTCCGCGTCGCGGCCAGTCACCAACTGAACAACCGGATGTTCGTCGCTCAGATCGCGGGGCACAGCATGGACAATGGCCGTAGCGGACTGGTGGACGGCGGTTATGCCATCTTCGAACTGTGGCCCGCCGGGACCAAACAGAATCTCAGCGTGCTGGTCCGCGGGGCCTTTTCCGATCCGGAAACCGGGCATTACGCGGTCAAAAAATACGTGGCCGACAAACGGGATGCCGAGGGCCGGCACCACCGGATCACCCTGGTCTCGCTCAACCCCGACAAGGACCGGTATCCGGACATCGAGCTCGCGGTGGAGAACGACGACGACCTGACGGTCGTGGCTAAGGTCGTACAGGCCCTGGCGCCCGCCGAGTTCGCGCGCCGTCCCCGGCCGGTGCGCCGCCCCGGACGACGCGACCTCACCGCACCGGAGTCCGTCGCGGAGATCGCCCAGGACCTGGCCGCGCACACTGAACACTTTTTCGCGGAGCTGCCGGCAGACGGGGAGATCACGCCCGAGGAGGCGCGCACGAGTTGGCGGGCGGCGCTCGTATGCCTGGACGCCGAGGCCGGCGGCCTGCACATCGAGGCTGGCCCGCTGGTCGGCCTGTGGTCCTTCGTGAAGCAGTTGCGCGTCCGTGGCGCCGGTCTGGACGCGAGTGTACTGGCGTCGAACCTGCGGCTGAGGCCGGTCCGGGTCCGCGTCCCGCCCGGGTCCGGGCCCTGGAAGTGGGAGGCGGTCGGCTTCGAGGACGATCCGGATATCGATTTCTCCTTGCTGGCCGGGGCCGCGCTGCCGACTGAGTCGGTCGCCGTCTTCCGAGTGGACGCGGCCGGGGTTGGGCGACAACTCGCCGGCCGGACCCTCTCGATCGGCCGGTGCTATCGGTTGCTACTGCCCGAGGTGGTCCTTGCGACCCTGGCCCACATGCCGCCGGTGATTGCGGCCGGGGCGGGATGGGGCCTCTGGGAGGTCGAGATCGCGGCACCGGTACCGGCGGAAGTCCTGGCTATCCTGCGGGAGCTCGACCTGGAACTCGGCCTGGGCGAGGCCCGACTCGACTGGGTGCTGGTGCCGCCGGCGGCCTGGGGCACCAGCCCCAAGGGTGTGCCTTATCCGCGTTTCCTCGCCTCCCCGGCACCGGTCGTTACGGTGGACGGCCCGGAGATCGAGTCCGTCGGCACTGCCAGCCTGTTCCTTTACGGTCCTAACGGGCACCAGGTGTTGCCGCTGCCCTCTGGTCACCGGCAACTCGCGCGCTTGCAGGACCTGGCGCCGGGGCGCTATGCGTTGATGGTGCTGCACGATCGTACGGACATTCCCCCCGAGCGTCTGGCCTTCGAGGTGATTCCGCTGTCTCCGCCGCTCCCGCCGGCCCGCTGGGCGATCAGCGTCAACGGTGCCGCAGTAGCCGCCCTGCCGACGCAGGATCTTGCTGCCCTTGACCCATCCGAGGTTCCCGACGGCCAGCCCGAACTGTCCATGAGGGCCCCGCCGGGATGGCCGGTACGGGTGTTGTGGCGAGAGTTGGCGGAAGACCATGTCTCGACGCTGCACGCGGACAGCGACGGCATCGTCGATGCCTCCGCCGTGCTGGCCAAGACCAGCGAACGACGCGTCCGGCGCACCATGGGAGATCTGGTTCTCGACTTCGCTGAGCTCGGTGCCGCGATCATGCGGCACGAACGGCGACCGACCCCCGCTGCGGTCCAGGCGCGTATCGAGGCCCTGGCGGCCAGTCGCGCCGCGACGGTCCAGCACCTGGCGGGCAACTATGCAGCGCTCCACCCATTGTGGTTCGAGCCGGTCTGCTCTGCGCTGGGTTACGACCTGGAGGCTGCTCCCATCGATGGTGATGCGGAGGCGCCGACTCACGTCGTGGCCTATCGGCTCCTCCACACGGAACGCCGCAGCGCTACGATCGATCGTCACCCGGTGCGGGTGCTCCTGCTGGTGGAGGATCTGAGCGAACCTCTGTCTGAAGCTCTGCTGGCATGGATCGACGAGCTCTGCGCTGCCGAAAGGTTGCGTGATGTCATCATCAGCGACGGTCTCCGGTGGGCTGGACACCGCAGGGCCTCGCGACTTGCGCTGCAGGTTTGGGATCTGGCAACGGTCACAAAGTATACTGATGAGTTCGTTAGGTTTCTGCACGCCACGGCGGAGGGTGTATGACGACGCTGGCGTTGCTGCCCGGTGGGCAGGCGAGTGAGGTCTTGCGGGAGGCGCTTGGCGAAGACCCGGCGCAAATGGCTGGGGTCGCCGACTTGATCCGCGACGAGGTCACGGCCCGCGGGGCCTGCCCGCGAGCCGCGACGATCAGGCGCGTGTGTCGCTTCGTGTCACCGGCAGTCGCCCTCGACGAGGCGGTCGTGGAAGACGTTTGCGACCGCCTGGAACGGGACGGCGATCTCGTCCTGGCCGTTGGCGGCGTCCTGTATTCGACGCCGCTGCGGGCGGTCGATCTGGGCCAGGGTGTCCTGCGGTTCGCGAGCAGTCTGTCCACGCGGCGCCTGGCGGCGCAGGTGGTCGGGATCTGGACCGTCACCGGAACCTCGCGGACCTGTCAGGTTGCGGATGCGGATCAAGCCCGGGCTGCGATCGTTGCCGCCGGGGGTATCGTGATCACACCATCGGCCTGGGCCTGTCTGGACCGGACTCCCCGTGCCGACCAGGACTGGCTCGCCGCCCTTGATCGTCGCCTCACAGCCGAACCCGAGACGCCGGCCAGCCTGGAGCGCGACGAATCCCTGGTCTGGGCTGGGTGCGCGGTGGCGGATGGCCAGATCCGATGGCAGGCAAAGGGGCCGGAGCACGCGACCCGGCTCTGGCGGGTGAGAAATCGTTGGGGCCACTGGCACTATGCCTGGACCCAACAGGGCACACCAAGTGTTGCCCCTTTTGTCTCATTGCGCCCGGATGAAGGCATTCGGACGGTCTTTGCCCTGGCGCGGGCGCTCGGCGAACCGCTCGTGGCATCCATCTCGCGGCAGGTTCAGGAGGCGGTGCTGTCCGTGTCACAGTGGCTGCCGGTCGCGGAGTACCGCTTTCTTGCGGTCTCCGCGTCTCGATCGGTGGTGGACCGTAATGGGAGCCGCTGGTCCCTGCCGAACGACCGCGTGGCACAGGTGGTCGAGGTGCTGGGGGACCGACTCGGTCTGGTCTTTCGTGAGGAAACGCACTGATGGGCAAGCGCCAAATCACGATCAAGCCGACCTGTATGCGCGAGATCCTCGCCTTTCCGGGCGACCGCGCGGCGCTCCTGTGGGAGAAGATCAACCAGCTCGTCACCGATCCGCTGCCGGACGGCAAGGTCAAGAAGAAGCTGAAGGAGGCGGAGGGCATCTACCGGCTGCGCGTCGCCGACCATCGGGTGTTCTACCGGTTCGGGGACGACTGGGTCTGTCTGCTCGGGGTCCGCCGCCGACGCGAGGACACCTACGCCGCGGTGCAAGGGCTCGGAGAGGCGCAGCAACCGCCGCCGGAGGTGGACGACGATCTCGACGCCCTGCTCGACGCGCAGCCGAAGACCTTTTCCTTTACTCCCGCTGGCGAGGAACGACCCCTGCCGTTCGAGCTGACCAAAGGATGGTTGATGGATCTGGGCATTCCGCTTTCGGCGCATCCGGTCCTGCGTCGCTGCAAGTCGGAAGAGGACCTCATGGATGCTGCGGTCGCGAGCGAGGTCCTTGCCCGCGTGCTCGACGCGATCTTTCCACCCAGCCTGGACCTTGTGGCGCAGCAGCCGGACCTGCTGGTGCCCTCGACCGAGCACCTTATCCGATACAAGGAAGGTGACCTTCTGGGATTCCTGCTGAATCTCGATGAGGACCAACTGAAACTGACCCGCTGGGCGCTCAGCGGGCCGACGATGGTCACGGGCGGTGCCGGTACCGGCAAGAGCACGGTGGCGCTCTATCGTGTCCGGGAGGTGCTGGAGCGACCCGACGCGAGCGGCCGGGAGCGCGTGCTGTTCACGACTTATACGCGCGCCCTCCTGGCGGTTACGCGGCAATTGTTCGAACAGATCCTGACCCCTGAGCAGCTTACCCGGGTCCGTGTCGCGACCTGCGATCAGGTGGCGCGGGAGATTGTTCAGAGTCAGCGGACCCTGCGGCAGTTCGAGCCGGATCGCGACACGTATCGGCGGCTGCGGGCGCTGCGCAAGCATTACGCGCCGAACGACAGCGCGTCGTTCGAGGGGCGTCTGCGGACTCGGGCACTGGCGCGGCTGTCGGACCAATATCTTCTGGAAGAATTCGACTGGATCATCACCGGACGGGGTCTGAGGTCGCTCGCCGAGTATCTGGAGGCACCGCGCCCAGGGCGCGGCGTCGCCTTTGCGGCCCGGTTGCGGACCGCCGTCTGGGAGCTGTGTCAGACGTTTCGACAGGAAGGCACGGGGGAGCGCTTCCCCGAGCTGCGCAACGAGGCCGTGGAGATTGTCCGTGGTGGGGCCTGGACGGGGCACTGGGATGCGGTGTTCGTCGACGAGGCCCAGGATCTCAGCCCCTCGTCCCTGGCGCTGATGGCCGAGGTATGTGCGAGCCCCGAAGGCTTGTTCTTCGTCGCGGACTCCAAGCAGTCGCTCTACTCGCGCAGCTACACCTGGACCTGCGCCCACCCACGTCTCCAGTTCCGTGGCCGGACCGCATCGCTGAAGCGCAACTACCGCTCGACTGGGGAGATCGAGCGGGCTGCCTTCTCGGTGCTGGTTCCCGAGGACGGCGAGGTGTTCGAGCCCTCCGCCAGCGTCCACGAGGGTCCGCTGCCGGTCCTGGTCACCGGCGTCGATCCGGAGCGGGAGGCGGACTGGATCGTGCGGTTCGTCCGGCAGATGGCCCGGCATCTGCATCTGCGGCAGAACGCCGCGGCGCTCCTGGTACCCACGGCCGAGATCGGTCAGGCGCTCGCGGCTCGCTTGACCGATGCGGGTCTGCCCGCGATGTTCTACGCCGGTCGCGACCTGGACCTGAAGGCGGACTGCCTCAAGGTGCTGACGCTGTACTCGGCGAAGGGACTTGAGTTTCCCATCGTGGTCGTCGGCGGGTTTTATGACGGGACCTACCCCGTCGCGCAGGACTTCGACGACCCGGATCTGTTCGCGGAACGTATGCGGCATGAGCGCCGGTTGCTCTATGTCGCCCTTACGCGCGCGATGCGCGGTCTTATGCTGCTGGTTCCGAAGGATTGCCGACATCCGGCCCTGATGGACCTCGATTCTGCTCAATGGCACCAGGAGGTGGCTGGATGACCGTCTTGAAACTCAGCAAGTTCGCGAACGACGACGGCCGGTTGGTCGATGAGCATGACGCGGAGTTCCTGACCCGCAAGCTCGACGCCGACGCTACGTTGGACTTCACCGGCATTGTGGACGTCGCCGCGGGCTTCCTGGACGTGTTGTTGGAACATGAGACCCCGGAGTCGATCGGTGATCGGGTGACGGGGATGAATCCGGCGGTGGACCGCGCGCTCACGCGCTGGGTGGACAGGAAGTCCAATCCGGTCACCCCCATCGAACGCGTGCGGGAGCGACCGAAAGTCCGGTTGCCGCAGCGTCCGACCACGCCCTCGCCCGTGGAACGGCCGCCGACGACCGATGATCGGTTCACCCCCACGCGGCTGGTGCGACGGCTGGGCGATGCCCTGCGCGGGTACATTGAAAGCGCCTATCCCCTCAGTGACCCACTGCTGGTCAAGTCGCGGCGAATCCTGCTGGAGACCGAGGCCGGGGGGCATCTCCTGGCCCAAGTGCCCTTCATCGAGACGACGCCCCGCTACGCGACCTCCGGTTGTGGCTATCGGGACCTGGACCTGCCTGATCACATCGGGCAGCTGTTCGAGCGCCTCTCGCAAAAAGAGGTCGCCGGCAGCCCTTCGAGCGATGCGCGTACCGTGCTGTTTCCGTCGATGTACGGTCACCAGGAACGCTCCTTCCGTGCGTTCCTCGGAGAGGGCCGTGATATCGTCGTCGGTACCGGCACTGGTTCGGGTAAGACCGAATGCTTCCTGATCCCCGGTTTGGGCGCACTCTACGAGGAGGCATATGCGCGTCCCGAATCGTTCACGCAGCCTGCGGTGCGCGTGCTGATCCTCTATCCGATGAACGCGCTGGTGAACGACCAGCTTGCCCGCCTGCGCCTGCTGTTTGGCGATCCAGCCGTGGCCGACGAGTTCAGTCGGGTCGGCTGCAAGCGTGTCCCCCTGTTTGGCATGTATACCGGCCGCACCCCTTACCCTGGTCCGAGAAAGGCGGGGCGGGATGCTGAGCGCGTGGCGCCCATCCTCACGTATTACCTGGAGATGGACCCTGAAATCGAGGCGCGACTCAGGGCGCTGGGCCGCTACCCAGCTAAGGACCTGAAGGCCTTCTACGCCAAGCACGAGGAGCAGAGGGCCACCTATCAGTCCGGGAAAAATGCGGGCAAGGAGTACACGCGTTACAACTGGGACCGGCGTCTCCATACCGTCCCGGGTGACCGCGAACTGCTGACGCGACAAGAGATGGTGCACGGCGTCGGTACCCTGCCCGGGCACTCACCGGACGTGCTGGTCACCAACTACTCGATGCTCGAGTACATGCTGATGCGGCCGTTCGAGCGGCCGATCTTCAACGAGACGCGCCAGTGGCTTCAGCGTGATGGGAACCAGTTGCTGCTGGTGCTCGATGAGGCGCACATGTATCGGGGCGCCAAAGGCGCCGAGGTGGCGTTCTTGCTGAGGCGGCTGCGGGCTCGGCTCGGGATCCACGACAGCCCGGACAAACTGCGAATCGTCGCTACCAGCGCGACGCTGGGCACGGATGCCGAGGCGCTGCGGAACATCTCACGGTTCGCCGCGGACCTGACGGGCAAGAAACCCGGTGACTTCGCGGCAATCACCGGTACCCGTGAGGTAGCCGAACCTGCGGGGCGGCCGTCGGACGCGGAGGCTGACCTGCTCGCCGCACTGGATCTCGAATCGGTGAGTAAGGCCCTGACTGGAGAAAGCCTCCGGAAGGCCCTCGCGCCAGTGTTTGAATTTTACGGTGTGCCCTGCAATTCGACGCAGGAGGACGAGGTCCTCAGCGTCCTTCACCGGACGCTGGTCGGGCGGCCCTATGTCAACCTGCTGGTGAACGCCGCGGCCGGCTCCGCCCTGGCGTTGGGCGATCTGGCCCGAGAGGTGTTTGATCAGCATCCGCGGGCCGAGCGGGCGCTCGAAGCACTGCTTACCCTGGGTACCTTGGCACGCCCCAAGTCTGATTCGCCCGGGCTGGTTCCGACCCGTGTGCATGCCATGTTCCGTGGTGTCCACGGTCTCTACGCCTGTATCAATCCCATGTGCTCCGGGCGACAGGCAGGCCCGGGTGAGCCCGCCATCCTCGGTAAGCTCTTCGCGGCACCACAGACCCGGTGTGACGCCTGCGGCGCTCGCGTCTTTGAGGTAGCCTCATGCCGTAGCTGCGGTGCCCCCTACGTCGCGGCTTATGCGGAATCCGGCACCCTTGCCCAACTCAACTTCCTCTGGGGGGAGACCGAAGGCGACCTGGTGCGCATCGAGCTCCTGCCGACCGCGCCGCGGTACCCCGACCGGACGGAGGAGATTCACGTCCACCTGAGTACCGGCTACGTGGATGCGGGCGGCACCTTGGGTGAGGGGGAAGGCCGCTCCATGTACCTTTGGCTTGACGGCGACCATGACCGTCATCCGGCATTCGAGCGGTGTGCGATGTGCCAGCCGATCGGGCCTGCCCGGGCCCGGATCTACGACTTCCGCACCCGCGGCGAGCAGCCCTTCACCGCGCTCATCGAGACCCAATTCGCCGAGCAGCCCCCTCAGAAACTCGACCCGCACCTGCCCAACCACGGGCGCAAGGTGCTGGTCTTCAGCGACGGTCGGCAGAAGGCCGCTCGGTTGGCACCGGCCCTGGAGCACAGTCACGCGCGGGACCTTTTTCGGCAAGTCATCGCGCTCGCCGCGAGCGAGCTTATCCAGCAAGAGAAACCCATGGCGGGTATGCAGTGGTTGTATCCGGCTATCGTCTGGCTTTGCGGTAACCGTGGCTACGACCTTTTTCCTTCTGTAGAAGAGGGCCCATTCCACAACCAACTCCGGCGCACTAAGGGGAAGACCCTTGAAGGCGCTATCCAACTAGCCTACCGGGGCGAGTTAAGACCCACCCTATCTTTTGCCAAGGCCCTTTTCAGTGAGCTCACTGACCGTTACTACTCACTACCGTCACTGGCGCTTGGAACGGTGGAAGAGGACCCCGATCTGGAGTATATTTTTGATGATTTCCCTGCTGTTGGCCTAGATCGCGAGGCTCAGAAGGCATTGTTCCGGGCCTGGGTCAGGCTGCATCTGGAGCGGCGAAGCTTCAAGCCCGACGGCGCCGACATCAGCCAATTGGGGGAGGGCTGGGCGGGACCCATGGGGATCAATGCCGGGAAGATGAGCCAAGTCCTTCCGAATCGCTTCGACGAGTACCTGGGGAGGGTGTTGGGAGACACAGCGGCACTGGTGGCCGCCTGGTTTCAGCAGTTGGTGCGCAAATCTGACCTCCTAGACTTCGAGGGTGACCTTTATTACTTCCGCCCGCTGGGCCTCAGTCTGAACCTGCGGCTTGACGCCACCTGGCTGCGTTGCGTTGATTGCGGTCGCATCCATCCTGAGGCCCTGGCGGACCTCTGCCCCGGCTGCCTTGGCCAGGTCGTCGAGGCGGAGCCTGACTACCTGGACGCCCGCACGGGGTTCTATCGGGATCAGGTCTTGCGGGCGTTCGACCCGTTGCACCTGGAACCCTTCGGCCTGTCCGCCGCCGAACACACGGCCCAGCTTACCGGTCCGCCGAACGAGAGTGCCTTCAATAGGGTAGAGGAGTACGAGCTGCGGTTCCAGGACATTGCCATCGACGGTAAACCGCCGATCGATGTCCTCAGTTGTACGACAACGATGGAGGTGGGGATCGATATCGGCGCCCTGTCGGGGGTGGCCCTGCGCAACGTTCCACCGCACGTTGCCAACTACCAGCAGCGAGCCGGCCGTGCGGGCCGGCGCGGACGGTCTATTGCCTCGGTGGTCACCTACGCCCACGGCACCTCCCACGATGCGCACTTTTTTGCCCACCCCGAGTCCATCATCTCAGGTACGGTGAGGCCCCCCACCGTGTATGTCGAGAACCAGCAGGTGCTCGAACGGCATATCAATGCCTACCTGGTGCAGCGCTTCTTCCATGAAGCAGTGCCGACGGACACGGGTTCCAGCGCCTACCAATTGTTCGAGTCACTCGGGACCGTCGAGCAGTTTCTTTCGGACGCGCACCCGTGCTCGCTCCCGCGCATGGATGCCTGGCTCAACACGAACGAACAACTGCTGCGTACCGAGCTGGGCCACTGGGTGCCGACCTACAGCTACGGACTGGATGAAGAGATTATCGGGGTAGAAAAGACGATCCAGGGTGCGGTGACGCGCTTGCGCGAGCGGCTGCGGGCCGTGCTGCCAATCGACGAGTATGCGCAGCGAGACCAACTCGAAGGGCTGGTGCGCGAGGCGCTGGAACGTCGGCTGGAGGAGTCTCTGTTGGAGGCTTTGATCGGTCGTGCGGTCCTACCTCGTTACGCGTTTCCCACCGATGTGGTCGGTTTCTGGGTATCAAAGGTACCCAAGCCCGGTGACCCAAGAGGGCGGCGGGTTTTTGATTATGAGCCGCAACGCGATCTGCAGCTCGCCCTGTCGGAATATGCACCGACCCGCAGCTTGACCATCGACAAATATCGCTTTGTGTCCGCGGCCCTGTTCTCGCCCTATGAGCCGAGCCCCGCACCGTCCTTGGCGAGGCGCCAGCCCTATACCGCCTGTCGCTCCTGCACCTATGTCAGCCTCGATACAGCGGCGGCCTCCCAGGCGTTGTGCCCCTGCTGCGGCAGCGATCAGGTGGTCCACGCCTTGTTTGTCACCCCTGCCGGCTTTGCGTCCGACATCAACGAAAACCCTGAGGTCGATCGTGGACAACCGATCACCTACGCCGGCATGACGGAGCGGGCGCGACTCGAAATCCAGGACCCTCCGGAGGCCTGGGATCGTACGCTCTACGACGGACGACTGAAGGTCTGGACGGGGCCGCGGCGACTCGCCGTCGTGAACAAAGGTGTGGGAGACCGGGGCTTCCGGGTATGTCCGGATTGCGGCAGGGCCGAGCCGGACTATGGACCTGGCTTCACGCAAACCCAGCTTACCCGCGCCGGGACGCCTGTCCAGCACAAACACCCCCTGGTAAAAGGAGCCCTTTGCACAGGGATTGCGGCTGGTCCCTTCTTTCTCGGACATCGCTTTCCGACGGATGCCCTGTTGATCCGCATCAAGGTCGCAAGTCCGGTGCGTCTCGGAACGGCGACCACCCCCGGCCTGCTGAGTCGTGCCGCCCGGATGGCACTCAGCTCGCTGGTGGAGGCCATCGCCCTGGCCGCCTCCCGAGAACTCCAGATCGACGAGGGCGAACTGTCGGGCTGGTGGGCGCCCGTTCTCGGTGGCCACGCCGACGAGGCCCAGGTCTACCTCTACGATCTGCTGCCGGGCGGGGCTGGATACGCCCGTGCCGTGGGTGAGGCACTCGACGGCGTCCTCGACGCCACCGAGCGACTGCTGGTGGATTGCGACTGCGCGCAGTCCTGCTATCGATGCATTCGCCACTACGGCAACAATTTCATCCATGCTTCCCTGGATCGCCACCTAGCCCTGGCGTTGCTGCGGCACGTCCGCCATGGGACGATTCCCTTTATCCTGGCGCAAGAACAGCCTGGGGTTTTGCGCGGACTTGAGGAGTTCCTACTCCTGCGCGGCATTGCTGCTCAAGGACCCGCAACAGTCCATGGGGTCGAAGTGCCGTTGGTGGTGACGTCCGGGAACCGTGAGCTTTGGGTGGACGTTCACCATCCGCTCGTCGATCCATCGGCCGAACCGTCGCCGATTGCCCAGGCGGCACAGTCATCCTTAAAGGAGTTGGTCGAGATCGACGCATTCACCCTGGTGCACGATCTACCGTCGGCAGTCGCGCGGCTGCGCCTCCCAAATGGCTGGACCCAGTGAGATACGATCCCTTTTACGACCGCAAAGAGCCGACCATGTGGGTGTAGCCCGTCGGGGGTGGGGTGTGACACGTATTCCCCGAAGGCGGCCGTGTCTTCAGTTCCACGGCGCCGCCCCCCGGCTCTTGGTTTCGCACGCGAAACTTTGCGTTTACCACATGCGGGGCAATCGCTCGCTGTTCCGCCCCGAGGGCGTTGGCGTAGATCGCCGTCACCTCTAAGGAGGCGTGTCCCAGCCACTGCACAGCAGCAACACCCCAGGCCGCGATTGCCGGGATGATACTGCGGTGCCTGCCGAGAAGGTCCAACATGCGGGGAGGAAACCCAACCGTCCAAGTGCGAGACTGGCGTCGAAGCTAGCCCAGATGTGGATTGGGATGCAAGGCCGACGGAAACGCCGCGCGCCGGAACGGTTAAACTGACGGGAACCGCCGACCGGACCCCCCCATGACCGTCCCCGAACCCGAGACCCGACCGACCCTGCCGCTGACCGCTTTTCTGGTCAGCGCGGCCTTGTTGCTGCTGGTCGCACTGGCCGTCTTCCATGGCCTGCGCGCCGAGCGCCAGGCCAGCGTCGAGGCCGCCTTGCAGGCGGTGGCCGAGCTGAAGATCGGCCAGCTCGATACCTGGTTGGGTGAACGCACCGCAGATGTCGCCTGGTTCGGGTCGGACTCGCAATTGGCGAGCGATTTCGCTCGCTGGTTGAGCCAGGGCGGACAGGATGAGGCGGCACTGGCGGAGATTCAGGCGCGTCTCGCCGCGATGAAACAGTATGCGGGCTATGACACGATTGCGCTCTTCGACACCGCGGGCAATGAACGCATTCGTAGCGAAGGGATTGCCTCCCAGGCGGAAGTCGGGCCGCAGGCCAGCGCGGCGATGCGGCAGGACCAACCCCAACTGGTCGACTTTCACCGGCAGCCGGGCCAACCGATCCGCATCGGCATGGTCGGACCCATCAAACGCATCGCGGTACAGGGCACTCAAATCGTCGGCGCCATCTATCTGGGCGCGCCCGCGCAGCGGCAAGTCTTCCCGCTGCTGTTGCACTGGCCGCTGCCCTCCCAGACCGGCGAGACCGTGTTGGCCAGACCCGAGGGCGAGAGCATCCTGAACATTGTCACGCGCAAGGCGCCGCCGATGACCATCCGGGTCCCGATCGACCAGCCGGGACTGCTCTCGGCCCGCGCTGTGCGTGGCGAGTCCGGCATCCA
>Ga0247842_10007023_pt1 | contig 12391 bp, 10 predicted proteins | sample LaCruzMarch2015__3_FD_192411 | JGI IMG/M metagenome (GOLD analysis project Ga0247842, IMG submission 192411) | Freshwater microbial communities from meromictic Lake La Cruz, Castile-La Mancha, Spain - LaCruzMarch2015_19m | ecosystem: Environmental > Aquatic > Freshwater > Lake | place: Spain...
ATTTGAGATCGATTTCTTTCGCAAATGGGATGTGGAACCGGTTTTCGTTGGCCACCCACTTTTGGACGAACTGCATCGGTATTTATCCGAGCCGAGAGTAATTGCCTCACCGCCATTATTAGCGCTGCTGCCCGGCAGTCGTCCATCGGTCGCCAAACGGCATGTATCGATCATGCTTGATGCAGCAGCGAGCCTAAAAAAGAAGATTCCGAACTTACGAATTGCGGTAGGATTGTCGCCGGCGTTGAAAGAGTGGTGGAAGAATAATCACGCGAAAGTCGATGTTGAGTATTGGGATGATGCTAGAGCATTATTGAGGCAGGCGACCGCGGCGGCGGTCTGTAGTGGTACGGCAACGCTTGAAGCCGCTTTGATGGGAGCGCCGCAGGTCGTGATTTATCGAACGTCTTTCCTGAACTATGCGATCGCCCGCAGATTTGTCACAATTCCCAGAGTCAGTCTTGTGAATGTCATTACCGGACGGGAAGTTGTGCGTGAGTTGATCCAGTTTGATTTTACCGCGCGTCGGCTTGAACAGGAACTGGAACCGCTGCTTATCGATCCGGAGTCTCCGCAGCGAATCAAGGAAGGCTATGAAATCGTCCAGCGCGCTTTGGGAGACAAAGGAGCATCCACGCGAGTTGCACAGTTGGCAATGGAGATGTTGCAAGCGTAGAAACTTCAATCGGAGAATAAGGCGAACAGACAGTGCTCTAAAACAACAATCCCTCCGAAGTTCGGAGGGATTGTAAGTTTTGGATTACTCAGTCGCAGATCAAACCACGCCCGGTTCAACGCTTTGGACCGAGTTCAGCATAATCTGTCCACGTTTCACTGAGGCTCGTACTACTCCGCCTGCGCTGACCAATCCTCTAAGAAGTTCTTCTGCAAGTGGATCTTCGATCAACCGCTCGACTGTCCTGCGCAGGCTTCTGGCGCCGGTTTCCTGACTCGAACCGATATCAGCGAGTAGCTCCCGGACGCCCGCTGAGATCTTTAAAATCACGCCTTGCTCGGCAATCCGCTTGGTTATCTCAGCAAGGTAAATGTCAAGGATCGAGAGGATGCTCTCATGTCCCAGAGTTTTAAAGACGATGACGTCATCGACACGATTAAGAAACTCGGGACGGAAAATGTCCTTCATAATACCGGTCATCTTCTCCGACATCTCCTCGAAACCGCGGCCTTTCTGAGCCGCTGTCTCGCCAAATCCAAAACCCTTGCTCGACTTTGCCGCCTCGCGAGAGCCGAGGTTCGAGGTCATAATCAGAATTGTGTTCTTAAAGTCAACGAGGCGACCGCTTCCATCAGTAAGTTGCCCTGCGTCAAGCACCTGCAATAAGAGGTTGAAGACGTCGGGATGCGCTTTTTCGATCTCGTCCAATAAAACAATCGAATAAGGCTTTCTCCGCACTTTTTCCGATAACTGTCCCCCTTCGTCATACCCGACATATCCGGGCGGAGCGCCAATCAAGCGTGAGACGTTGAACTTCTCCATATATTCTGACATATCTACCCGGATCAACGCTTTCGGATCCTCAAAGAGAAACTCTGCAAGTACTCGCGCGGTCTCAGTCTTACCGACGCCGGACGGTCCAAGGAAGATAAACGATCCAATCGGGCGATTCCTGAGATTCAATCCGGTACGATTGCGGCGGATCGCCTTTGCGATAGCAGATATCGCTTGCTGCTGTCCGATGATTTTATGCGATATATCTTCTTCGATCATCAGCAGACGCTGCGACTCCGACGCCAGCACTCGGGTAGCTGGTATCCCCGTCATCATCGCGACTACCTCGGCAACTTGATCCGGGCCGATCAGAACAGGCTTCTCGCGGGTGGCTCGCTCCCACTCTTCGCGCTCCGCAATGAGTTGATCGTTGAGTCGCTTCCTGCGGTCGCGCATCTGCGCCGCTAATTCGTATTCCTGCCTCCTAACGAGATCATCTTTACGGCGACGCAGGTGTTCGGATTCTCGCTCTAACTCGCGAATATGATCCGGTACGGTGATATGAGTCAAGCGCGCCCGCGAGCCAGTCTCATCCAGCACGTCAAGAGCCTTATCGGGGAGGAAACGATCGGTGATATACCTGTCTGAAAGCGTCACGGCAGCTCGAATTGCCTCTGCGGAGTAGAGAACGTTATGATGAAGTTCGTAGCGTTCTTTCAGTCCGGTAAGTATGGCAAACGTTTCATCTGCGGATGGCGGTTCGACCAGAACTTTCTGGAAACGGCGTTCGAGTGCGCCGTCTTTCTCGATGTGCTGACGGTATTCATTTAAAGTGGTCGCGCCGATACACTGGAGTTCCCCGCGCGCGAGGGCAGGTTTAAACATATTCGAAGCGTCGAGAGAACCGGAAGCTGATCCCGCCCCGACGATAGTATGCAGCTCATCTAGAAAGACCATCACATCGCGATTTTTCTCAAGTTCAGTAATGATCGCTTTAATCCGTTCCTCAAACTGTCCCCGATACTTTGTTCCGGCTACTAACGCTCCGAGATCAAGCATCACTACACGCTTGTTGAAGAGGATCGGCGAAACTCTCTGTTCGATGATGCGGAGCGCAAGTCCTTCAACAATTGCAGTCTTCCCAACGCCGGGATCGCCAATTAACACAGGATTATTTTTCTTGCGACGCGAGAGTATCTGCGCGACTCGCTCTATCTCGCTGTCTCGCCCGATAATCGGGTCGAGTCCACCTTCGCGGGCAAGTTTTGTCAGATCCCTGCTGAAATGGTCGAGAACCGGCGTCTTGCTTTTCTCCGCAGTCGGCGTGATTGTTCTTGCGGAGTGCGCTCCGCTCCCCTCCCTCGTCAGACCTTCCAACTCTGTCTTAACTGATTCATAAGTAACATTAAATCCAGCGAGTACTTGTCCGGCAAGACCGTCGTCGTCCTTCGTTAACGCGAGGAGGAGATGCTCGGTGCCTATTATCTCGGTATTGTAGTTTTTTACTTCGAGGTTCGACAGTCTGAGTACTCGATCAGCGCGCTTGGTGTACGGGATATTGCCGATCTTCAATGCGGTCGAACCGGTTCCGGAAGTCTCCTCAAGGGCGTCGCGAAGCTCGTCCGGATCGCAACCAAGATTCGTCATAATGCGTATGGCCATCCCCTCGCCCAGCCGAATAATGCCAAGCAATAAATGCTCGGTCCCGATTGCATCGTGGCTGAGCCTAAGCGCTTCTTCGCGCGCATATTGAAGGACTTGTTGAACCCGGAAAGAGTATCTACTGCTCATCTATTCCTCATTCGACCACAGGGATAACGGGGGAGCGCCAAAACGGTTTTTCGCTGTTTTGTGTGCGTAAGGTAAACTCAGTAAGCTGTTAGCGCCAAGCATTAAGGCGGACATGAAACTTGACGCTAACCTGCTCCAGACTGTTGCTCTCGCTACCCACACCAAATAGCGAAGAATCTAAAAAAAATAACTCATCCGTATAAGAGATATTCCAAGAATATACATTCCAAGGTGAATACTGTCAAGCAAGAGATTACATCGGCGTCAGTTTGCCATTCAGCATATTAAGCGTTGAGCCAGCTTCTGCAGCCAGAGCGAGATTATGCGTCACCAACACAACCGCAGCGCCGCTTTCAGCGCAAACCTGCCAGAGAATCTCTTTCATCTTGAAAGCGGCGTCTGCATCAAGATTTCCGGTCGGTTCATCGGCAAGTATTAACTGCGGACGATTCACCAGCGCTCTCGCCAGTGCGATCCTCTGTTGCTCGCCGCCTGATAACTCGCCCGGTTTGTGGATCGCTCGATCGTTGAGTCCAACCGCATCTAACAACTCCCTCCCACGCCCTTCCGCCTCTTGATGCGATGAGCCAATCATCAACGCCGGTAACATGATATTCTCAAGCGCGGTGAATTCCTGAAGGAGATGATGAAACTGGAAAATGAAGCCTATGCCTCGAAGCCTAAGCAGCGCCTTCTGTGATTCAGAAAGAGAACCAATTTCCACGCCGTCAAAATGATAGGCTCCCCCCGTAGGGTGATCGAGTAATCCGAGCAGATGTAGTAAGGTGGATTTTCCGGCTCCTGATGGTCCGACAATCGCGATCGTCTCACCGGCGCCAAGACACAGATCGACGCCTTTTAATACGCCGATTTCTACTCCGTTCATTCGATAGAACTTCGTGAGCCCTTGAGCCTCCACCACTAATTTCGGCGATAGACCAGCTTGAATTGAGCCGTCCGGATTAGGATTTGCGAGGTTCAATTGAGGCTATGTAGGGAAGACAACGGAACTGTTCGGCATAGTCTAAACCATATCCAACGACAAAACGATCTGGTATTATAAAACCCGAGTAGTCTGGATTGAATACGGCCTGACGGCGATCCGGTTTATCAAGCAACACACACGTCTTGATGTTCGTTGTCCCTTTCCGTTTCAGATGGGCGACTAAATTGGTGAGTGTCAATCCGGTGTCACAGATGTCATCAATCAGGAGAACTTGCTTACCCACAAGGTCGATTGAGACGTCGAGTTGCAGGGACACCTTGCCAGCCGAACGGTCGTTTTCTCCGTAACTTGCCGCACGAAGGAAATCAACCTCCAGTGACATCCCCTGCTCCGCAAGCCGCCTCAATAAATCTGCCGCAAAGACAAAAGCGCCTTTCAGAACGACAACCACAGCCATCTCCCGTACCTGACAGTCGCGGACTATCTGCTCGGCTATCTGAGCGGTTCTCAGGTGGATCTGAAGTTCGGAAATCAATGGAGTGACTTCCCATGGAGGTTCAGTATTCATAAAGAATGATCCAACCCGGTTTTAATGACAGGTGCTGCAAGCGCCTGTAGAACAAGAGGAGCAGGAAGAGTTGTCGCCCAGCATCTGGATTTTCCCACCGCTTTGGAATCCACCGACTCTCGAAACGGCTTTTTCCAAATTAGTTGAATTACAGGCGGGACAGGCGGCTCCAGCGGCGCGCCAATCGTAGTTCACAAGTAAATCAAAACGCTTCTCACAGGCTTTGCAGATGAAATCGTAGATGGGCATATATATTAGCCTCAGAATTAATTATTAAGGATTACCAAATTTATTTCCCGCGCTATCAGGACAAAAAGGTTGGTTTGCGTCGCTTGCAGCGCGTTGATATTCTATTCATTATACGCTCGGTTCGGCGAAAATATTCCCGTTGAGAAGCCCAACTTAATGGCAAATCCATTTCTATAAATGAAAACGCGGGATAAGATAAGTCCCGCGTCCTGATCAAATCAACCTAATATGCTCTGACTAAGCTGAGCGCCGATTATTGATCTGCGAATTCAATTCGCAGGAGTGCGACATTAATTCACAGTCTAAAACCAAGCGAGAGCATTGATTCGTCGTCTCTTTGAATTACCCCGATCTCGATTGATGGCATTGAGGTAAAAAAGTCGTACTGAGTCCCGATGTACAGAGCCAGCGCGGAAAGTCCAAATCCCCAACTCAACTGATAGTAAGTATTGTAAGTTTTGTACTTATTCGAAATATCCGAGGAGCTGCGAGCTTTCAGATAGTCGCTCCGAGCAGATGATGAAGCTATCGCCGACGCGATCCAACCGGCAGTCAATATCGCTTCGCTGCCTGCTATCCAGTAACCGCGTTGCTTTCCTTCTGTTATATGCCCCCATCCCGGCGCTATAAGGGATCGCACTGCTGCAGCCTTCGATCGAGTCACCGCAACGGGAATTCGTATTGTATCGACTCGGGCTGCAATCTCTTTAAGAGGCGTCTGGGATTTGCCTGTAGTGACCGCCTGTCGTTCTCGTATTGAAGCGAATACTCGCCATACCGGCGGCGGCAATTCATCTTGTGTGACGATAAGGGCAGGATTGAGATCGAGGGCTTTCTGAAAAGCAACAGTCGCAAATCCATCCTTTCCTCGCATAGCTTCAGTACAGCCCAGAGTAAAATAGATCCTCGATCGTTCTGAATCGGCAAGATTGGCGTCGGTTCCTGATCTGCCTGCGATGGTAACCACTCGGTCGAAGTCGCCTACTAGCCAAGCATCCCATGCGTCGTCTGCTGGTCCAGCGCAAACCACTAGAGGAATAAGCATAGCCATGAAGATAAGGTAGCACTTCATCGGGCGAGAACCGCTCTACCCTCACCCACCGGCTTACCCAGTCGATCTGTAATGCGAATCTGATAAGCGCTTGCAGGAAGATCGCCCGCATCCCAAATCCAAAGTCCATATTGCGTGATTGGATTCGTATAAATCAATCTGCCGGTTTGATCCCAGATCTCTATACCTGAGCCGTGGGCGGGTAGGTCGAAAGAAAACCGGCCGTTTCCGGGATTTGGCCAAATTGGTATTTGCATCAACTTCGGAGTGCTTGGAATGACCGGCTCGAAGGGAGTAGCATTAACTTCGGCCAGCACCTGCACATCGGCCATCATCCCGCCCATTCTGTCTCCCCCGTGTCTGCCGCCTCCAATCGCGTAGAGTTTATTGTCCAGCGCGATGAGCGGAAAACTCGCTCTCTCGCTATTCAGCGGAGGCAGCCTGCGCCACATCCCGCTTCGAACAGAATAAGCAATTACGCTATTCGTCGTTCCACCACGAGTGATCCCTCCCGCCGTCACCAAAGTCGTGTCATTCAGGAAAGCCGTTCCCATCTCGCCGCGAGGTTCAGGCAGATTCCCTCGAGGAACCTCAGCCCAAGCATTGTTCCGAAAAACTTCGACCCGATTCGATGGTCCGAGATACACTCCTCCAATCGCCCAAATGAGGCTATCAGATACCAATCCGAAGCTTGCGCGAGGTTGGTTCATCTCTGGCGCTTCTATCCACCGGTTGGAATCGGGTTCGAACCAGTACCCCCCGCTGGTGAACTCCTGACGGTTCGTTATCCCGCCAATCATTAATATCCGCCCATGGTTCGCAACAACTGCCATGGCAATTCGAGGTTCCGGCAATCGTCCACGTTGATCAATTCGATTGGTCTGTGGATCGAAACGGTTCACCTCTCTGCTGGGGCCTTCCGCTGTCAATCCGCCAAAGATATAGATATAGTTTCCAATAGTAAGCGCTGCAGCTTGCGAAATCCCTCGAGGCAGTTGGCCGACTTCAGTCCAACTGTCCTCAGTCGGATCGTATGCTTCGATGGACGTAGAGAACGTCTCATTCTCCCGACGCATCACGGCTCCGCCGAAGACATAGATCTTTCCTCCTGACACAGCCGCGCAATGCCCTACGCGCGGCGTAAGCATCGGCGCTGCCGAAGTCCATGTCAGTTCTGCGAAGACCGGCACGGCGCTCGCAAGAAAGACGAGAATATGTAAAATTAGCTTCTTCATTTTTCGACGACCAGGGATCAAATCCCGCCAAATTAAACTATTGACCTGTCTTTGGTGTTGCAACCATTGTGCCGTTTTGCAGATTCACCTTTATTTCTGTTTTATCTCCGGCTTTGAACTCAATGGAATCTGACCATTTGCCATAATCAGTATGCTCAATCTTCACAAACCGCTTCCCGGGACTTAGCCAGATTGGCCCGTCACGCGGCAGAAGCCCCAACGAATCACCATCAATCCAGAGATACCCCCAAGGAGATGCAGAGATCCAAAGCATCGCTGCTTCTGCACGAAGATCAATACGAATCGTGTCAGAGACATTTGATTCTATATTAATTTCTTTGTTTACAGTAGGAAGCGTCGGATGAGTCACTCTCAACTGGTGACTCCCGCTCTTTAACTTCATTCTGCCAATCGGCGAGGCTCCCTTGTCAACTCCGTCAAGCTCTATGTTCCCCCACGGCTGCACCACCAATTGTAAATAGCCTTCTAATGCAACTGATGCAGATGAAGGCGTCGCAACCGTACTTTCAATATTCGCTTCTGATGAAGCAATTTTAATGGTGTCTTTTTGAGGCTGCTGGGATTTGGCATGATCGACTGTCAAAGACGGTTCTTCGACAATCTTCTCCTCTGGCGCTATAACATTGGGTTCTGCCGAGCGAATCGATAACTCCGGCGCCTTAGCGATGGTGGTAATCGCCTGCTTTTGTCTTAAGAATAGAACCAGCCCAATCAGGCCTATCGCAATTAAGCTTGCGATAGCGGGATACATCAACCGCCTGCTTCGATTAATCCCAACCGGCGCAGCGACAGAAATTGGCGCCACTGGTTGGATGCCTCGCAAAAACATCAACGCTTCTGAAGCGTCACATGGACGTTTATTCGGATCAGGTTCAAGCAGCGCGTCAATAAGCGTTGCGAGTGTCGGTTCGATTCGCCCGCGACCGGTTATTTTTTGCGCTCCACCTCTGCGAACCCTGTCAAGTGTCGCCATCGGTTCGCCCATATCGAACGGATTGGAACCGGTCAACGCTTCGTAAAGAACTACACCGACGCCATAGAGGTCGCTCCGCTTATCAGGCGGTTTTCTATCGATCAGTTCGGGAGCGATATACGCTGGCGACCCGACTATTGCGTCGTGCCCGGTGAGAGTGGATTGATGCGCCAGCCCGGCAAGAGAAAAGTCGGTGAGTTTAGCGCTCCCGTCTCTCGCCATCATTATGTTATCTGGCTTAATATCGCGGTGGAGCAGTCCGGCTTCGTGGACTGCAGTCAATCCGTCTAAGAGTTCCCGCGCCAGCCGTTTTACTGCATTCTGTGGAAGCGGACCGCCTTTGAGTTTCTCTCCCAGCGAGCCGCCTTCTACCCATTCCAGAGCCAGATATGGTAAACCTTCTTCCCAACCTGAATCAAACACTCGCACCACATTCGGATGATTGATGCGAGCCATCGCCTTCCCCTCGCGATCGAATCGCTCAACCAATTCAGGATCGCGCGCCCATTGAGGATGAATGACCTTGAGCAGGACTTTTCGGTCAAGTCGGATCTGTACGGCCTCATAGGCGGCGGCAACTTGCCCAATGTGGATCGCCTGACCGACTTCAAACCGGTCTTCAAGCGCCAGGGGAGAATCTCCTTACAGGCAGAAGGATGTAAATCCGGAGTTGAAACGCAGAAGAGCCTGACTCACCTGTTCTTCTTTTACTCCTCATCGTCATCGCCTTCGTCCAGATCTCCTTCCTTCCACTTCACAAGACTCTTCTGCAGGTACCGCCGACTAACGCCGAGAATCCTCGCCGCTTCACTTCGGTTTCCCCCAGCCAGTCCGAGCACTTTCAAGATGTGAGTTTTAATCGCCGCGTCGAGCGTAAGTTCATCGCCAGTATCTCGCCGCTCCGACTGAACTGAATCAGGAAGATCGACCTCCTCCGGCTCGATAACATCGCCAGCGGCAAGAACTGCAGCGCGAGCCAGTACATTTTCAAGTTCCCGAACATTGCCCGGCCAGGTGTGGCGTTCGAGTTTGCGCAGCGCCGCCGGGGAAATTTTCCGCGGCGGTTGTCCGGTTCGAGAGGCGACCTTGGTGAGTATTGCCGCTGCCAATAGCGGCAGGTCTCCGTCTCGCTGCCTTAGAGGCGGCAACTCAATCGTCAGAACATTCAAGCGATAATAGAGATCCTCGCGAAAACGTCCTGCAGCGATCTCGTTTTGAAGATTCTTGTTGGTTGCAGACAATACTCTAACATCCGCTTTTCGAGGGTGCGGATCGCCGAGGCGTTGGTACTCACCTTCTTGTAAGAATCGAAGGAGCTTAGCCTGAATCGCGGCAGGAACATCGGCGATTTCGTCAAGGAAGAGAGTCCCTTTATCCGCGAGGTCGAGCAAACCCGGTTTATCGGATATGGCTCCCGTAAAAGCGCCCTTCCGGTATCCGAAGAGTTCGCTTTCGAGTAAATCGGAAGTGAGATTTCCGCAAAAGATGGCGCGCATGGGAGCTTTCGAGCGTTGACCGTTCTGGTGAAGAGCTTTTGTAACCAATTCCTTGCCAGTCCCTGACTCTCCCGTGATTAATACCGGTAGATCAGCCGCTGCGATTCTGTCGAGCCGGTCGAATAGTCGCTTCATCGCGGGCGATTCACCGACGATGCCGGGGTAGCGCAACCGGCCGGTTACTGCTTGTAGAGCATTGCGAGCGTCATCCAACTCCAGCATCTTCCCGAGCGCCGCTCCGGCGATCGCGCCGAATGCTTCAAGCAGTGGAAGTTCCTCATCTGTCAATCGCCCGACGCCAGTTGCGTCGAGATAGAGAGCGCCTATCACCGCTCCATGAAATTGAAGCGGGATACAACAAGCCGCTCGAATTCCGCGAATAATCAGCGAATTTGAACCACTGAAACGGGGATCCTTCGACGCATTCCGCGAAAGTATCGGCCTGCGTTCGCGCAACGCAGCTTGAATAACTGATCCTGAAGGATCGCCTTCCGCGCTCCCACCCGAATCCATTCCGCGAGACGCTTCCGGGCGTAGTTCGCCATCCGTTCCGCGCAGAAGAATGTAACCTCGCTCCGCCTGCCCTACTTCCACTGCTCGATCCAGCAACCTCGCCAGGAGACTGTCGAGTGAAGTCTCTTCAAGCAACGATTTTGCAGCTTCCGCCAGCAGTCGCTGACCGGAGTGGCTTTGATCTCGGTCATCAATCGCCACTCTTCACCTCAAATGTATTTTCCAGCGACGTTATCCGGTCGCCAAACTCATCGACCACTGTGAGCGTCCAGAAATAGTAGGAATTCCCTGAATCAAGCGAATCTTCAAGCGTAGGTTCAAGATCAGATGAGAGTGTGTGAGATAGCGAATCAGGAGATATTTCGTCTTTATGGTAAACCAGCGTGATTACATTTTGCGGAGCCCGGAGGAAACTGACGTCAATGGTGAAAGTGTGAGTAAAATCCACGGAATAGGAATACCATGTCAGGGTAGGACGGATATTCACGGTGTCCTGATAGCTTGGGTAATCGGGGAGTGGCGGTATGTAAAGCACGCGCACGAGGGTGTTCGCCTCCGAGCGAGTAACGTTGCCGAGTCCGTCGAGACAATAGATCCAGATCGGATGACCGACCAGCATCTCAAGCCTTTTACCGGGCAGAGAGTCTTCAGAAATGGTTGCCGCCCAGCGCGACGCATAAGGCGTCAAGTCGAGCGCGCCAAGCAAACCTATATCTGAGGTAGCCCAAACGCTATCGACGCCATCCGTGTCGGATACGGTCGCCGTAAGGTCCAGATCAACCAGATCGAAAAATCCCCAACTTCGCTTATAAGAAGATCTCGCGACGCCCGCGATGTAACTGGGGCGATCTCGGTTTGGCGCTTGAATGGTCAGGAGATTCGATGGATCCGACATTAAGCCGGCTTCGGATCGAGAATAGAGCGCCCAGACACGAGTCAGTCCCGGAGTCAGAGTAATCCAAAGTTGCTGGCGACTTCCAGCCGGTTTCACACCGGGCAGCTCGCCATCATAGGGAATGTAACCGGTTTGCAATTTACCGTCCCAGCCAACGGGACCGTGATAGAGGTAGTATTCGTCGGCCCCTTCCGGGGTGGTCCATTGAATCAATGCAGACAGGGCATTCAGACTATCCTGGACCAGCAAGAGATCGGTCACGGGCAAAGGTGGAACCGGCGGCAGATACGCTGAACTGGAAGGATCAAACGGATTATCATGTGGAGCCTCGCAACCCACCGCAATAAACAGTATAGCAAGCAAAGCGAAGCCTAACGAACTTCGTCGGCTATGCAATTCCTTCCCGATTATAACTCTGCGTAGGATCGTTTCGATTGCTCCTGAACGGTTCGAGTTTGGTTTGGATTTTAAAGTGATTGTTCGCACACTTGCAATATACCTTTCTTTGACTCAAAGTGTCAAGCGAATAGAGCCCTCAAGCTTATCCTTTGCATCCAGTCCAAGGCTCTGCAACTCAGAGTTGCAATTCGCCTTCTAAATTGCTTAAAATGTAGTGTCGAAACGAGCGCGCTCCAGATGCGTCGGCCATTCGATCTACACATCGAGGAAATAGGGAAAAATCATGCCATTCTGCCCCAAGTGCAGTACCGAATATCTACCTGATATTGACATTTGCCAAGACTGTAATGTCGAGCTTGTCGCTGAACCGCCTCCGCCGATTCCAGAGGAGTACAAAGACGTTGACTGGGTTGAACTCTATACCTTCCCCGGAACTCTCTACGCCCGGATGGCAATCGAACTCCTCACGCGAGAGGGAATCCCTTCATATACTCAATCTGATTTAACTGCCGCTACACTCGGCGTAGGATCGTCGGCAGATTACTTTGGCGCTACCGGGACGGTGTTCGTGCTTGAGCCTGATTACGATCGGGGACGAGAAGTCATCGAGACGATGGTGGACGAACTCCCCGGATCAAGTGACGAGAACCTTCCTGATGAAGAAGAAGAATAACAATCCGATATAACAAGAGTCTGCCGACAATCGGCAATCTCAAGGGGGCAAAATGACAGAGATAGTTGACGTATTTGCGCGCAGCATACTCGATTCGCGCGGCAATCCAACTGTGGAAGTTGAAGTAGTTC
>Ga0247842_10007029_pt1 | contig 12388 bp, 10 predicted proteins | sample LaCruzMarch2015__3_FD_192411 | JGI IMG/M metagenome (GOLD analysis project Ga0247842, IMG submission 192411) | Freshwater microbial communities from meromictic Lake La Cruz, Castile-La Mancha, Spain - LaCruzMarch2015_19m | ecosystem: Environmental > Aquatic > Freshwater > Lake | place: Spain...
GCCTTTTCGTTCGCGCTCATCCTGGAGGGGACGCGCCGGAGCCTCGGGCCGCCACTGCCGATCATCTGCTACCTGGTTCTGATCAACGCCTACCTCGGTCCCTATTTTGTGGACATCCCGGGACTTTCGCTCTTCGCCCACCGGGGTTACTCCATCGAGCGGATCATCGAGCACATGTACCTCGGCACGGAGGGGATCTACGGCATCCCGTTGGGGGTTGTGGCCACCTTCGTCTTTCACTTCGTCCTGTTCGGCATCTTCATCTCGAAGACGGGGCTGGGGGCCTTCTTCATGGACATCGCCATGGCGATAGCCGGCTGGTCGGCCGGCGGTCCCGCAAAGGTCGCCGTCATCGCCAGCGGATTCTTCGGGTCGATCAGCGGCAGCTCCGTCGCCAACGCCGTGACAATCGGCTCCTTCACAATCCCGCTGATGAAGAAGGTCGGCTACCGGGCGCAGTTCGCCGGGGCCGTCGAGGCGGCCGCCTCGACGGGCGGGCAGCTCATGCCCCCGGTGATGGGGGCCGCCGCCTTCATCATGGCGGAGTTCCTCGGCATCCCCTACGTGAAGATCGCCCTGTGTGCGGTCCTGCCGTCGTTTCTGCACTTCTACGCCGTCGGCTGCATGGTCCACTTCGAGGCGATGAAAAACGGCCTGCACGGCCTCCCCAGGGAGACCCTCCCGAAATTCAAGACGATCTTCAAGGAAAAAGGGCTCCTGGTCGGACCGCTAATCATCATCATATGGATCCTGCTCTCCGGGAGCAGCCCCTTTCTGGCGGCCTTCTGGGGAATCATCTTCGCCGTGTCGATCGGCCAGATCCACAAGCGGACAACCGCCCAGTTGATGACGATCATCCTGTCGACGCCCTGCGTCCTTTTGTATATGAACCCTCTGTACGACTCGCCGATGGCCCTTGGCCTCTGGGCGGCCGTGGCCCTGTTCGGGTTCTATTGGGCCTACCGCAGATCGGACCTGAATTCCTGGATCCTCGGCGTCGCGACAAGCGGCATGATGACAGTCCTTCTCGTCCTCCGGACGGATCCCTTCCTGTGCGCCTTCTGGGCGAACCTCTCGGTCATTTTCATCGGTATGTTCTATAAGGAAAGCAAGATGCGGCTCCAGGACATCCTGGACACCCTGGAGTGGGGAACGAAAAACGCGCTGTCCATCGGGGTCGCCTGCGCCTGCGTGGGATTCATCGTCGGGGCGACGACGCTGACGGGGTTGGGGCTAAAGTTCGCGGCGGCGGTCCTGGGACTCGCCCACGGGACCGCCTACGGCCTGATGTCCGTCCAGAACTTCGTCCACTTCCAGATGCTGACCACCAGCGACTACACGCTATTTTTCACGCTGGTCTTCACCATGATCGCCTGCTTCGTCCTGGGGATGGGAATCCCCACGACGGCCCAGTACATTATCGCGGTGATGATCGCGGCGCCGGCGCTGATGCAGTGGCACATCCATCCGCTGCTTTCGCACATGTTCGTCTTCTTTTACGCGGTCCTGGCGGACGTGACGCCCCCGGTCGCCCTGGCGGCCTTTGCCGCCGCGGGCATATCGGGGGCCGACCCCTTCAAGACGGGGTTCACCGCCTTCAATCTGTCGATGGCCAAGGTGTTCGTCCCCTTTGCGTTCATCTATTCGCCGCTTGTCCTGCTATTGCCCAGGCTCCTCGATCCGACGGCGAGCTTCGACGTCATGGGCTTTATACTCCTGGTCATCACGCTCTTCACCGGCGTAACGGCACTGGGGTCCACGTTCATCGGCTACCTGGCAGCCAAATCGACGATTCTGGAGCGGATCGGTACCGGCATCGCCGGCCTGTGCCTGATCATCCCGGGGGAGATGTCGGACCTGGTCGGGATCCTGCTGTTCGCCGGGATCTTCTTCATCCAGAGGACGAGAACAAAACGGCTGAAAGCGGCAGCGAACACAGCCTCGGCAGGGGCGTAACGGGCGATCAGGCGACGGCTGCGATCCTCGTGAATTCCATCCCGGCGGTGATCGCCGCGGCCCCGGGGCTGGTCACGGTCAAGGACATTCCGGCGCCCTGGTGTCATGAGGCCTGAGCGATCGTTTCCGGCAAGATCACCCCTCGGCGGGCAGGACGACATGGAACAGGCCGGTCATGGATAATCGGGTTTTGCCTGAACATGGGACTGTCATGCGACCGGCGGAGGAAAGGGTGGGGCCTCCGTTGCCGGTAATGTAAACCCTGCGCGGAAATCATTGATGCTGAAGATCCATTGCCCCGAATGCACGAAGAGCTTCATCTGGACCGACGACATGCCGCCCCGGGGGAAATGCCCGAACCCGGACTGCGACGGCAGTTACGATGTCCACGGGGCCCTGCGGCGAAACCTTGCAGCGAGGAATCCCGCCGCCGCAGACGCCCTTCTCTGCCCCGCCTGCGGCGGACCGATCCCCTCCCGCTGGACCCTCTGCAGCGGTTGCGGGCGGGTCGTCGCCGGCGCCCGATCCTTCCGAAAACGGCACCTCCTGTTCCTGACCGCCATCGCGCTTCTGTTTCTGTCCCTCATCATTCGCGTCTGGATTCGCTTCTGAATCGCAGCCGCGAATCTTTCTGACCGTTTGTTGAAGATCCGATACCCTGACTACGGACAAATATCGGCAACTCACCCCATGTTTTGTGGCCAGTATTCCATTGACACACAAATTCCTTCTTCATATACTCCCGCCGTGAAAAAAGAAGTTCTTATCCATTAAAATGGTATATTCCCATAGATAAGCCACCGGGAAGGAGGCCTTCCATGTACTCAGATCTGAAGGGAAAAGCAGCGATTGTCACCGGTTCCGGTAAAAAGACCGGCATTGGTTATGGCATAGCCGACAGGCTGGCCTCCTGCGGTTGCCATGTCATCATTGCCGACCTGGGAAAGACGCCGTCCCCCGAAGAACCCTTGAAGACGGCAACGGTCGCAGAAATGGATATCATCGCCGCCGAACTGGCGCAGACTTACGGTGTCAGGACACTCGCCGTGACCGTCGATGTTACGGACAACCTGGCCATTGGCGACATGATGGAGAAAATCAAAGGATGTTTCGATCACATTGATGTTCTTTGTAACAATGCCGGCGCCTCCTTCGGTGTCCCGAATACGGTCCTGAGTTATGATGAAGCAGCCTGGATCAGGACCGTGGAGGTGAATCTTTTTTCCGTCTTTCGCATATCGCGGGCCGTCATTCCCATGATGATGGGTAAGCCCGCAGCCATTATCAACACGGCGTCCCGGGCCGGCAAGGTTCCCCCCATCTTCAATAGCGCCTATGCCGTGGCCAAGGCCGGGGTGATCATGCTGACCAAGACCATGGCTAAAGAACTGGGCGGCGCCGGCATCCGTGTCAATGCCATCTGCCCGGGACAGATCGGAACGGACCTGGAGAAGTGGCGATTCGGCCTGGAAGCAGCCTTTTTCAACACGACCGTCGATGAGCGGGAACAGGAGATGTGTAAGACGATTCCGCTGGGGTATATCGGTCTGCCCCGCGACGCCGCCAACCTGGTAGCCTTCCTGGCTTCCGAGGCGTCGAGGTATATTACGGGACAGGCGATCAACCTCGACGGCGGCCAGTGCATGGAACTTTAAACATACAGTCTTAACAAAGGAGACCAGCTCTATGGATAAAATCATCGGCGGCAGACTCGCGGCGGAAGCCCTGATCGAACGGGACGTGGACTATATTTTTTCTCTCAGCGGCGGACACATCACACCCATCTATCAATTCCTGGAAAACTCAAAAATCACCATCTTCGATACGCGGCATGAACAGGCGGCCGTATTCATGGCCGAGGCCTGGGCGAGGATGACGAGAAAACCGGCGGTCGCCATGGTCACCGCCGGACCGGGCTTCACCAACGCCCTCTCGGGCATCGCCAGCGCCAGACTGTCCAACACCCCGGTGATCCTCATTGCCGGTTGTGTGGGGCTGGAAAGCGTAGAAAAGCTCGATCTTCAGGATATGACCCAGCTTCCCGTGATTGCGCCCATGGTCAAGAAGGCTTTCGTCTGCCAGGTTGCGGAGAGGATTCCCGAATATATCGATATGGCCTTCCGGGCGGCCATGAGCGGCCGGCCCGGTCCGGTCTATCTGGAGCTTCCCTGCGACCTTCTGAATGCCGCGATCGACTCGGCCAAGGTCAAGAAGATGCATACAAGATTGGAATCCAAGCCCGTTGACCGGAAAAACACCCCGAAAATCGTTGACCTCCTCAACGCGGCGAAAAATCCCGTCGTCATCGCCGGCAGCGGCGCCTGGTATGCCGACGCCGGAGAAGAACTCATCGAGTTTGTTGAAAAAACGGGAATCCCGACCTTTACGGCGGGTGCGGGACGGGGCGTCATTCCCGATACCCACCCCCTCTGTTTCGAATCGTCCCTGGCGATACGCCCGGGTGCGGCCATGATGGCCCTTCTCAGTACCGATCTGGTCCTTTTTCTCGGCGACAGTCTAAGTCTCTTCTATATCTTTGGAGAAATCTTCCCGGCAAGCGCTAAATTCGTTCAGGTCGATATCCTGCCGGATGAAATCGGACGGAACCGCACCGTCGATCTCGGCATCGTCAGCGACATCAAGTCCTTCCTGGTAGAATTGAACGGCATACTAGAGGCAAAGGCCGTAGGCGCCACCCTCCGGGAACGGTTCCAGCCCTGGGTGGAGACCCTTCGCAGCGCCGAAAAAGACAGCAAAGACCAGGCCAAATCCATGTGGGAATGCAACACCCTGCCCATTCATCCCATGCGGCTGGCCAAGGCAGTCAACGATTTTATGAATTGCGAAGACGACATCGTTGTAGCCGATGGCGGCGACACGGCCACCTGGATGGGGATGACCCGAACGGTCCGCAAGGGGGGGACTTACCTGGATTACGGCCTTTACGGATGCCTCGCGGTGGGACTTCCCTATGCCATCGCAGCAAAGCTGAAAAATCCGGATAAACGCGTTCTCGCCATCATGGGTGACGGCTCCACCGGTTTTAATTTTATGGAATACCATACCGCCATCCGTAAGAAAATCCCGATCGTGGTGGTCATCAGCAACGATCAGGCCTGGGGTATGATCATGCACAGCCAGCAACTGCGCCTGGGGCACCATATTCCGGAAGGAACGGAACTGGGCTGGGTGGATTACCATAAGATGGTCGAGACCCTCGGCGGTTTCGGAATCTGCGTGGAAAAACCCGATGATATCCGGCCGGCGCTGGAGGCGGCCTTTGCTTCCGGAAGGACGGCCTGCATCAATGTCAAGGTCGATCCCTCGGTGATCAGCCCGGGTAGCGTGGCCCTCGCCAATCTTGGCGGATACAAGAGCAGTTGAGGCAGGGATTATTCACATCGCCATTTATCGGGGACATATGTGGACACCTTGCGGCAAGGTGTCCCCATATGTCCCCGGAATAAAGGAGACCCCATGAATGACGTGACTGCACCCAGGGAATACAAGCTGTCCAAACGCAGTTCCTATTATATCTTCACCCTCCTGTTTCTGCTGTATTTCTTCGATTACGTCGATCGGATGATCGTGACATCCCTTTTCCCCTTCATTCAAAAGGAATGGGGGCTTACGGACACCCAGTCCGGCATGCTCGTGTCGGTGGTCTACTGGTCCATCGTCGCCTTCGTCTTTCCCGTCTCGATCCTCGTGGACCGCTGGAGCCGAAAAAAGACCATCGGCATCATGGCCCTCCTCTGGACGGCCGCTACGGTAGCCTGCGCCTTCACCAAGAGCTTCCCCCAGTTGCTTATGGCCCGCTCCGGCATCGGCATCGGGGAGGCCGGGTATGCCCCCGCCGGCACGGCCATGCTCTCGGGTCTGTTTCCCCCGGAAAAACGTTCCCGCATGCTGGGTCTCTGGAATATCTCCATTCCCCTCGGTATCGCCGTCGGCATCGGTGTCGGCGGCTTCGTGGCCCAACATTGGGGATGGCGGCATGCCTTCGGCCTGGTGGCCCTTCCCGGGGCGCTCGTCGCCATCCTTTTTTTCTTTGTCAAGGACTATAAGACGGTGGAGCTTGTCAAAACCGTGGAATCCTCAGATACGGGGAAGAATCAGGCGAAAAATCAGGTCAGGATGAGCAAGATGGATATCTTCCGCGAATTTATCCATACCCCCTCCCTGATTCTGACCAATCTCGGGTTTATCGGGTGCATCTTCGCCAACAATGCCATCATCGTCTGGCTTCCCACCTATTTTCACCGTGCGGAAGGCATCCCCATAAGCGAGGCGGGCATGAAAACGGGTCTGATCATGTTACTGGCCATCATCGGCCTCCCCTTGGGGGGATGGTTGACCGATATGTGGTTTAAGAAGCGGGTGAGTTCACGACTGCTATTTCCTGCGATTACGACAATCCTGAATACCATCATCCTGCTTGCCGCTTTTTCCTTCCTTGAGGGAAAGGCCCAATACATGATGCTCCTGCTCATGGGGGTCTTGGCCAGCACGTTTGCCCCGGCGGCCATCACCGTCACCCAGGAGGTTATCCACCCCGGACTTCGGGCTATCTCATACTCCGTCTGCGTCGTCGTTCAGAATCTCTTCGGGGCGTCCATGGCCCCGATTGTGATCGGGGCGATTTCCGACGCTTACGGCATTAAATCGGCTATGTCCATCCTGCCCGCTTTCCTTCTGGTCTCGGCCCTGCTGTTTTTTGCCGGGTCCTTTTTTTACGAAAAAGATCTGAACAAAGTGGAAAAGATCACCCTGGAATGCGAGGATTGACGGCTTCGTAAAAAGGCGTCGGTGACATGTGGGGACACCTTGCCCCAAGGTGTCCCCAGGCCCGAAGGGAGTAGTATCTGGGGACTTCAAATCTGTCCCCATGAGCCGAAAAAGGAGCAAACGATGAAGGCTGTTGTTTTTCGCCCGTCCGGAGGGCTTGTCTATGAGGAGGTTCCCGATTACCGGGTGGCGGCGGATGAGGTTTTGGTCAGAGTGGCCAACACCGGCTTTTGCGGCTCCGATCATTCGCTGATCGCCGGCGGTCTCCTGCCCGACGGCTATATACCGGGCCACGAGATCAGCGGTGTCGTGGTCGAGAAAGGCGCAGCCGTCGACGGCCCTCCCGTGGGCACGAAGGTGTGCATCCGTCCGACCTATTGCGGGCATTGCGCCAACTGCCTCAGGGGTAAACAGCAACTGTGCCGGGTCCATCGTCGAACCACGGGTATCGGTGACTTGCCCGGCGGCTTTGCTGAATATGTCAAGGTCTTCCCTCAGATGTTGATTCCCATCCCCGAGGGCGTAGATTCCCGCAATGCCGCCTTGGCCGAGACGTTTGCCTCGGCCTTGCACGCCATAAACTGCACCGGGCATGAAACCGGTTCCACCCTGGTCATGGGAGGGGGACCCATAGGCCTGTCTGCAGTCAGGATCCTCAAGATTCTGGGTTACAACCCCATTGTCCTCTTCGAGCCGATCAAAGAAAAAAGAGACATCGCCTTGGCATACGGAGCCGACCATGTATTCGATCCCGGGGAGAAGGATCTTAATCGGCAGGTCATGGCTATCGTCCAAGGCGGGTTTCACAAGATATTTGAATGCTCGGGCGTAACGGCCAATGTCGGTCGCGCGATTCATCTGGCGGCCGACTGCGGGCAAATCTGTATCGTGAGCGTCATGTTCAAACCCTTGGATTTACCCGAGCCCTACATGATCAATTTCAAGGAAGTCCGCCTGACGGCCTCCATTTCCAATACCCATGAGGAGAATCGTCTGTGTCTGAATTGGATGGCAGCCGGAAAGCTGGACGCACGGCCGCTTATTTCCGATCTGGCGCCTTTGGCGAGGTTGCCCGACGTCTATCGGGAAAGGATCGAATCCGGTCTGGCCATTAAAGTGTTGCTGCAGATCGGCGATGAGTTCTAACCACGGAAAGAGAACCAGGGTTTCTGTCTCTTGAAAGAGTAATAAGCGGCCCCACGGTATCTGAGGGGATCATTCGGCGGTATTTTCAGGGGGCGGCGGAAGTTGAACCCGCACTTCATGAGATGTCTATTCGTTTTTTTCAACCTGTCCCGCTGCCAGCTGCCGAGTTTATCTTACGTCCTTCCTCATACTGCTCGGTAAAGTATTTTCTGACCTTCGCCGGATCAAAATCAAGAAGGGTGCCGCCGCATTCGAAATGCTGGATGAATACCCTGCCCACGGCATAGGTGAGCGCGCTGCTTGCCGCCGGGATGGCCGCAAGAGAGACAAGCCCGACGATGGGGATAAGCCTGATCATGCTGCCGGCAATCAAGCCGGCATAGATGCCGGAGATCAAGGAGGTCACGACGGACTTCGCCCTCTGCTCCGAGTAGTTCAGGCCATAGAGAGCGCAGAGCCTTTTAAGCATCCGTAACTGAACTGCCACAACGGCAAGCATGTCAAAACAAGGAATCGGCAGCAGGCCGGCGCCGGCAGACCAGATCATATACTTCCGGACAAGTTGGAGCGCCTCTTGCTGCTTCGCCCCCTGAGTAGGAAGAGCAACCCGTTTCTCCCGTGGCAGGTTCATGACTGCCGGTTCGGCGGCGGCATCGGGGGCTATGGACACCTGTTCGTAAACACGCCGCCTGGTGCGCTTGATTTTGATCTTACCGGCCGGCGTTTCTTTATTATTCTCCATATTTCATCTCCCGTCGGCAAACCATTCCAGACCAAGGATATGCCGCACATAATAATCATAATCCTCCTTGGCCTGACTCTTTCTAAAAGAGGCGAAAATCGTCTTCTTGCGGGCCAGACCCTGGGAAAAATCCGTACTCGTCCTGATAACCTTCGGGATGAAATAGGCGCCGTATTCGGAGGTCAGCCTCCGCAGGCCCTCCTCGGCTATCTTCTCCCGCCGGTCAAACTTCGTATAGAGTATTCTGATTAGGGGTCGCTGCAGGCCGAAGGTTTCGCAGATCGAGTCGATTTCTTTCAATGTAAGCTCAAGCCCCTTGAAGGAAAAGGCATCGCTGTGGACCGGGATAACAATGATGTCCGCAGCGCAGATGGTCGATATGACGGCAATACCCAAGGAAGGCGGGCAGTCTATGAACACGGCGTCAAAACCATTGGTCTTCAGGACATCGCACACGCCGTGCACAGCCCTCTTCTGCGAACTCGGGTTGATAAGGCTTGCGTCAAGCAGGGAGTTTTCCAGAGAGGAGGGCAGGATGTACAGATGTTCCTGGATCTTTCTTATGGAGCCCATGGTCATCTCCCCCGGGTTCTGCCAGATGTCATAAAAGATCGGGTCTTCCTCCTCGGGAAGCATGTCCAAGGCAAGGGAAGAGGATCCCTGGGGATCGAGATCAATGATGCAGGCCTTGAAGCCGTACTGGCACGCCCTGGTAGCCGCAGTTATAGTGCTTGTCGTCTTGCCGATGCCTCCCCGCATGTTGATATGGGCGATGACCTTGAAGGTATAAGCGAAACCTAAACGGGAAAGATATTGCCTGACCGCCGCAGGGCCGACTCCTTTTTTATTGCCGCCCAGGGGAATGAAATGCTGGGCATCAAAAGAACCTCTGACCTCGGAGGCATCGGCGCCCAATAACTGTGCGAGTTCGTCAGCCGTAAGCAGGTACCTGAAATTATGATTGCCTTCTTCTTTCAAAACTTACCCCAAGCTTGCGCGAATTTGTCTATACCTACTAAACCGGTTATTATTTAGCAACAATTTCTTTGCGCGATCTGGCCCTTTTCATGTTCTCAGATTTTTTCACGGCTCTCTTTTCCCCCGCCCCCTGGCCCTTTATAGACGCCCTGTAAATCCGGTAGCTTTACCCATCCCGTTTGTTTTTCATTGACATACAAAACCACTAGTGTCCAGAATAATTCGCGAATAATTTCAGCCTGTTAAGATTTTTGTCCGTGTTGTTTGTGTAGTCATAGAATGTAATTAACCTCCACTACTGAACAGTTGTGGAGAGCGCGATTCTGGCTTTTCCCGTGGTGTTCTTCCTGTATTCAACGATTGACTGATTTCGAGAACCATGCGACAGTACAAACGGTAATCCTTAGCAGTACTGTGGCACCGCCGGAAAACCTGGCGGTAAACGGAGAAAACAAACATCAACCTGTATATCGGGAGAAACCGGTTTACTCGACTAAAAAATCAGTCGAAGGGAAAAGTCTCATCTGACGTCCACATTCAAGAGCAATCCATTGTCAAATCATATAAACGATGTGTTGATTGTTTAGGAGGCCCAAAATGTACAACAAAAAGAACAAAGTGAAAGAATGCAGGAAGCAAGGGAAAATATCTTTGGGAACATGGGTACAGATGGCATCTCCGGAAATTGTAGAAGTCGTCGGATATCAAGGTTACGATTTTGTTATTATTGATATGGAACATGGACACTTTGACTTTGACACGACTCATCAAATGGTGCGCGCAGCTGATGCTGCAGGCATTACTCCAGTAGTTCGCGTTCCTGCAAATCAAGACAGCATGATCTTAAAGGCACTGGATGTGGGGGCATTGGGAGTGCTTGTTCCCGGAGTCAGCACAAAGGAACAAGCGATAAAAGCTGTAAGAGCAGCTAAATATGCGCCTCTGGGAATGCGAGGCGCCTGTCCTTGGACAAGAGCCACCCAGTACAATGCAAGGGACTGGGTTCACCATGCACAGTGGAGCAACGAGCAGACTATGATATGGCTCTTAGTAGAAGGACAAGAAGGAGTCCAGAATTTTGATGACATTCTGACCATTCCGAATATTGACGCAGTAATGCTCGGACCTTTTGACCTTTCTCAATCCCTTGGAATTCCCGGTCAGCTGGATCATCCGTTGTTGATCAAAACCTTACAAGGGATGGTCAAGAAGGCCACCATTAAAAACATCGATGTTATAGCAGTTATGTTGTCTGAACTGCAGCCTGAAGACATTAAGGCGTCAGCTCAAAAATGGAGCGCCCTCGGATGTAAAATCATGACTGTCGGTGGCGATCGTGGCATCATTTGCACAGGATTCAAGTCAATACTGACATGTGCGCGGGAAGCAGTAGATGAAAATGCGTAATTAATAATTAAAAAGGAGCCGGTCTTATGAAGAGACTTTTTGTAATGGTTTGCATGGCTATTTTTTTTAGGAATGTTTCTGATCCCCGGCGGGGCAGAGGCATTTAATTCGATGCATGTTCAAAAATTTAAGACTACTAATCACGGTTAAGCGATCTTGAAAAATTAGTTTTTGGCTTTCGTTACATACATCTTCCTTACACTCAATGATTTATCAACACTGAACGACTTTCCCACTTGACAAAGGAATACCTGCAAAAAACAGCTTCTCTTACATCGACGGATATGCGAAGAGAAACCCGGAAAACGAGGTTATTGTTGAAAGCCTCTTTGATATCATCAAGGATGAACTGTACAAAGGTCATGACGCCATGATCTCCGGATTCGGCAAATGGACAGTCAAAGCAAAAAAGAAACAATGGGGCAGGAATCCTCAAACAGGCAAGGCATTGGTGATTGAGGCGAGAAAAGTGGTCACCTTCAGGCCCTCTCATGTATTGAAAAAAGGACTGTGATGCAGGCCGGATCCGATCCCGAAAAGAGCATGATCACAAAATCATTAGTCTTCACGATAAGGAAGAGAAAGAGGAACGTATGAACGGGTTTCCCTTTTTTGACTCACCATTATTCACATGGGTCGTCATCCCGGTTTTGATTGTCCTGGCGCGAATTATCGATGTCACACTCGACACGATGCGCATCATCTATATCTCACGGGGGATGAAATATCTCGCTCCTCTTTTCGGATTTTTCGAAATCCTCATATGGCTGCTGGCAATCAGCCAGATCATGAGAAATCTGAACAACCCGGTTTATTATCTGGCCTATGCCGTCGGTTTTGCCACGGGGAACCTCGTGGGCATCTTTGTAGAGGAACGACTGGCCGTGGGCAGGGTTGTTTTGCGGATCATCACCCAGAAGGACACCACGGAGCTTGTCACCCATCTGAGGTCATGCGGGTACGGGGTAACCACGGTAGATGCGGAAGGAACCACCGGGCCGGTCAAACTCATATTCACCGTCATTGACAGGAATAAAATCAAATCGGTCGTCCAAAGTATTCAAAACTATAACCCCAGGGCTTTTTATTCCATTGAGGATGTGCGCCTGGTCAAAGAGGGCACTTTCCCACCAGCGCGAAGATTCAGCGATCTGTTCCGGTTGAGGAGAAAAGAATAGTTTTGGAGAGGAAGGGGATCATCTCCAAGGAGGATGTACGGGCATTGATAGAAAAATTGGCCCCGTGCTGACCCTGAGAAAAACTGTTTAACCTACTGAAATCATGGTGGAGGCGGCGGGAGTCGAACCTTTTGTTAAGCGATGACAAACAGTGACAAACAATGATGAACTATGAGGTATGGTGACAATATAA
>Ga0247842_10007032_pt1 | contig 12383 bp, 14 predicted proteins | sample LaCruzMarch2015__3_FD_192411 | JGI IMG/M metagenome (GOLD analysis project Ga0247842, IMG submission 192411) | Freshwater microbial communities from meromictic Lake La Cruz, Castile-La Mancha, Spain - LaCruzMarch2015_19m | ecosystem: Environmental > Aquatic > Freshwater > Lake | place: Spain...
CTATACAAAACACAAAATATAATATTCCATGGGTTTATTAATATTAATTCAAAATTATTCAAAAAGTTACTAAATGAATGTGCGTTTGTAATATTTCCTTCATGTTCAGAGGGTGGCGGGGCTTCAGTAATTAACGTACTCGGTAATGGAGGCTTAGTACCAATAGTAACAGCGGAATCATCAATACCAATTAATGATTTCGGGATACCTATAGATGGTTTTAATCAAACTGATATTTCCAGCGCCATGGAGAGGGCGATGCTAATTTCTGATGAGGAGATAAAAAATATGAGCTATAGATGTGGAAATTTTATTTCGATTAATAACTCTATTGAAAATTTCGAAAAAAATATAAATATAATTCTAGCAAAAATATAACTTCTTTTTATGAAAAAAATAAAATTTTTTAGCCAGAACGGACAAGATAGATTTTTAAATAATCATATATTTAAAAAAAATAGTAATGGAATTTTTATAGACATTGGCGCAAATGATGGAATTACTTTTTCGAATACATATTTTTTTGAAAAAAAAGGTTGGAGCGGCATTTGTATAGAACCAATCCCTGAGGTATTTGAAAAATTAAAAAAAAATAGAAAATGTAATTGTATTTGCGGAGTCATGTCGGAAAAAAATATTGAATTCTCTGAATTTCTTCATGTAACAGGCGCCTCCGAAATGTTGAGTGGAATTTTAGACAAATATGACAACGACCACCTTGAGCGCATAGAAAAAGATATAAAAAATAATAACGAAAAAAAGGAAATTATTAAAGTCCAAAATTTTAATTTTAATAAGATAATTAAATTTACCCATATTGACTATTTAACTATAGATACTGAGGGATCCGAATTTGATATTTTAAAAACTATTAATTTTTCAAACTTCGAAATAAAAGTTATTTCGATTGAAAATGACTATAAAAATAATAATATAAATGATTTTTTAAAAAATAATAATTTTAAATATCTTACCACTATCGGCTCCGATGAAATATATCTAAATAAAAATTTTCTAAACTTAATTAAAAATAGATTAACTACAAATTTATTAATTTATTATTTAAAAATTTTAAAAAAAATTAAATTAAATATTAAAAAAGTAATCATTAAAAAATGCCTGACACATTTTTTTCAATAATAACCTGCTGTTATAACAGCGGTCAATATATCAAAAAAAATTTAGAAAGTGTTTCTAGCCAAAGTTTCCACGATTTCGAGCATATTATTATCGATGGATTATCAAAAGATAATACGATGGAGATAGTAAAATGTTATTCCGATAAGACAAATAATATGATCATCCAAGCATCAAAACCTCAAGGCATAGCCAACGCCATGAATCTTGGAATAAAAAAGACTAACGGAGAATGGCTTCTTTTCTTAAATTCCGATGATTATTTAAACAATGATAAAGTTTTAGAAAATGTTTATAACTTCATAAAAAAAAATCCGGCTAACTGGTACTATGGCCAAGCCAAATATGTAGGAGATTTCAATCGCAAGGAAGATATATATCCAAGACGATGGTATCACCGCCATTTTTTCTATAGATTATTATTCATTATAAATTTCTTAAATCATCAGGCTGTTTTTTTAAATAAAAGCCTATTTGATAAATATGGCTTATACCGTGAAGATATAGTTGGCGGCATGGATTATGAATACTGGTTTAGAATCGGCAAAAAGGAAAAACCAAAATTCATGCCTTTCTTAATATCTAATTTTCGTGTCGGCGGTTTTTCTACCGATCCTAAGAATAACGAGATACACAAAAATGAAACTTTAAGAATAAGAGGGATGTACACAAGGTTTGCTAGTATGACTATGTGGCCAGCTCGAATTTATAGAAAAATAAAAAATATAAAATGAAAATTGGTATTTTTATAGACAACTTTTTTGAAGCACAAAGATATAAAGACCCTGGTGTTATCGCCGAATCCCTTTTTAATTTAGGGCACCAAGTAACCATATACTGCCTCAACACTAACTCTGAGAAATTGAATGAAATTATTATAAAAAAAATAAGTAAAAAAGAAAATGAAGATACATTATTCTGGAAAAATGAAAATATCGACCAAATAATATTATATTCCTGGCTTTCTCTGCGCTTCTCCTCTCTTATCAAAGCTCTAAAATCAGCTGACAAAAAAATAATTCTCAAACTTGATTCTGATGGACACTTAATTTATCCATTAAAACCAACTTATCTCAGGACTTTTGGCCGAGATAATTCTCTGAAACAGCTAACAATCCATATTATCCGTTCTTTGCAATGGTCAGTCTTTTCGAAATTAAATAGTAAAAAAAAAATAAACCAGCTTTCCTTAAGCGATGCCGCCATTATAGAATCTCCTTTAGCCCTTATTAATTTAAAAAAATCTTTAGAAAAATGGCAACGAGAAGACTTAGCAAATAAACTATTTGTTATACCCGACCCTGTCAGCCTTGACCTAGCAGATGGAAAAAATGAAATAGATAAAAAAGAAAATATAATAATCTGCAACGGACGCTGGGATGACAAACAAAAAAACAAATCAGGTTTAATAAAAGTACTCCGCCAAATTAATTTATCAGGATGGAAACTGGTAATAATCGGCAATGGATCATCTAAAATTAAATCATTACTCGAAAAAAATAAATCAAATCTTAATATTGAGGCAATAGAAAAAATCGAGCATCAATTAATCGAAGAATATCTGAGAAAAAGTAAAATATTTTTTGCTCCTTCTAATCATGAGAGTTTTAATCTAGCGGTTGCTGAATCCCTTTGCTTCGGCTGTTCCCTGGCAGGGACGCCGCTTGAGAGTTTCTTTTATTTTTCAAATCAAGGAAAATTTGGGACAATCGCTAAAAATTTTAAAGTTATAGAAATAAAAAACGCGCTTGAAGATGAAATCTTAAGATGGAATAATAGCCAATATAATCCCAATGATATTTCTAAATATTGGCGAGAACGATTGGCTCCAAAGATTGTTGGAGAATCAATAGAATTATTGCTTAAAAAAATATGAAAATTAGCATAATCACAGTTTGTCGTAATAATGAAGCAGGTCTAAAAAAAACTATCAATTCGGTCATTAGCCAAATCTATCAAAATATAGAATATATAATTATAGACGGTAGATCAACAGACGGAACAGCTTCTTTGGTAGCTAATTATAAAGAAAATTTCCCCATTACTTTTATCTCCGAACCAGATGACGGAATATACGACGCGATGAATAAGGGAGTAAAATTATCATCAGGAGACTGGCTTAATTTTATGAATGCGGGCGATACATTTTATAATCAGGACTCTATTAATCAGGCAATCCCCTTTCTAAAAGACGGATTTAATATAGTTTATGGCAATACTGAGATAATTTATGAAGATTTTAGAACTATAAAGGACGAACCAAAGCCGCATAAATTATGGCAGGGACGTATCCCGCACCAAAGTTCTTTTATAAAATCAAGTACGATGAAAAAATATGGCTACAATAAAAATAATAAAATTGTGGCAGATTTAGAATTCTTTATGTCTGTGTATTATAATGGGGGCAAGATAAAAAAAATAAATCAAACTATTTCATCTTTTGCTAAAGATGGAATAACGGAAAAGATGGGCGAACAAGTAATACTGGATGCTTATAAGACTGTCAAAAAATTTAAACAATCACTCGTTGTCGATATCTATTACAATATACTAAAAATAAAACCATTTATAAAACGGCTTTTACCAAAAAAAATATTTAGACTAATTAAGACGAAAACAAAACTCTAATTTTTAGATTTAAAATATTCAGAAAGTTTTCTAAAAATCTTTTTTAGAAACACGGAAGGACCGGCATTATATGTTTTCCGGTTCTTTTTAATTATACGTAAAACATCTACTATAGCCCCTGACCAATGTTTTTTTATTTCATTATCATTATGTATTAGATATTTTACCATTGTCTCGGGAAAATTATAAAATTTCCCTTCTTTACCAAGTCTTAACCAAAGGTCGAGATCTTCGCCAAACTTTATTTTTTCATCATAGCCGCCATTTTTTAAAATACATTCAAATCTAAACATTACACTAGAATGAAAAAATGGATTCTTAACAAAAAAATCTTTTCTTATATCGCCATCTGATTCCGGCTTGTTAACATACTCAAGAATTTTATCTTGACTATCAATTAAAGCGGCTCCGCTTCCCACGACGACAAAATCTGGATTATTCTCCAAAAAATCAAACTGCTTACTTAATTTTAAGTCATCACACCAGATGTCATCACTATCTAGGACGGCAATATATTTACCATAAACATACGGCCAGGCGGAGTTTCTAGCTTGAGAGATTGATTTACTCTTAGCAATTTTAACGTATTTTATCCTCGTGTCGACTAAATATTTTTTTATTGCATCTTCAGTATTATCAGTGGAAGAATCATCTACTATTATCAACTCAAAATCAGAAAATTTTTGACTCAAAACGCTATCAATCGCTTTGATTATTAATTTATCACGATTATAAGTTACAATAATAATGCTAACAGATGACATAATAAATTACTTTTTATCTAACATTTTTAAATAAAGATTAGTCATTTCTTCAACTGTTTTTTCCCAGGAAAATTTTTTAAGCTGCTCCCTTCCTTTTAAAATCATCTCTTTTCTCAGCTCATTATTATAAATAACTTTACTCACTGATTCAAGGATACTATTAGCGTCTAATGGATTAAAGTACATAGCAGCAGATCCGCCAATTTCCGGCAATGACGATGTATTAGAAATAATGGCTGGGCAATCACAAGCAAAAGCCTCCAAGATAGGTATCCCGAATCCTTCGTAAAGTGTAGGGAAAACAAAACATCTCGCATTCATATACAAATATGCTAAAATATCATCATTTATGGAATATTGAAAAATCTGTTTATTTATTCCTAATTCAAAAAAGAAACTTTTTTCTCTCTCTGAAATTTCATCTTTGCCGGAATAACCTCCAGCGATAATAACGCATAATTTTTTGTCATTTTTTAATAATGGCGTAATGGAACTTAAAAAGTAATCAAAATTTTTGTAGATACTTCTTGAGCCAACAAATAAAATATAATTTTCCGGTAAATCTGGGGCGTTGATTGGCCTCGCCCTAACTGGCTTTAAAGAATTTGCAGAATATATTACTTTTATCTTTTCTTCAGGGATGCCATAAAAATTAATGATATCTTTTTTTGTATTTTCCGAGATAGCTATAATTTTATCAGCTCTTAACGCCAGTTCTTTCTTATTATTAATCGTTTTATTTTTGTCAGATTTAAAATAATAGGGATAAATCTCGTGAATCATGTCATGAATAGTCAATACTAATTTTTTATTTTTTAAATATTTTAAAAAATAGGTTGAATAATAGGTTGGATGGAAAATATCAAAATTTTGTTTTATTAATTCACTTTCCACAAGAAAATAATTTATACTTTTAGCAATCCTATTTAATAACCTTTCTAGAAACTTTCCTCTTTTCATGCCAACTAATACTCCGGGAGAAACTTTTATCTTTCCTACTTCTTTCAAATATTCATTAGCACTGAATTTGATTGGCAAAACAAAACATATATCCTTCGAATTGGCGAATCTCTTTAACAACTCTGAAAAGTATCTTGAAACACCGCCAAATTTTTGTTCGTTAAATATTTGATTATCAAATAATAATCTCATAATTAATTCTATTTACTATCCATTGATAAATAATCTTCCCAAGTTTTACTTTTAAGATGCTTCTTCGCCCATAGTCTGGCGAAAAATCCAAATTTATTACTAACCAGAACCCTGAAAAGTACTTGGCTAATTTTTCTATTCGTAAATATATGAAAAGACTCTCCATTTGTATAATAGTTCAATTCATATTTGTTAGCGATATATTCTAGTGTCTTTTTGGAATAAAACGATACATGCTGCCCGTGATTAAATCCATAATACCACCAATCTGATGGATTAATAATTTTATCAGGAATCAATACAGTTGAAAATAATACATTTTTTGATATTTTAAATATTTCTTCAAGTTCATTGATTGGATTTACTAGGTGCTCGAAGACTTCAAAAGCTGTTACTAGCTCAAAATCAGAATCACCTTTTTTTGAATATTCAAAGCCTCGGGCTAATAAATTTTGCGAAAATTTGTCCTGCCATTTAAAATTAAAGCCCCAATCACGCATTAATCTAGTGAATACTCCGTAACCTCCGGCGAAATCCAAAAATTTCCCCTTGTAATTAAACAAATAATAAATAATGTTAATTACTAAATTTGAAAGGAAAATGTTACGCGCTAAAATACCAGTGTCTGCTAAATTTATTGGATACATATAGGCCTCTTCGAGCCAATAAGGATTCTCAACGAAAACAAAACCGCATTTAGGACAAGAAAAATATTGAACGTCGTATTTTTTTAGTATTTTGGAGACAAAAATTTTATTACCTTCTCCATTGCAAATTTTACAGATCATATAAGTACATTTTAAATTTAAGATATTTTAACAAAAAAAAGATATAACTTTAAATCTTATTGTTATCACCGTGGTTGCTGTGGTTAAAAAAAATCATTTTAAAAAAATTTAATGTTAAAATATTTTTTATTACATCACGATATTTCTTTTTAAATATTACAACTAGTAAATTTTTTAGAAATGATTTTTTAGATACCTTAAAAACGATATTTCTAATTGAAATATAGTCTAAGTTGTTATCACGTTCAATTTTTTTAGGGTTTTTGAGTGAATATAAGTCAATATTTTTTGTGGGCATATTTAAGGACAGGTAGCTTTTATCATCTTGATGCGCCCCCCGAAATCCTATATTTGAAATTTGGTTGTCCAGGGGTACTACTGAGTATAATTTATTAAAAATCATAATTGCGCTCCATTGTATATCCCAGGTATCTATTTTATTCGTTTCAAAATATGAAAACTCATTAAAATAATAATTAGCTGCTAAATCGTCATTAAAATAATTTAGTAAAAATTGCTTATCGGGAAAATATTTATGATTTAAATTATATAAGATCCAGGATCTTTTCCATGTCGCCCAACCCCAGATATAGCTATATTTAGAGAAGAAGTAAGAATACTCAGAATTATTATAACCAAACAAATAGTTAGTTCCTGATATCATTCCTACTTGCGCATTGTCTTTGTATTTATTCAACATTATTTCGCAAAAATAGAAAAAACTTTCAGCCGGCAAGCAGTCATCCTCTAAAATTATGCCTTCTTCAACATTACTAAAAAACCAAGTAATCGCCGAACTCACTGCTTTTCCGCAACCTAAATTTTCTTCTCTAAATAAAGTTTTTATTTCGCAATCCCAGTCAATTTGTTGAATAATTTTTCGAGCAGATTCACATAAATACTTATCATCTATATTACCTAAACGAGGTCCATCTGCGGCAACAAATAGTTGCCTTGGTCTAACCAGACGAATAGCATCAAAAACCTTCTGCGTTGTGTCAGGTCTATTAAATATAATAAACAAAATTGGTTTCTGAAAACTATTAACCATAACAATTTAATTTTCTATCAGTAAATTTAGCTTTATTGAATTATAATATATTTTGCAGAAATCATATTTCTAAAGCATTATCTTAAATAAATCTTCTCTAGTTTTTCTAAATAACAATAGGGACGCTACCACTGAAATATACGAAAAAACTGTTGCAAGCGCTGCTCCGTTTATTCCAATTTTCGGTATTAATATCAAATTTAGAATAACATTAATAATAGCTCCCAAAATAGTAATTAAAAAATATATTTTTGTATAATTTTCGGCAATTAAATATTGCCCTACAGCAATGCCTAAAAATGTACCAATAATTGACCACACATAAATACGCAACACGGAAATAGCCCCCAGATAAGCATTGCCAAATAATATATGAATTATAGGTTCTGCTAAAATAGTAATAATTAATGCCACTATTACTGCTAGTACAAACATCAATAAAAATAGTTTTTTTAATCTACTAAAATATAGTTCTTTATTAGTTTTTTTTGAATTAATTATAGCTGAAAATAAGGAAGGACAAATTGTCGTGGGAATAATATACCAAACCTCAGAAAGCTTTGTGGCAGCCGAATATAAACCCACTGCAGTTTCATTCATCATTTGTTTAATCATTACTTGGTCTATCCTCATATATATTGAAACGGAGACACTAGCCAACATTAGTAACCAAGAATTAGACAACATTTCTTTGGCCATTGCCCAATTAAACCGCCAGGCACTAATTTTAAAATTAGATTGACGATACGAAACTATTAAAACTATGTTTAACCAAACATAATCTAAAACATAGATAAGCATTAGCCAGATGATTCCTAAGCCGGACAGCATCATAATTATCTTTAAAACTGATGAAACAGAAGATGAAATAACTTGCGCTCGAACATTTTTTTTTGACTCAACTCGTGCTTGAAAAAAAATGTTTATTATATTAATAGCTTGAAAAATAAAAGTTAAAGCACATAAAAAAACTAATCCCCTAATCAGGGGGGATGTATCTAACAAAAAAACTGCGCAAGAAGTTACTAAAAATGCAATAACACCACCACTAATTTTTAAACGCAATGCAGTCCCCAAAAGTTCGTCTCTTTTCTCTGGAAATTTTACTAATTCTCTATTCAAAATACTATTAATTCCTAAATCAGCTATAAATGCGAAGAGGCCGGTGAAGGCTAAGGCATAACTCAAAATACCAAAGTTTTCCGGACCCAAATATCGAGCCATCCAAATCCCCACAAAGAATGCAAGGCCAATATTAAACATCTGCCCAAAAAACATCCACCCCGTATTAGCAAAATAACGCTTAAATCCATCATGGTTTAAAACCCACTTATATTTCTCCGGTACAAAGCGTTCGATAGATTTAAAAATTTTATCCAACATCAAGACTAAATTTTAATAATTAAATACAATCTTCTTACCACTGGCTAATTTTATCTACCACCTTTTTTTTCGCTCCCAAATAAACCTCAACGGCTTTTTTCTCAACTTCGGGAGAAACTAAACGTAAAAGTTCTAGCCCTAAAATACGATACTGCTTCCCGACTTTATTCGCCTTTAATAAGCCTTTCTTTAGCATACGTTTAAGCGTACTATTACTAATCTTGAGCAAAACTTCAGTTTCACTCATTGTATAAACGGCGTTTGGTTTAATTTCTTGATTCATAATTTAATTATAATACTTAACTTTAACATGGTCAATAGAGGTCAGTAAGGGTCATTAGAGGTCAAATTAAGTCAAAAGAACTTTTCCTATTTTTCTGCTATAATACCATTCATGAATATAAACACAGATTTATTTCTTTCTCTGCTCGATAAACTAGGTTGGATGGGCAACTGGCTATTTTTAGTGATTGCCGCCGTTGAATGTATCCCCTTCATCGGCGCGGTTATTCCGGGCGGAACCTTAATTTTCGTGGCCGGTTTTTTAGCGGCGCACGGCTATTTTGATGTTTATGATGTTTTAATTTTCTCGACTTTGGGCGCCCTCATCGGCGACTACTCGGGCTATGCACTAGGTCGCTGGGGCGGAAACTGGCTCCGGCGCAATAAAATAATAAGTGCCGAACTTATTACGAAAGGCGAAGAATTTTTTAATAAATACGGTGCACCCAGTATTTTTTGGGGCCGCTTTATCGGCGCTGCCCGCGCCATCGTTCCCTTCATCGCCGGCTCAACCCGACTTAGGCCAAAAATATTTTTCTTTTGGAATCTTATCGGCGCCATTGGCTGGGCAATCACTCATGTCTTGCTCGGTTATTTTTCGGGAAACATTGTCGCCATCGTTATTCATAAATGGTCCAGCCGTCTCAGTATTATTGTTATCATCGGTTTGCTTGTTTTATTCTTCTACTGGCTTATTAAAAAACATCATCAGAATATTTGGCGCTATTACGTCCGCACAAGCGAAATTTTTACTAATAAACTATTCGTCTACTCCTGGTTTCAAAAACTGACGGGACAATATCCAATTGCCGGAGAGTTATTTCAAAATCAGGTTAATCCGTTAAAAGTATTCAGCACCTTTCTCGCCTCTCTAATTTTAATCATATTATATAGCTTAGTTTTAATTTTGGATTTGATTTAAGTCTTCTACACCGAACGAAACTCTTCGGGCAGATAAATAACCCGCTTAATGGCGCTCTGAACCAAGTTTTGTAATATCTCACTTTCTGGCCAATTTCCAGAAAGACTATAATACACGTTACGCCCGGCTTCTCTCTTCTGAATAACACCAATATCGACCGCTCGTCCTAAATAATTGCTAAATGTTTGCTTCGAAGGGCGACGTTTATTTAGAGCCCAAAGACGATTAAATTGGACCTCTGATCTCTTGATTAAGGGATGTAATATTTTTTCGACTTCTTCATCGAGCGCAAATTGTTTTAGGAGCTCTCTTTTTTTGATTTCGAGCGATGTTTTAATAACTCCGGCGATTGAGTAAACGAGAGCTTCGAGTAAAAATGAGCTAAACTGGTTTAGATTACGCTGCAGAAGTGAATCTAATAGTTTTTTATAGTAACGATCTTTATGTTTATGATAATAAAAAGAAGTATTATACAAAGCTTTCTCATTATAAGCGTTCGCTTGTAATAACAAGTATTCTAAAATTCGACAAACTCTTTTATTGCCATTACAAAATGGATGTAGAGCGTATAAGGCGCCATGGAAAATAGTAATATTAACGGCGCCCGAATTTTTTTTAATAAATTTAAGCAATTCTTCAACTCCGGAGAGAATTTGCTCATACGGGGCGGGCGTAAAGGTAGCGACCCTTATCTGATTATTGTCTCGCCAGCGACCTGACTTATAAACATCGAGATTTGGCAAAAAGTTATTAAATAGATCTAAACCAGCCGTTAACTCGGCCTGAATATTTAAAATTAACGTTGGGGTAAAATCCCCTAAAGACAATCTTTGCTTTGTATATTTACGGAAAACTTTGATAATATTTAGAAACTCTAATTCTTCATAGTCCTTTCTGCTTAACTTTTTCTTTGTTTTAAGTTTTTCTTTTAAATAATTAAAATCCGGATTATTAATTAATTGCTGACGCAATTCCTTGGCCTCAAGCAGGGTGAGCGAGGAATTTTCTGCTTTAGAAATAGCATAAGAAACTAAAAGTTCATTCCGATTTATCAGTCCTTTTTCAACGTCAACTCCAATTAAACTTTTATCGTAGGCCAAGAGAGCGCGATCTAAATCGCGTAATTCACTTTCCGTCCAAGGTAATGCTTTTTCATTTATAAAAAATGTCCGCAAATAGGGATGTTTAAATGGACTAAGGTTTTTAATATTTTCCTCACTATTTTTTTCATTCATATAATTTTAATATATGATAATATTATATAATATAAGGGAAAAAAGTCAAGTTAATTAGTCTAGTAATCAGTCTAGTTTACTCCCCAATAATCAGTCTAAATTGGCTCCAACAAAAAACACCTTTTTTTAAGAAAGGTGTTTTTTTATAAAATTGGCTATTACTGTTAGCATTTGATCTTTAGCCATGGGCGGGCTCTCGGCAATCCAAACGGCTAAATTATATAATTCTTTACCGTCAGCTTTTAGCCACTTACTGTTTTTATATAAAAAAACTAAAAGTGAAGTTACGGCCAATCTTTTATTACCGTTTTGAAAAGGGTGATTTTTAATTAAGAGATAAAACAAGGCGGCTCCCTTCCCCGCCAATCCGGGATATAAATTCCTGCGCTCAAACTTCAAAAAAGGCGTCGCGATACAGCTTTCTAAAACATTAGGAAAGCGTGTTTCAAACTTAGGAATGGGCTCGTCCCAACTCATGGTATTAATCGCTAAACGATGAGCGAGATATTTTATTTCTTCTAAATTTAAAGACTTAATCATATGCTTATTTCTTATTTATTCCCGGCCCAACATTTTTATAGTCTCACCGTAGTCTTTTAAAACTTTTTTTACGCCTTGCTCTAGTTCATTTTTATCATTAACGCTTAAACTAGGATTAAATACCTCCGGAACATCTTTTTTAAAGATAACAAAATTCCGACCGATCTTCTCTGCCTTTATCTTCCCATTTTTAATTCGATTAAAGACGGCTACCCGGCTAATACCAATAATATCAGCTAATTCCTTAACGCTTACATAGTCGGCCTTTTCTTGTTTATTTATCGTCATATTTTATATTGTTATTCTATGTTAACTTATAGTATGTATGTTAACATATGTTAATGTACAAGTCAATAGTTAACATAGCCTATAAATGCATAAGATGAGATACATCGGTAACACTTCGGTTTTTCTTGTGAAACCGGAAAACGTGGGGTAACGTTACCCTATATGTCACAAACAATCTCTAATTTCAACTGGTCCTGGATGCCGAGCCAGTCG
>Ga0247842_10007034_pt1 | contig 12375 bp, 9 predicted proteins | sample LaCruzMarch2015__3_FD_192411 | JGI IMG/M metagenome (GOLD analysis project Ga0247842, IMG submission 192411) | Freshwater microbial communities from meromictic Lake La Cruz, Castile-La Mancha, Spain - LaCruzMarch2015_19m | ecosystem: Environmental > Aquatic > Freshwater > Lake | place: Spain...
CAGCCTGCAAAAAAGCAGTTTTCCCACCGGAATAAAGCCAGTTGAAGACTGTGGCGAAATATTGATTTTCGTTAAGATAAGGATTTACGCTTAAAAGCGTGCGATAGACTTCACTATTAATCAGGCCGCCCTGCCCTGTTTTTTGAGAAACGGTTATTATTTCATTGCTTATAGCCTTGACTGAATCAATATCGGCTTTTATATCATTCACTTGGCGATATCCGAAGGGATGATCTTTATACATCTCGCAAAACGTGCATTTATTCCAGGGACAATTTTCCGTTACTCTCAGAAGCAACGACGCACTTCCTCCTTCACTAGGTGGTCGATAAACACCTATGGCAAAAGACATTTTCGAGATTTTATCCAAGTTTCCCCGAAAGGAATTATTTTCTTTTGAATTAACCATCCTCACTCCTTAAAAACATAAACTCGGAGACTAATATAACACTCATTTTAATTTTGACAACACAAGTTATTATGCCAAGTAACTATCAAACATTATCCCTACTTAGCTTCGCACGTGGGATAATTCCCAATAGACAAAGGCTATTGGATAGTTCGTCTCGCAAGCTTCAGTGCGCTACACTTCTGAAACTTGGGACTCACTACCACTAGCGCTTCGAACCTATAGTGACCCCATGGTGCCCTTTAGGGTATTTAGGTTATTCACTTCGTTCGTTTTACCATGGCGTCGCAGATGCCCTTCAGGGTACTACGCACCTGGTATAATATGACTTATGTTCATAAATAATTGACAAATTATTTTGATGTGATATTATCCGATTCCGTAATTACAAAATATATTTAAACATAAGCGTAAAGCTTTGAAAGTTATAGCAAAAAGGGAGATAGAAAATGGAAACGAAGGTAAATGTTACAATTGACGGGAAAGAAATATCGGCTAATCCCGGCCAAACCATCCTTGAGGTAGCCACTAATAATGGTATTTTTATACCGACACTTTGCCACTACCAAAATACAACCAATGTAGGCGCCTGCCGCGTTTGCCTGGTGGAAGTGGAAAATGCCAGAAGCCTTGTTGCTTCCTGCTGTATGCCAATAACCCCGGGAATGGTTATCAGAACCGATACCAAAGCAGTGCGCGAAGCTCAAAAGATGGTCATTGAGTTACTCTGGTCATCCGGTGATCATAACTGTCTTACTTGCGAACAAAACGGTCAGTGTGAATTACAAAATCTGGTTTACTGGCTGAAAATTGAAAAACCGCGTTTTGAGATAGAGGCTCCGGGTTATCAAATGGAAGAAAACAACACCATGATTTCCCGTGATCTCAATAAGTGTATTCTTTGCGGACGCTGCGTTCGTGCCTGCAACGAAATCCAGGTCAACGAAGTGCTTGATTTTGCAAATCGCGGCTCGCATTCCAAAGTCGGTCCGGCTTTTGATGCCGACTATATTCATTCTAACTGCGTTTTCTGCGGTGAATGTCTGCAAGTATGCCCCACCGGCGCAATAACATATAAAATGGCAAAATTTGCCGGCCGTCCATGGGAGCTTACCAAAACACGCACAACCTGCGCTTATTGCGGCGTAGGCTGCCAAATGGATATATTCACTAATGATGGCAAAATTGTCAAAGTATCAGGTAACCGGGAATACGGATTACCCAACGAAGGCAGTCTTTGCGTTAAAGGACGCTTCGGCATGGATTTTATCCAGCATCCTGACCGTTTAACAAAGCCTTTAATTCGACGCAATAAAAAAGATGATTTAAAAGAAGTGAGCTGGGATGAAGCGTATTCATTTATCGCTGATAAGCTATCCGCGATAAAGAAAAAAAGTGGTCCCGACAGTATTGCCGGGCTTGCTTCCGCCCGTTGCACCAATGAAGAAAATTATCTCTTTCAAAAATTTATGAGGGCGACAATCGGCACTAACAATGTCGATCACTGTGCCCGACTCTGACACTCCGTAACAGTGGCCGGTCTGGCCGCAGCATTCGGTAGTGGTGCAATGACAAATTCCATCGCGGAATTAGAGTTCACAGAATTGATTTTAGCAACCGGTACAAATACCACCGAAAATCATCCCGTTATCGCCACAAAAATAAAGCGGGCAGTGCGCAAGAATGGAACAAAGCTCATTGTCATCGACCCGCGGGAAATTGATTTAGTCAAATACGCTGATATCTGGCTGCGCCAGAAACCGGGAACGGACGTCGCCGTTTTCAACGGCCTGATCAACGTTATTATCGCGGAAGGCCTCTATGCTAAAGAATATGTGACCGAACGTACTGAAGGATTCGATGCGCTCAAAGCTGTTGTGGCAAAATATACGCCGGCGTATGTCGAAAAAATTTCAGGCGTACCGGCCGAGAATTTGAAGAAGGCAGCCAGGATGTATGCCAACGCCAACCGCGCCAGCATCATTTACGCGATGGGCTTAACCCAGCATATCAGCGGCACGGATAACGTGAAGAGCACCGCCAACCTGTCGATGCTTTGCGGCAACATCGGTATTGAAGGTGGCGGAGTGAACCCACTGCGCGGTCAAAATAATGTGCAGGGCGCCTGCGATATGGGCGGTCTGCCCAATGTTTTCCCTGCATATCAACAAGTTGCCAATGAAGACGCCCGCAAGAAATTTGAAACGTTATGGAACGCAACGCTATCCGGGAAACCCGGTCTGACAATAATCGAGATGATGAACGCCGCAGGCCGTGGCGATATTAAAGCCATCTACATCATGGGTGAGAATCCGCTTCTTTCCGATCCTGATCTTCATCATGTAAAAAAAGAGCTCCAAAAGCTTGATTTACTTATTGTGCAGGATATTTTCCTGACAGAAACGGCCGTGCTCGCGGATGTCGTACTGCCTTCAGCCAGTTTTGCCGAAAAGGACGGTACATTCTCTAATACTGAAAGACGAGTTCAGCGAATCAGAAAAGTTGTAAACGCCCCTGGAGAAGCCAAGCCGGATTGGGAAATCATTGCAGGAATCTCCGCAAAAATGGGATATCCGATGAATTATTCTTCGGCGAAAGAAATTTTCGGAGAAATTGCGAAGGTCACTCCGAGTTACGCAGGAATCAGTTATGAACGGATTGAAAAAGAAGGAATCCAGTGGCCTTGTCCCACAGCGGAACACAAAGGCACAAAATTTCTGCACAAGGATAAATTTACTCGTGGCCTCGGTCTGTTCCACGCCGTTGATTACATACCACCAGCTGAAGTTACTGACAAAGAATATCCGTTAATCCTTTCCACAGGCCGTGTGATCTATCACTATCACACAGGCACAATGACAAGACGAGCTCAGGGACCAACTGAGCGTTGTCCGGAAAGCCTTATTGAAATACATCCGGATGATGCCGTTAAATTCGGCATAAACGAAGGTCAAATGGTTAAAGTGACTTCGAGACGCGGAAAAGTGGAAGCCAAAGCCCAAATAACTGAAAAGAGTCCGCAGGGAACAATATTTATGAACTTCCATTTCGCGGAAACAGCGGTTAATCTGCTTACAAATTCGGCTTTAGACCCCATCGGGAAAATTCCCGAATATAAAGTCTGCGCTGTAAAGCTGGAAGCGGCATGATTTTATGTAGCGAAGCTCATTACAATTGAAAAAAGCAGTACATAAAGACATCAACTTAATTTAGCCTTATAAAAGGCAAGGAGGAAACAAAAATATGGTAAATGAAAATTTGGAAAGCAAGAGATGGTTTGTTGCTCTTGCCGGCGTTGTGATCATGCTGATCTTAGGTACAGTTTACGCGTGGTCGGTCTTTGTCAAACCCATCGTGGCAGCACAGGGATGGGAACCAGCCGTCGTGTCGAGGGTGTTTATGTTGATTATCGGCGTGATCGGTATTTCCGCAGCATTCGGCGGTATCTTGGTGGACAAAAAAGGTCCGAAGTTTGTCGCGATTCTTGGCGCCATTCTTTACGGCATTGGGGTTTTGCTGGGTGGTGTGGCTCTGCATACCGGTAATTTTTGGCTTCTCTTATTCGGATACGGTGTTATCGGCGGCATGGGCAACGGCTTTGCTTACGTCGTGCCTATCGCCACATTGATCCGCTGGTTTCCGGATAAGCGTGGCTTGATCACTGGTCTGGCGGTCATGGGATTCGGTTTCGGCGCGTTTTTTATCGGCATGATCATACCCGGTCTCATCAATAAAATCGGCGTTGCCAACGCTTTTTTTGTGCTTGGTGCAGTCTATCTGATTCTTAATTTACTTGCTTCTATGACCCTGAAAAATCCGCCTGCGGGCTGGCTTCCCAAAGGATTCACGCCTGCGACCACTACAGTCAGCGCGGCTGATTCCTTTAGCTGGACCGAAGCAAGCAAGACACCACAATGGTATATGATTTGGTGTATGCTCTTTTTGAATGTTACCGCCGGCATGGGCCTTTTATCGAAACTCTCCCCCATGGCGCAGGAAGTCATCAAATTCGCTCAAAACATCGACGACCCGGCAAAACTGGCTGTTCTGGGCGGTGGCGTTCTGGCTACGGCTTCAATATTCAATGGCCTCGGACGTCTCTTCTGGGCGGCGGTATCTGACAAGATCGGACGAAAGAACGTATTTTTGACTATGTTTATTACTCAGGCAATTCTTTACATTGTTTTACCGCAAATCAGCAGCGTCCTGATATTTACCATCATCGCCTGCTATCTACTGGCCTGCCTCGGCGGCGGCTTCGCTGTTATGCCTGCGTTTGCGGCTGATTCTTTCGGCCCGACCTACATAGGCAAAGTGTATGGCTTTGTTCTGACCGCATGGGGTGCTGCTGGTGTCGTTGGTGGCTTTGTATTCGCGCAGTTCGATAAGCAACAGTCACTCTATACTGCTGCAGGATGCCTCATTCTTGGTTTTATTGTCACGCTCCTGTTCAAAAAACCGAAGCATGTTTCTCACTACAAGAAAGCTTAACAGGCCAATTCTTTCTTGATCGTATCTCAAAGAGCGCCGTTAATACCGGCGCTCTTTTTTTGCGTTTATGTAATTCTGAGCCAGTTCGTTTTTTATAAAAAAATGTGTTTTCTTACTCCTAATTTTATAAACATTTGATGAAAAGCCTAAAACCCGTGTTATTAAAAACCGCCTCCGTATGGTTGCTTATGCTTTCATCCTGGTCGGTGTCGTTGTCGCCAGTGCTTATTATTCCTACATTCATTGCACAGCAATGGTTCATGCCTATGGATGAAGAAGATATTCTCGATTTTGATACATTGTATGTGCCTGCAGACAAAGGTTGATATGAGCAGGTCTTTATGTTGATTGATTTTAGCCAAAGTTGTTTGACATCGAGAACCAACTTTGTTATATTCTTAAAGAGATGTTTTTTGTCGTGATGCCGAATTAATTCGGATGAAAATAAGCCATTGAACAAGGAAGATTACAAATAACTACAAATTAACACAGGCATTTTGCCAAGGAGAACAAAACGATGAATCAGAATGAATACAAGAAAATAATTTCTCTTGCAATAGAACGTGAAGTCGGAGCGTACACATTTTACCGTGCAGTATCTGACAAGACTAAGGACAAAAACCTCAAATCTATTTTCAACAAACTTGCCGAAGACGAGCAAGAACACCGGCGTACGTTAGAGGAGTTCCTTACCAAAACTCCGGAGAAAATGCATTTTTCGGAGTCGAAGGATTACAAAATCGTTGATGCACTTCTAACACCATCGCTGACTGCAGACCTCAAACCTGTCGAAGGCATTGTGATTGCCATCAAGAACGAACTCGAAGCCATGCAGATGTATACACAATTTGCGAATGCCAGCACCGACGCAGTGCAGAAGAATATTTTTCTTCAACTCGCATCAATGGAACGCGGACACAAGAGCAAGCTTGAGGATATATATACAGGGATGGCCTTTCCTGAGGCTTGGTAGTATGTACTAAATTATCAAGCTATCTTAAGAACTCTATGGCCAAAATTACCGCGCCGAGGATAAACCGATACCAGGCAAAAGGCAGAAATGTTTTTGTCTGTAAATAGCGCAACAACAATCCGATACTGGCAATACCGGAAACAAAAGAAACAACCATTCCCACGATAAAGTTAGTGGTAATTACGGCAGGATTGGCAATTATATACGGCAATTTAACGATAGCGGCGCCAAAGATTATCGGCGCGGATAGCAGGAAAGAAAACCTGGCTGCTCCCTCTCGAGTTAGCCCCAGAAACAATCCCGTTGTCATGGTTATACCAGAACGCGATACCCCGGGAATAATGGCCAGCGCCTGAGACAAACCAATTAAAAAACTTGTTTTGAAGCTTATATTTTCGGCTTCAATATTTTTGGCACTTTTTCGATCCACCCAGTATAAAAAAATACCAAGCACAATCAGCATAATCGCAATCAAAACCGGATTGCGAAAAATTGTCTCAGCTTTTTTTTCCAGAAGAAGTCCAATTCCTGCTCCGGGAATCGTCGCTAAAACTAAATACCAAAAAAACCGCCCTTCCCTGCTTTTGGCATCCGTCACTCCTTTGATAATTAACTGCAACCAGTCCTTCCAAAAGTAGATGGCAACAGCTACAAGTGTACCAATATGCAGGGCAATATTAAATGTCAAACCCGGATCTTCCCAATTAAAGAGCCAGGGAACAAGCACCAGATGAGCCGAACTGGATATGGGTAAGAATTCTCCCAATCCCTGCACCAAACCAAGTACAACAGCCTGAAAAATATCCAACACTCACCTCACGATTGTAAATTATCGAATCATTGATCAACTTTGAAAATAATATATCAATAATTTGTTGTTGTCTATAATTCATTATTTCGCCGATTATAATCAGGTGACATCTCCATTATTTAATGGTAAAAAATGATGAAAATAATTTAATTAAACGCGGAGGTGAAAAAATGCTTCGGAAATTATTTCTTTTATTAGTCGTTATTTTTCTGTTGGGATTCAGCGGGAAGGCCTATTGTCAAACGTCATTTGCTATTCTGCCGATGGAAGTGCGCGGCGACGTCAAGCCGGAAAAAGTTGAAGGCGCGATGAGCAACTTATATCAACTCTTAGTTAATTCTAAAAAGTATAGAATCGTTGATCGTGAACACGTCAAGACAGTGCTTGGCGAACAGTCTTTCCAAATCTCCGGTGTCACCGATAAAAAAGATACTGTAAAACTGGGGAAATTACTGAACGTTGATAAATTAATAGCCACAAGTATTTATATGAAAAGTACTGATCAATTTGCCATCAATTTAAGGGTGATTGATGTTACCACAGGCCAGGCCGAATTTTACAAAGAAATAACGCGTTTCAATTATACACCAGCAGATCACGGCCGTTTTTGCGCCGCAGAGATTATTGCGCAATATCCTCTGTTGGGCAATATTGAAGGTGTTATTAAAGATATAGTTATCGTCAATATTGGTGAAAATCAAGGCATGAAATCCGGAGACCGACTCTTTGTCGCCCGTAAAGAAGTATTAAAAGGAAATGACGGTGAAATTGTCTTTCAGGAATACAAGCGTATCGGCACATTGGAAATTCTCAACGTCGACAAAACGCGCTCCAAAACCAGATTTAAAGAAATTCTTAATAGCAATGACTTATTTGCGAAAGCAGACCTGGTTTCACCGGAACCGATACCGAAGAAAGAAACTGCTATCTCGCCAATTCCTTTACTAAGTAACGTGGTAAAAGGGAAATTAATTCTGGATGATGATATGGAAACTGTAAAATATTTGTCTGTTACTAGCGGTCAAGGCGATTCTTATCTCAGCGGCAAGTTGCATTTAAACTCTTTACTGAAAAAAACAGGTCATGCCTACTGTTTCTACCCCCAACCCTTTAATAAGCTAGATAATGTAATAATCGATGGTGAAATTGAGTTTCAGGAAACAAAAAATAAATATAGCAAAGCTGATATAGCTATTCGATCAAATAGTAATTATTCCTTGCTAAATAGCTATTTATTCTTCATAAATAATGATGGTAAATATGAAGTTGCTTTATCCTCAAATGGTAAAAGATTTCCAATAATTCCTTTTCAATCAACACCTTTTTTAAATCGCGGCGCGGCAAAAAACAAATTTCAAATTGTTGCGTATGGCTCCAAGTTTGATTTTTATCTCAACGACAATTTCATAGTCGGTTTTGAACATGAGCTACTGGAAAAAGGCGCCATCGGATTTATGGCTACCTGGGGCGGTTACGTAACCGTTGATAATGTAAAGGTATGGGAGGCAATAATAAAATAACGATTACTTTAAACTTAAATCAATCCTTTAAATTTGCATTCTTTTGAAAATGCCACTTTTTGCGAATATCTAACCAGATAAGAAACAAGATCATTACCATACTGGATACGGCTGCCGGAAATGCCGTTTCCCGGGGAAATAGTGAAATCGCCAGTCCGCCGGCAATGCCCTGATTTTTAAGCGTTCCTAAAAGCATCAGACTTACCGTATTGTTTTGATCAACCTTGAATATAATGCCTGCTTTTTCAATTAAATATCCTAATAAGAAAATGCTGATAAAGAATATCGCGGCTATCGGCATAATCATTTGCGGCTTGCTGAAAATAAGGTCGCGATTTAATCCGATGATAGTATAGAGCACAATAAAAAAACTCCAGTCTGTGATTACCCCCCTGTATTTGGTAAGATAATTCTGGATATTCAGGTAAATGATGATGCGGGATAGAATCAGGGGAAGGACGATCAGTTCCAGCATAATGCCCACCAACTTTCCCGGGTTTGCAATGTTAACGCCGAGAACCAATAGAAAAACCAGTGGCATAATAACCAGCGCTGCCAGATAAGCGGCAACTGTGCCTACAAGAGAGTAGGCTATATTCCCGTCCAGAATGCCGGTAAAGGGAATAACAGCGACGGCGGTAGGTGACACAGCAACCAAAACAAGTCCTATCCATAAGTTCTGATCGCTTATTATTAAAGAACTCATCAGTATGAGTAATCCGCCCTGAATTGCATAAGTCATCATGATCCCGACAAACGCTGGTCTGATTAGTGCTTTGGGCGTACCGAAAAAATCATTAGGTACATTTAAGGCAGCAAGCATCATCGCCAGAGCTAAAGCCGGAAGCGAGACTGGCTCTGTCCAGCCGGCAATCTGCGGAAAAGCCAAACCCAAACCAACAGCCAGAAGAAAAATAAAATTACGGTTTGTCAGAAGACCAATCATATCTCACCTTGAATGTAATTTGATGCTGAATAATATTGATATAAACCTGATTGATGGTATCGCGATGACTATTTCCGTTCCGAAAGTTTTAAGCAATGCCAGCAATTATGATACTCAAATTGCCATGCCATATATAAAATTCCCACGCTCAAAGCGTACAGTTCATCATCCGTTGCACAGCAAACAGGCTGCGCAACATAAAACGAGAGGCTAATTGCCAAACCGGATGACTATTTTTTGCAGGTATTAATCTTCAAAGGAACATAAAGAGCGCAAAAACCGAAGATTGCCGTGCCTATCGGGATGATTGCCAGCAACCCCCACCAGCTTTGATAATACAATCCCACCACTGCTATTATTATACCGATTATCCAACGAATGATTTTATCCGTCTTCCCAACATTACATTTCATGATTGTTCCCTCCTTAAAATATTTTTCCAAACTAATTGAGCTCCATCTTCAGAGCCATCAAAATGCATTTGATCTTATGATAAACATAAATTAATAAAAAGCAACTTGGTATTACCTGATTCATTTTTACATCAAATCGCTGTCATTTGTTGAAAGTCCCAAATATTTAAACATACCCCCGAACCATTGTTATATATTTTCTAGAAACATTACATATCTTTCAATATATGTCAAAGGTCATTTCGTTAAATGCGTCAGATTCATCCCCCGAAATAAATTTGACAACTGTAAGGTTTTTGAGGTAGTTTATTCATAGTTTTAATGCTAATTCTTTTAAACCGAATAATTAAACAGAGGTAATTTTATGCTCAAATCAAAAAATGTTTTGCTGGTTATTTTTGTTTTTACCGTACTTGCCGCTTTTGCATACGCTACTGAAAAGCCTCAAACCGATCCACCTAAAGCTGCCCTGCCGCCGATTGTGCTTATGCGCTGGGTTTCACTTTCATCGGACGCCCCTGATACCGTTCGGGAAATAATCCGTTCGGAGGTGGACAGTCGCGATGGTTTCTCCACCACTCGTGAGGAAAAGGCAAATCTCAAAGCAGTAGAAGATGAAAAAGAAAGAGACGATGCCGATTATAAGAATTCGATCATTACTTCCAATAAAGAATTTGTTCGTGCCAAGAAAAAAAGGGACGATACGACAACTCAATTCCAGTCAAGCACAACTGAACTGGAAGAATCCGCTAAAGGCATTAAAACAATTCGTGCCACTATCGAAAATCTCGATGGGCAAATTGATCGCTATGATCAAGACATAAAAACACAGCAGAGCTCACTAAAACGCTGGCTTGTGACCGAAAAGCAGGGTGAAGTTCTGGTTGCTGTCATTTATACCCGCGGTTTTAAAGACAGCGCTCATGATTTAGAAAGTTCGGCCGATCAGGCTTCGGCGCCGCTTATCGCTGCCCACATGGGAACTTTCATCTCCTCATTCACCAAAGTAATTAATAATATTACTGATGTTGATTTTATCCGAGCAACTGAAGAAGGCACAGCCAAATGGAATAACGAAGAGCCTTTGCGCATAGAACTGGATAAGGCGGCGAAAGGCACAACTTATCTGCGTCTGAAGCGCTATGAACTTTATCCCTTTCAGGAAAGCAAGTCCGGCGCAGTTAAAGCAGTTGCTGCCTCGACAAAACATAACGTTGCCATTGTCAAATCCCGCAAAGATTTAGAAACGTTTATGACACAAAGCCAGTATTCTCCCCAAAATTATGAACTGGATCGTATTGATAGAATTATCAGAGAAACAAATCAAAACAATAGAGTCGCCGAGGAAGGTCTCAATGAACAAGTTAAATCTTTCCAGGATAGGATAGGAAGCCTTCAGGATAAAGCCGGCCAGGCTAAGTCCGATAAAGAATCCCAGAAAATTCTGCTCAAACGCAAAGAAGAAAGTTACTATAAGATGAGCCTGGACGTCGCCGCCATTAGGGAAAAAAAGGATACAACAGAAAAACAATTTCACGATGCCCAAGCGGCTTTGCAAGAGAAAAAACGCTTACACGAATCCATTATTATTAAAACCGCGCTGGCAACTACAAAAGGTTCGCAAACTCCGGCTGAGGCTTCTGCTGAGGCTATTTTAGATAAACTGTCCGAAGTTAAAAATGATGCTAAAACACAACATTCCAGCTCTACTACGGAAGTTACTAATTTTCGGGTCAGCGCGGAATCTTCCGCTCAGTCCATTACGGAAGCAAGGATCATCGCGCTGCGCTTAATATCATTTATTAACGAAGGAGAAAGCGTTCGCGTCAAGATGGCGTTTCGCGTAAAAACTGTCCTCGATGAAAAAGCTCCCGTCGCCGAGCCGGCTAAAACACCATCAGAACCACCTGTTACCTCTTCTTTTTGGGGGACTAAGCCTGAACCCGCACCTAAACCGGAAACTAAAACAAAGTCAAAAACAGTGACTAAAGCTGAGCCAAAACCTGAACCTAAATCTGAACCGGTTGCCGAACCAGTACAAGAAAAAGTTAAGACAATCGCTCCTTTTAAACGTAATTACAAGTATTTGGCGACAAAAGACGCCCTGGGATGCCTTTTTGATTTACGCAGTATCAGCAGAACAAAAGACGGCCTGCAAGTAATTATCGAAGTTGTTAATACTGATGCAGAAGCGCGCAAAGTTGCTTTTTATGATGAGAAATTCGGTTCCTGGCCTCGTTCCAAAATATTCGATTCATCAGACAAATACTATGAAACAGGCATAGCCTATGTTTTACGTGGTTCTCAAAAAACTCTGATGTACGAAATTGACAGCCGTGGACGCGGCATTGAAATTGCACCACAAACATCCGTGACCATGGGGTTAATTTTTAAAAATGTTCCGGCAAACATAAAAACACTAAACCTTCATCCGTTTATTTATTACGGAAATAGATGGTCATGGCAGGAATTTGATCTTCCCATGCCCATAACGAATTCGCGAATATCAGCTCCTTCGCCTTCTGCGGCACCGGCCAGAGGCATAAAAAAGAAATAGTATTTTTATACTAAGTAGATATCAAATATTATAAGGTTGATTTACCGGGCATAATACCAAGTAAGCTTTCAAAAATTAATAGTTTATTTAGTGAGACCCCAGTTTCAGATTCTGAAACTGGTTGGCCGAACTATCCCGCACAGAGGGGTTTTGAAAGCAACTTGTTATTATAAACCACTGAGAGGAATCACAATAAATGAAAACTACAATATATTTTTATACGGGAACGGGAAACTCACTTTGGTCATCTCGCAA
>Ga0247842_10007036_pt1 | contig 12373 bp, 9 predicted proteins | sample LaCruzMarch2015__3_FD_192411 | JGI IMG/M metagenome (GOLD analysis project Ga0247842, IMG submission 192411) | Freshwater microbial communities from meromictic Lake La Cruz, Castile-La Mancha, Spain - LaCruzMarch2015_19m | ecosystem: Environmental > Aquatic > Freshwater > Lake | place: Spain...
GCTATCTTACAAACGATCAATCAACCGAAAACGGTTGATATCGTTTAGATTTAGAAAAAAAACAGAAAAACAACCCTGAAATTGTTAACAACCCTTGAATTTACGAAACAGGGGGTAAATAAGTACGGCATTTTTAATAAGGTTGGACATGATGGAATTCAACTTTTGCCTGTCGGTATTTACCAATGCCTGCTCATCCGGAATGCTGTTGGTCAGAAAAATTTGCAGCCCTTTGGTTTCGGCCTCCTGTTTGAAAAAGGAGTGCAGAAGCATGTTCAGTTCGTTCATGTTGACATCTGTCATTGAAACTGACATTTGCCCCGATTCAATTTTAGCGATGTCGATAATATCGTGAAGGGTGTTCAGAAGGCGATCGCCACTTTTTTTTACGATCCTGATGTATTCATCCTTTTCTTCTCCTGTCAGATCGGACTCCTGAAGCAGGGAAATGAAACCCAGGATTCCATTCATTGGCGTCCTGATTTCGTGGCTCATGTTGGTCAGGAAAGCCGATTTGAGCCGGTCACTCTCTTCTGCCTTTTCCTTGGCCGCAATCAGTTCGTCCTGGTTCTTTTTTCGAAGAAATGCGGCGCCAATGGTGCTCGCAGCCGCAGTCAGAATCCGCTCCTCGGTAATTAGCCATTCCCGTTCATTTGAGCAATCGTCAAATCCAATAAAGCCCCAATAGCTGTTATCGACAAATACCGGTGTGGCAAGAATTGATTTGATCCCTTGCGCTGAAAGAAGGGTCTTTTCCGGTTCTGGAAATTCCCTGATATTTCCTACGATGACCTTTCCTGCTGAAAGTGTTTCAAACCAGCGGGGACAAGCCATTTCATAAGGGACATCCTGTAAATCAGGGTTGTCAATCTGTGGATCAACCGAACCATCGGTCCACTCATATACTTGGCTCATCAGGGGCATTTCAAACCCTGGATCATCATGATTGCGGAAAATATAGACCCTGTTCACCTTTGTGGCCTTCCCGATAATCTCCAGTGCCGTATTGATGTTGTCGCCGAATGTTTCAAACTTCACCAGCATGGCAGTAGCTTTGGCGATGGCATCGAGTAAATCGTCTCTTTTTTGAATTTCCGTATCCGATTTTTTCTGCTTGGTCACATCACGTGCACTGCCAACGACGCCGATCATTTCGCCATTTTCATTAAAAATAGGCGCTTTCCGCACATCGAGAAATAGGAACCCTCCCTTCACATTCCCGTACTCATCAAAACGCTCCGGTTTCCCTGATTCGATCACTATCTGGTCTGAATCCTGACATAACTCCCCAAGGGTGTGCCAGTCGCTGCGTTCAGGATGTTTATTTCGTTCCCTTTCAGCGAAAAACAGATCGCTTTTCCCAATGGGTTCATCCGTATCGGTTGCCTGGATCAGGTTTTCGCAAACCGCTTTATTGACAAAAATAAAGCGTTTATCAAGATCCTTGGCCCAAAGCATATCCGGCATATTATCGGCCATCAGGCGAAACATGCCAAACATATGGCGGTAACGCGCCTCGCCGGCCCTGACCTCCTGTTGCCGGGCAACCTGGTCGGAAATGTCGCGCATAACAACCAGGCGGCTTCCCGGGTGTTTTTTAATGGGCTGTTTGAGGATCTTGAACGTTTTAATACCATCACTCCCCTGGAATTCAAACTGATCGAAGGATTCCAGGGCAATGGCCGCATTCAGCAGCTCCCTCCCGTTCGCACCCGATAATTCAACATCTAACCCCAGAATGTTTTTATTCCTGATGCCCAGCATTACCAGGGCCGTTTCATTGATATCCTGAATCCTGTTTTGTTCATCAAGCGCCAGGATGCCATCCGGCAGGGTCTCAACCAATGTTTCGCGGGCCACCGGGGCCAGGTCAAGAAAACGAATATGTAAAATGGAATAAACCAGTAGGGCTCCGCTCAGAATGATGCTTACCGGCACCAGGTCGAGCCCGGGAACCGGATTGGTCCGGGTAATATAGAGCACACTGGCGCTCCAGGGACATAAACATGCAACAAAAACCACCCACCCCTGCGACCTGAATGTCTTCATATGATGCATGATAAATCCATAAAGGTAGAAGGTTGCAAGGATCAGCAGGAGATTGTTATAAGCCATATAGCCAATCCAGAATCCAGGCCCGTGCTGATACTCCATAAGATTGGTTGTGGCTGAAATTGGTGAAAAACCCGGCCATATCAGGCTGTGTTTCTCGTTTGTTATTGTCAGCACCAGGGTGAGGGCCGGTACAATGAACATCAACAGGACATACTTTAAGGATAAGTATTTTTCTTTGCCTGTGAAGCGAAGGACAAAAATCAGGTAAAGTACGGGTGTCGAGACTGCCCCAAAATAGGCCAATTTTGACCAGAATATCTTATCCTGCAGCGTAGGCGCTGCCGTTTCGAACATGATCAGAATTGCCCAAATACCGGCTGTGAGCATCAACAGGGCAAGCTCCGTGCCCCCTTTGACCTTTCTTCGTTTCCTGGCAAGATTGGCAACATGAAACGAGACAAATGCCGTTGCAAGGAAGAATGCCGAATAAATTGTGAAAACTGGGTTCATCTAAGTCGTTTTCATGGCAATTTGACAATAAATGTGTTAAAATTAAGATAAAATATGTGAATCCGCCTAACAAAAGCAAAATACTTTCCGTGCAAATTGTTAAAATCACTTTGTTTGACTATATTTGACCTGGATTCATCTTTTATATCAAATGCCAAAATACGGCGAAATACTATATTTAAACATGTAAATCCATGGAAACAAAATACGCCCCGGCAAAAAGAAGTGGCCATGAAAGAATTTTGACCAGCAATCTCAGTCTGGACAAAATCAACTTCCTGAATGACATTTTTTGTTCGATATCCATATTGTCTGTCATCCTTGACGATAACAGACAAATCGTTTATGCAAACGATAATATGATGAAGACGGTCCAGGCTGAGCAGACTGGAGAAATTTTAGGCAAACGATTCGGCGAATCAATAAACTGCCGCTTTGCCTTCAAGGAAGAAGGAGGATGCGGAACCTCTGAACATTGCCAGTATTGCGGAGTGGTAAATGCAACACTGCAGTCCCAGATAACCGGAATTAAAACAACCTCCGAATGCAGGATCCGCAGAATGATCAATGACCATGAGCAATTCCTCGATATTGAAGTTACTGCGACCCCTTTTAGCCATGAGCAAATCAATTACACCATCTTTTCATTTATCGATATTACAGACCGTAAACGAAGGGCAGTCATCGAAAAGATATTTTTTCATGATCTCATGAATGCGGCCACTGGTTTACAAGGTTTTTTCGATTTGTTTGAATCACTTGACGAAGAGGAAAAGCGAGGTTTTATTCAAGCGGGAGCCTCGCTTTGCCAGCAGATGATGGATGAGATTATCACCCAAAGACTCATCACGCAAGCCGAAAACCATGAATTGGTGGTAGATCGTAAGCCAATTGATGCCCTGGATTTTATTCACCACATTGCACGCGATTTTCAATTTCATGATGTCGCAAAAGAAAAAAATATTGTGATCTCCGAAAATTCGGCCGTAGTCAGGTTCGACAGTGACCCGGTCATTCTGCGCCGCATTTTGATCAATATGGTAAAAAATGCACTGGAGGCAAGCCATGCCGGGCAAACTGTTACACTGAAGGTCGAAGAGATTAATCAAAAATTAAAGCTGTCGGTCCACAACTGCTCTTTTATACCCCGACATATCGAGATGCAGGTATTTATGCGCTCATTTTCGACCAAAGGGGTCCAGCGGGGACTTGGAACCTACAGCATGAAAATTCTGGGAGAAGAATACCTTGGCGGGAAGGTCGATTTTACCACCTCTGAGGCCGATGGAACCTCATTCTTTATTGTTTTATAAATAAATTGAATATTAACTGAAATACTTTTGCATTAAACCTTTCAACTCATCAACGTCGATTGGTTTTGTAAAATAATCGTTACATCCCGAATTCAAAGTCATTTCCCTGTCTCCCCATAGGGCATGGGCTGTAAGGGCAATAATGACAATATCCTTGTTAAATTTACGGATTTGACGGGTAGCCTCATAGCCGTCCATAACAGGCATCTTCATATCCATAAAGATCAGGTCTATGTCGGAATGATGGCGGCACATTTCAACAGCCTCCGCTCCTGTCTGAGCCACGAGCAGCGTATGGCTGTATCGCTTCAAAACCAGTTTAATTAAAAGTGCCGAGGTCTCATCATCTTCGGCAACCAATATTTTCAGGTTGATTGGCCTATTTATTTCATCCTCATGAACCATATCCTGAATATTAGATAACGTTTAATGTTCCTTGTGCAAGATTATAAAATATTTTCGAGCAATGTGACTTACCGCTTGATGAATTTTCCCATTTTAATCGACTTTTCGCCCATTAATCTTATAAAATAGATCCCGCCGGGGAGGTTGGTGATGTCAATTTGCGTTTTGATGTGGGTGATTTGGCATGTGATGAGTTGCTGCCCGTAGAGGTTCATTATGGATAATTGGCTTGATGGTGGCAGTGCCAATGTTCCTATGATTATATGATCATCCGCAGGATTGGGATATACCGATAGGCCAAATTCTTTTGGTTTATCGATGCCAGTCATAACAGAATCGAATTTCATTACGGTCGCTCCATTAAGAGAATCCCCAAATGCCACATATGGATTGCCATTGGGAGCGAACGCAAGGCTCGTCCATTCTGCTTCTCCTGTCGAAAAGCCTGCTTCTCCTACATTCACCCAGTTTATTCCATCAAATTTCATCACCGTGGCTTTCGCACTTTTTGCCTCATCCTCAAATGCAAGGTATGGTTGACCTGCGGGACTGAAAGCGAGGCTGGCATAATCCGGAAATCCTTCCGAAAAGCCTGCTTCTCCTACATTCACCCAGTTTGTTCCGTCAAATTTCATGACAGTGGCTTTGAAAGAACTTCCATAGTCTGAGTATGCTACATGGGGTTCACCAGATAGGCTGAATGCAAGCCGTGTAAAAGCAACCTCACCTGCCGAGAAACCTGCATTCCCGACATAAATCCAGTTGGTTCCGTCAAATTTCATGACCGTGGCTCTATGGGAATTCACCTCATCCTTATATGCTACATAGGGCTGGCCAATGGGGCTGAAGGCGAGGCTGGTATACAGGGCTATACCAGCCGAAAAACCCGCTGTTCCAACATTCACCCAGGTTGATCCGTCAAATTTCATCACAGTTGCTCCGGAATTCACATAATCCGTATAAGCAACATAGGGCTCCCCTGATAAACTGAAGGCAAGGCTGGTATTCTGAGGGTATCCTGCTGAGAAACCAGCATTTCCGACATTCACCCAGCCGATTCCATCAAATTTCATAACCGTGGCCTTATAAGAACTTCCGTAATCCGTATAGGCCACATAGGGTTCACCGGATGGACTAAATGCGAGGCTGGTATAGGCAATCTTACCTGCCGAAAAACCTGCTGAACCGACATACACCCAAGTGGTTCCATCAAATTTCATAACCGTTGCCTTTGAGGAATGTGCCGAATCCGAATACGCAACATAGGGCTGGCCATCGGTTGGACTGAAAGCGAGACTGGTGTATAATGCCATGCCTTCTGAGAAACCTAATTCTCCTACCATTTGCCAGTCAAATTGCCTGGTAGAATGGTGGAACCAGTCTTGTTGAGCAACCCCTGCAAAAGGAAACAGGAAGAATAACAAATACAATGTTTTATTCATTGCAGCCGATTTTATGGTCATCTGAATTGTAAAGGTATAATAATTTAATTTGCAGGATTATTCAAAATCGGCTACGACCGGTTGCTGTGATGAAAAGTTCCATTTTGGCAACAGCTTCCTTTGGAATAATTCATATTTTTGTTTCAACCATATTGGCATCCAAACATTTTATTGAAGCATCAAGCCGTATGTCAGATCAGGAAATTATTGAAAAAACCGCTGCATTTGTAAAATCCGAACTTAAAAATGCCGAGGGCGGTCACGACTGGTGGCATATCGAGCGGGTATGGAAGAATGCCAAAACAATTGCCCAGACGGAACCCGTTAACCTGTTTGTTGTTGAATTGGCGGCTATTCTCCACGACATTGCGGATTCCAAGTTCAATGGTGGTGATGAAACCATTGGCGTAGAAAAAGCCAGCGTATTTTTAAGGAGCCTGTCGGTTGATCAAAGCGTGATAAGTCATGTCGGCGGGATTATTGCCAATATCTCTTTTGGGGGCGGAAATGTCAAACACGATTTCTTCTCTTTGGAGTTTGCCGTGGTGCAGGATGCTGACAGGCTGGATGCACTGGGAGCCATCGGAATAGCAAGGACATTTAATTATGGCGGATTCAAGGGAAGGGAGCTGTACAACCCTTCCGTAAAACCAGCCTTGGGGATGACCAAAGAAGAGTACAAAAGCAGTTCGGCCCCGACAATAAACCATTTCTATGAGAAACTGTTGCTTCTCAAAGACCGGATGAATACGGCAACGGGAAGAAAAATGGCTGAGCAGAGGCACCAGTTCATGGAACGCTACCTGAGCCAGTTCTTCAGGGAGTGGGATGGGGTGGAGTAAGCCCCCACTGGCGTGTCATGATTGCCCATGTTCAGCAAATAAAAACCGCCCTCTGGGGAGCGGTCTCATAGAATCAATTGGGGAATATGTCGGGGTTATTCGAAAGAGGCTTCGGATGGCGCCAAAGGAGCCAGAGTTCCATTATCAATGGTAAATGCTTCAATGGCCATATCTTCAAAGGTTGCTTCCATCGGGGTGGCCGGGGCAAGGCTCATTGCATTAACCGAATTATTCACAATGACAGCGGGAGCAGATGAATTATTATTATCCGCGAAAAGAACATTGATTTGAAGGGCCAGAACCGCTGCGATGATGATTGATTTTGCTTTCATTTTTTATTTTATTATTAATTTGATGAGGCAAAGATATATCGGATGGCGCGAGTGGTCGATGTGTTTTCGATTGAATGGAAGAACCTCCCGTCAGACAGCGGAAAACAATCGGTGAAAATGCAAATGGGGAAGTAGGTCAATTTTCAAGAGTTAATTATTGGTAAATTTGTTTGAACATCCGAAATCATTGTCATTCCTGTACTTTGGACGGTACTGTAAATAAAAAAGTGCTTCCCCTGTCACCTTCGCTTTCAACCCATGGTTTTCCACCGTGCTTTTCAACGAATTCCTTGCAAAGGAATAGCTGTTGATGTGCTAAAAGAATTATCTTTGCATATATTTTATTTAGTCTAAATATAAATGAAACATGTCGTTTTCAGTTTCATCCTTCTAAGTCTGTCATTTGTATCCGTTTCCCAGCCTTCTTCTCAATATTCATGGAAATACTACACAACAGGGAATACGGGGATCTTAGGCGATTATTCTGAGGTCCTCTGGATCGATCACGAAGGCAATCCATACATCGCCGCCTACACACCCGGTTGGGAGGAAGGGGGATTTTCAAAGTTTATTCAGCCAAACAGCCAGTGGATCAATTATTCAAATGTTGAATACCCGGTAATGGGCAGTACAAGTGATGTTGGTTCATCACGAATTTCAGATATTGCTGAAGATTCCAATGGCATCCTCTGGATGGCGACCTGGAGGGGAATCCTGAAATTTGACCCATCGGTTGGGGGAAGTTCTTTAATGTTCTGGGATGCAAATAATTCTTTACACCCAGGCGGAAGGACTTTGGATATTGATGTTGCACCAGATGGCTCCATATGGGCCGCTGTTTTCTATTCAACTTGGGGAGAGGGTGGTTTGATTCACTTTGATCCAACCACAAATACATGGCAATACTGGGGATACGGTTCAACAGCAAACAACTGGCCCGGCCTCATTGGTTTTTGTGAACAGCTGTCTGTTCAGATTAAACCCGCTGGAGGTTATACGGTTTGGATTGATGGTGCCGGATGGAATACAATGATTGCGTTTGATAGTGATACCCAGCTTTTTACTTTATTGCCACAGAATAATGTAGCGGGTGAGGTGGTTGCACTTCCCGGTAATGATTGTATTGACGCGGAAGGAAATCTCTGGGCACTCAGGTACACAACTCCCGGCAACCCTTTTTCACTCGATTACCGAAAACCTGACGGCACCTGGATAACCCCCCCGCAACCCGCATCCGTGATATCGGATATCTGGGTTTTCAAAGCATTCGGCAATCATGAGGCCTTGATCACCGGGTTGAGCAGTGAAGTGTTTCAGTTTGACGGATCAATCTGGCAAAGTAAAGGCATTTGGCGGGATGGTGCATATACATACGCATTGGATATTGACGCAACAGGAAATATATGGGTAAGTGGAGTCGAAGGAGCTGCAAAACGGGATGTTGTGACAGGTCAGTGGCAGCGCTACCGGATAACAAATTCATCACAGATAGATTATTTTTTGGAGGATTTAACGATAGACAATGATGGCAATGTATGGATGACGGGCAATGGAGGCCCGGGGATCGGCGGATTTCAGAAATTCGACGGAACCAGCTGGACTGGTTTTAACGAAAACACCTATGGTTTGGGATACCCGTTCCCTTTTCCGACAGATAATACCGAAGCCATTTGTTACCGGCCGTCAAACGGGTCGGTTGTCATCAATCCCATGTTCAATTTCCTTCATAGCTGGAACGGATCCTCATACAATTCATTAAACTATAATCATTCAAGATCAAGGGGGTTGACGGAAGATTCGCAAAGCAGGTTATGGAGTCTGGGTGAATATTCAGAATTGTCATACTATAACGACGCAAATCAAACCTGGACTTCGGTGCCATTTCTGGGGATAGGCAATGGAATCCGGAAAGATCCGGAAAGGCCCGGAACGGTTTGGGCCTGTTCAGGTTACGAAGTCCTCAGGACGGACGGGAGTTATAATTTTTCCAAAGTAGTTGATGATTTCCAGGAACTCGATCCCCAGAGTGATGTTCTGACGACAGCCATACCTGCACCTGGCGGTATCTCCTGGGTAGGTTCAAACAAGGGATTGGTTAAACTGGATGCCAGCAATAATACATATCAGTTTTTCTCCCCGTCCAATAGTGCAATCCCTGGTGAAAATGTCACACCGCTTGCTTATAGTCCCGACGGGATTCTGTGGTTTACGAACTTTTCGAGTGTGGATACGACACGAATCGGATTATGCTGGTTCGACGGGACTCAATTTGGCATTTTCCCGGTTGAACCGGGAGGATTACCTCACGCCCAGATCCCGGATATGGAAGTAAAAGAAGTCCAGGATGGTTATGAGCTATGGATGAGTTGCTTAAGCCGGGGTATTGCTGTTCTTAGTATTATCACAACCCCCGTTGGAATTACACAACCCCCAATTACTGAACCTGATTTATCTATAATGAATTATCCCAATCCCTTGACCGGCAGAACGACGCTGAATTTTTCTTTATTGAATGAAGGACTCATCAGCCTCACCATCTATGATCTTAATGGCAAAGTGGTCCGTGATCTGGTCAATACTTTTTGTAAATCCGGACCTTCTAATGCTGAATGGGATGGATGCAATAACCTGGGCACCCGTGTTGGTTCTGGAATTTACACTTGCCGGCTAACGGAAGGAAAGTATTCAAAATCCATTCTGCTCATCGTTCAATAACCTGTATAACCTTATCAAATCTATAAACCTTTAACATTAAAAATCATGAAAAACATAAACAGAATAGTATGTTTTCTGATCATTATTCGTATGACAGCGTTATCATCCTGCAAGAAGGATGACAATCCGGCAAAAAACGAACTGCTGAATTTTTTACGGAACTGAGCCCCTTGTAAAATAAGCGATATTGAAGGATTGCATTGCCCAATATAAAAAGCATGTCATATTGGAATAATTTCATTATTTACCGGTCAGAAAAACATTTGAAATTACCATCTTCCTTGATTTCGAAAAGTCACCTGCCTGAAAACTGTAATAATAGATCCCATCCGATAAACCTTTTACATCCAGTGTTGCTGAGTAGGAGCCCGCTTGTTTATACTCACCAACAACTTTAGTAACCTCGGCTCCGTTTAAATTATATACACTCAGGTTTACTATGCCTTCCCTGGAAATTGAATACCTGATTGTCGTAAAACGATTGCAGGGGTTCGGATAGTTTTGACCTAGATAATAACCATGTGGACTCTCCTCTGCGGGTTCAGTGACAGAAACACTGCCCATGGTGAATTCGCCTGATGCAACAGGTCCTCCAATGTAAGCAGCATCAACTGTACTGAGTGTCCACGAATAGAGCGCACCGGTTTGCAACCCTGTGAATAACCATTCCGTGACAGCACCGACATTCCCGGGCTCCGGTGTGCGTCCAGGAAGCGAAACCGGAACATTGTCATGAAAGAGTTTCAAATCATACGTAAGTGCATCACCTGGCGTGTGGTCGTCAATGCCTGGCAACCATGATAGAATAACTGCACTGTCTGATACTTGTGTAATGGACAAACCCGCAGGAATTGACGGGGCCAGATTGAGTCCGGGGGCATCGTTGCGATAAAGATGCATTTGTGCCTCAACCAGGCCATTTCCACCCGTAACAAAATATTCACCTGCAATGAAGTAATCAAGATCACCATCCCCATCAAGGTCGAGCCATGAAAATGTGCCGGCACGGTCACCACTTGCATGGGGTGCAGGAAGTTGACTGCCGGAATCTGTAAAGACATTGTTATCATTCGTATAAATTCTCGCCCTCCCTTCAATCTCTACACCCGAATTGTAATTGCCGGCAAGTAAAATATCCATGTCCCCATCGGAGTCATAGTCAGCCCAGGTAGCAGCAGTGAAATCAAACCACCCCTCTCCTGCTGGATTTGGAATGACTTCCAAAGGAACAAAATTGACACTGTCGTTCCGGTAAATGCGCAGGGCCATTGGCGTGTAGGAGCCATTTAGCTCCTTAAGATTCCCGGCAACCAGGATATCCAGATCACCATCTCCGTCATAATCGCCCCATTGTGCTTCACCATGTTCAATGCTTAAGGAACCCAGGACATTCTCTTCGGTAAAAACTCCATTGCCATCATTCCGGTAACGGCGGATGAAACCCTCGTCATAGATCGGGGCAATGTTAACAAGCAGCAGGTCAAGATCACCATCGCCGTCATAATCCGCCCATGAAGACTGTCCGTGCATGGTTGGTGCGAAAACAGAATCAAATTCAGAAAAGATCCAGCCTCCGGTTCCGTTCGGTCCGTCATTCCGCATCAAGGCAGTTTTATAAGCGGAGGTATTAAAATCAAAAACTGAAGGTATCAGGAGGTCAAAGTCGCCATCATTGTCATAATCTGCCCAGGTGATCGACCGTAGATTAAAATAAGCCTGGCTGTTGTCCTCCCAATAGCCGGGTAAATTGGTGTCGGTTAATACAAGAGTTCCTCTATCATTTCTGTAAATCAAGGTATTACCATCCGTTCCGACCGCGAGATCAAGGTCACCATCGCCATCAGCATCCCCCCAGGCCATATCAGATGCTCCTGCTGTAAGTGTTCCAAGAGGTACATTGAAATAGGTGAACTTCCATTTATCAGGCTCAACAAGACTGTCATTACGCAAAAGAATCAGTTTATCTTCTGCCCCGACGTTGTAAATAACATAATAACCAAGAACAGCAATATCGAGATCACCATCGTTATCATAATCCGCCGAGGAAGTTGCGATGACCCAAAAATCTTCATCCGGAGGAGTTATGAAAAGAGAATCGGTTGGTGATATTTCCGTAAAAGTGCCGTAAGTTGAATCAGGATGGGCTATTTTTGCACAAATACCTTTGATATCTATGTTAACCGGGGACAAAATTTTTGAATTCTGCTGACCAATGGCGCTAAGAGAATTAAGTCCGAATAGAATTATTAAAGTATAAAGGTTCTTTTTCATAAACTCCTCCTGAAAATTTAATACGTATCAAAACAGTGAATACACATTAAATTAATTTAGACTAATTTAATACAAAAGTGATTCTATTTGTACTTAAATCAATATCTTTATTTGTTAAAGTTTGTTAATTTTGGATCTCCTCAATGTAATATAACGCTCTTACAACTCTGTCTGCAGCTCTATTTGTGCCTGGCTGGTCAATGCAAGCGGTTGTTCCACTATATTTGCTATTCTTGGCAAGTAAAGCAAACATAAAATAGCATTGTCTGGAATAAATCACCAAACTGGGATGATTTTAGATTCAATCCCGCATATTCCCTGCCTGACGACAGGCAGGCAGCTTACTCATATTAAAACAAACAATAACTGATGAACATTTCAAAAACTAAAAAGAGGTGGAGCCTCATTTTGTTATTGCTTGGGGTTATTGTCCTGCTTGCTTTATATCCGTTGCCGCCTCAAGCTCCCATCCGATATTACGACAGGCA
>Ga0247842_10007047_pt1 | contig 12359 bp, 8 predicted proteins | sample LaCruzMarch2015__3_FD_192411 | JGI IMG/M metagenome (GOLD analysis project Ga0247842, IMG submission 192411) | Freshwater microbial communities from meromictic Lake La Cruz, Castile-La Mancha, Spain - LaCruzMarch2015_19m | ecosystem: Environmental > Aquatic > Freshwater > Lake | place: Spain...
CTTGGCGCTTCCATCCACAGCGTGGAAGAAATCATTGTCCGTCCAGTATTGATACCACTTCCGCTCCGCCGCGTGCGGCTCGAACGCCTTGCTCAACTGCCCTCTACTCATGAAAGGTCTCCTTCTTTTGTAGTCTTTCCCTTCAAATCCTCAAACAACACCCTCCCCTTCAAGGGGAGGGGCAGGGTGGGGATGGGGTAAGAAGCTTAATCTAGAAGAATTTAAGCTCTTCCTTGAATTTCTTGATGATCAACAGCGCTTCCACGCCCGAGACGGTGTCCATGGGCGCGAATTCTCCGGTTGAGAGGCTCTTCGCCTGCATAATTCCCCGGGAGGTGACGACCATGACAGCATTGAAGTAGGGCAGGTCGGACCGCAGATCCGGGAAGGTTGAAGTGCTGCCGATGAATTTCGTGGCCAGCTTGTTGTCCCCCGTGACCTTGATCAGGATGTCCTCGATCATCATGGCGTAGGCGGCCCGGTTCACAAAGTCATTGGGTTGGAAATTCCCGTCGGGGTATACTTCCAAACCCCGGACACCCAACTGCATGATCCCTTCGATATCCATTTTCAGAGGATTGGTAGCAATGTCGTTGGCTGAAGGTCCGCCCCGGCCCGGAGCATTTGCCTTATCGGGGTCTTTGAAGGAGGTGTCAAATTCCTTGGGGGTCCGCTTCTTGTAGAGGACATCTATCTTCAGCTCTTCCATGAACAGGGCGGCAGCGTCGGCTCGGGAAAGTTTTTCCACCAAGGCGATCTTCTTTCCCGTGATGGTGCCCGGCATGGCCCGCTGGATATCCTGAACCAGTTTCCACTGGACGTCGGCCTCAGCGGTATATTCAGCCTTGATCTCCATGACCTTGGCAAACATTTCGCCGGCTTTGTTGAAATTGAGGGCCGTCTTGTAGCAGAGGCCCATGTAATAGTAGGCGGCGGCGGATTTCGGGTTGATGGCGATGGCATTATCGAATTCACTCCTGCATTTGTCGATCCAACCTGTATCTTGCGAGCAATCTGTACCGATGCGGGCGCAGGCGGCCTTGCTCATGGTGTTGACGCGAATGTAGCCGACATGGACAACGAGCTTCTCGTCGTTATTGTTTGCGTATTCCCAGGCTTTATCCAGAGCTTTGAAGGCCCCGGCAAAGTCATTCTGATAGGCCTTGACCAATGCCGTACCGGCAAAGGCCCGGGAAAATTTCGGGGCTAACTGGATGGCCCGGTCAAATTCACCCTGCGCCTGGAGATACTGGCCCTGATCCAGAAGTTTCAGGCCTGTATATACGTGATGTTCAGGAGTGTCCATTTCTCCCATCGGTTTGACTGCCTTCGGTCCGCAGGATACAAGCATGAGGATCGCAGTCAGGATTGCCAAGATAACAAACAACCTTCGATAGTCTGTCACTCGCTTCATAAGCCTTCTCCTTTCGTTACTTTATGCCTCCATATAGGGGCAGCGTTTTTTAAAGTCAAGCAATTTCAAAGTCCCTGATGAGAGGGTTTTCTCGGTTTCATATTGCTTCTGATCATAGGGTCCTTTTTTGATCGTGTCAAGTGTCGAGAAACTCAGCGATGACCTGGCGTATGCCCGCCATGTCGTCGGGAGACTTCCAGATCATGTCCTTTTCCGCCCGGAACCACGTCAGCTGTCTCTTTGCGTATTTTCTGGTATCCCGGGCCATTGACACCTGCGCCTCTTCGAGGCTGCATATCCCCCTGAGATAGTTGAATATATGCTTGTAGCCCAGTGATTGCATGGGTTTGAGGTCTTCGCCGTAGCCCCGGGCCAGCAGCGCCCGCGTTTCCTCTACCAGCCCGGCAGCAATCATGGCGGCGGCCCGTCCGTCTATGCGCTCAAATAGGCTATCCCGATCGGAGAATACGCCGATCTTTATGAATTCATAACGTTTATCATGAAATCCGTGCCGCCCCTGCGCTTCCGTAATGGAATAGCCCATGGCGGCAAAATATTCCAGGGCCCGGATCATCCGCACTGCGTCGTTGGGATCGATGGACCGGGCAGCTGCGGGGTCCCGAATCCGAAGTTTCTCGTAAAGATAATCTTTGCCGTGAAGGGCCATCAATTCCTTGTAATTGCCTCTCAGTACTTCGTCCGGTCCCGGTCCCGGCAGGAGGCCCCCCAGAAGAACACGAATGTACAGACCCGTCCCTCCCACGACAAAGACCGTCCTGCCCTGTCCGTGCAGCTGGTCGATCGCGAGGTCCGCCTCTTCACGAAAACGGGCGGCGTTAAACCATTCGTCAGGGTTAACGCAATCGATGAGATGATGGGGCGCCTGCTGTTGTTCTTCCCGGGAGGGTTTGGCCGTACCGATGTCCAGATAACGGTATACCTGCATGGAATCGGCGCTGATGATCCCGGCGTTGAATTCCCGGGCCAGCTTTAGGGCGACATCGGTCTTGCCGGCGCCTGTCGGACCGGTAACGACGACTAGGCGGGGCCTGCCGGTTTCCGATGAAAATGACATTAAGCGCTAACCTCTTTATGCCCGTTTGAAAAGCCGGGCCAACTGTTTTCCCGTTATGGAGATCCAGACCGGGCGGCCGTGGGGACACGTCGCCGCAAAGGGCAGACGATCAAGATCCTGGCAGAGACGGGCTACCTCGCTTTCCGAAAGTACCTGCCCGGCCTTGACGGCCCCCTTGCAGGCCAGAGAAATTAACACCTTATCCCTTTTGTCCTGCCAGGAGACGGTTGACCCCGCACCGGCGAGCTGTTCGATCAGGTCCTGCAGGAGCCCCTCGGGGTTCAGATGGCCCAGGATGGCCGGCAGGGACTTGATTACCACGGTATTGCCCCCGAAGGGTTCGACTTCCAAGCCAGTATCCTTTATAATATCAATATTTTCCGTAAGCAGTCCGTAGTCCGCTGGGGAAAGGGCGACAACCTCGGGGAGGAGCAGAGGCTGGCCAATGACCTTCTCCACCGTCCCCGCCTGACGGAACTGTTCATAAAGGATGCGCTCGTGGGCGGCATGCTGATCCACCAGAATCAGGCCGTCGGGATCGGAAAAAACGAGATAAGTCCCACCGGTTTGCCCAAGATGGGTCATCCGGGCAAAGGAGCGTTCTCCCGCCGCCGGCGAAGGATGAGGAGCAGCAGCAGTATTGCCGTCGCTATCGGGTTTGGATTCCACAGCAAATGCATTGTCAGAGCCATCACTTACGTTGTCCGTAATTCCGCAGGAATCGGGAGCAACGGGAACATGATAGGAGACACCATTTGATGGTGTCCACGGAAGAGAACCAGAGGTCACGATTCCGAAGGGATCAGTCTGTGCCTCGGTAAAACTGGGGGAAATCGGTGGTAACGACCCCATTCCGGTTGAAATTGGGATCGTGTCCCTCAATTTCCCTTTCTCATCTTCCCCGGAAGGGGAAGTAAAACCGCCGGGATCAGTTCCTCTCCCCGTAAAACCCCACGATCCCGACCTTCCCGTCCACCCCGTTGTTTCTTTGACGGCATCTCGATAGGGTAGCTTTTTCTTTCCCCCATAGACGGTATAGCGCTTAAGGGCCTCCTCAATCCGGGTCTGGTAGGCCGCCGGCGGGGCCGCGGCTCTTGAGGACACCGCTGTTGTCGTTGTCCGCCCTGACTGTCCGGCGCCCATGTCCAGGGAAACCTGGGCGAGGCTGTGGAGGAGGGCCTCAACGATCAAGCCGTAAAGTTCCCGGGGATTGCGGAAGCGGACTTCCAGCTTTGCCGGGTGGACGTTCACATCCACGTCTTCCGGGGGGATCTCAAGGAAAAGGGCCGCTGCGGGGTAACGTTTCGCCTCCATGAGATTCCGGTAGGCCGTCATGATGGCATGGTTCAGCAGGGAGTCCCGGACATATCGGCCATTGACATAACAATAGATGCTTTTCGTATTGGACCGGGCGATCTCGGGACGGGATATGTAGCCGGCTATACCCATGTTTCCCCGTGTGCCCTTTACGGCGAGGAGCGCCTCGCGGGTGTCTTTGCCAAGGACGAGGCCAAGCCGCTCCCCCTTATCCGGGGCGGCGGGGATATCCCAGAGCTGGCGGCCGTTGCTCAGCACGCGGATCTTGACTCCTTCATGGGAGAGGGCGGTCCGGGTGATCACCTCCAGGCAGGCTGCTTGTTCTGTCGCTTCCGTCTTGAGAAATTTTTTGCGCACCGGCACGGCGTCAAAGATCTTGCTGACGAAGATCGCCGTCCCCACCGGGCAACCCGTCTCCCGAATCTCCTCTACCTGGCCGTTTTCCACCACGATCCTTGTCCCCGCGATGGCCTGGGGTTGACGGGTAAGGAGCTCGACTCTGGCAATGGCGGCGATGCTGGGAAGGGCTTCCCCCCGGAAGCCGAAGGTAGACAGCCGGTAGAGGTCGTCAAAAACGGCGAGCTTGCTCGTGGCGTGACGCTGGAAGGCCAGGGGGACATCGGCCGGGTCCATGCCTGCGCCGTCATCGATGATGCGAAGCGAGGCGCATCCCCCCTTTTCGATCTCGATCTGGAGGGTAGTCGCCCCGGCGTCCAAGGCATTTTCCATCAACTCCTTGAGGATAGAGGCCGGCCGCTCGATTACCTCGCCGGCGGCGATCTTATTGGTCAGCTCTGACGAAAGGAGGTGGATTTTCATCTGAGCATGCGACCCCAAATCCTTAAATTCATTCATTTATCAATTCCCTTCCCTTCAAGGAGATGTTTAGTGTGATTTCTTTCTTTACCCCCTACAAGAAAATGGGTCGGGTGATTTATTGCTCCTTCCCCATTGAAGTGTCAGGGTATTTTATACTCCCTCCCCTTCAAGGGGAGGGCTGGGGTGGGGATGGGGTTGACCGCGCCCCTAAAATACGATGACCGCTGCCCCCGGGACGGGAAGAGCGGTCATCGTCTCAGAATATTATTTTTCCAGGATCAAGGAATCAATCCAGAACGATCATGACCCGGCACTTCTTCAGGAAGCTGAGATTGTCGCCGGAGGCACGGATCTTCTCGGCGTCGGCGTTGCTGATCATGATGTCGCACTTGCCCGGACCATCGGCCTTGACACCCTTCACGCTTACCGGATTGTTGGTAACCCGGGGGTTACTCTGGGCGGCAGTCAGGTCCCGTGCATAGCCCGTCATGCCCTGCTGAATGGCGTACAGACGGTCCACGTTCATGGAACCATAAACTTCTTTGCCGTTTTCATCAACGACCTTGGGCGACATGGCCGGTCGGGCGGCCAGCCCCCGGGCGTCAATCACGAGACCGGTAAAGATGTCCCCTGATGGGGCAGACACTGCCGGCGGTGGGGGAGGGGCTGATCCCTGTTCCTTTTCAAAGGCCTTGGGCATAATCGACTGGGACAGTCGCCCGCTCAGGTTCATCCGCACCGTTACTTCTACCGTACCGTCGGATAGATACTCCTTGTTCATCACTTTTGAACCCTTTACGAGGCCCTCCACGGAAGCCCGGATGACGTCGCTTTCCGTCATGAAATCCTTGACAACTGTAGTGGCGTCAATCCGCACGCCTTGGACGATTTCCAGGAGATTACGGTAAGCGTCCACCTGGGCTGCTCGCAGTGCCATAGGGCGGGCATTGGGCTTCCCCATGTATCGTTCCGGTGGGGCGCCGATGCCCACGGCTTCCACATAGCCGTCTTCATAGTTGATAATACCCTTGTCACCCGCCTGTTCGGCTACTTTCGATTCTATGATCTTATTCCATTCCGTCATACTGACCTTGCCGTCGCCGCTCTTCTGACAGAATCCTGCGCCTGCGAAAAGAATCATTACGGCAACAAGACCCATCGTCAACATCCATTTTTTCATAGTTCCTCCTTTTAGATCTGGTTTCGACATTGTGGGGATAATAGCAAAAGGGTTAAGCTGTTGCAAATTATTTCTTGATCCGGGGACGCCACACCCGTTATATGTCCTTAATCCCGGTACGCTGCAAGATTACCGACCTCTTCTGATGGTTTATTTCTTTCCTGTAAATGCTTTTTCCTCCGGGGAGTTCAGCCAGGGCCTGATATTGATGTTCTGTTCGATGTCCCCCATAATCATGTCCATGTCGGGGGGGGCCTTGCCCCACCAGTTGTTCCGGGCGTCAATGTAGATCGTCGAGCGGGCCTGGGCGGCAAAGTCATTATTGTATATATTGTTGTTGCTGAATTTCGACCGGGCATTGCCGACAATGGTGAAGGCCCCCTCCCCCCGGTTTTCCGTCAAGGTAGAGAAGGAAACGGTGGGGGCGGCGTCATGGCGGCAGTAGATGCCGCTCTGGGCGTTCTTGGAGACGAGGCTGTAAGAGATATCCGGGGCCCCGTAAACGACATCCAGCGCGATATCGGCATATTGGATAATCGTGTAACTCAGGGCCGAGTTAACGGTTGTTTTCTTGCCCCACCTGACCGCGCTGGCGTAGAATCCCGGCGAGGGGGAGGAGGCGGAAGCGGTGAAGACAATGGGATTCTCAGGCGCGCCCTTGGCGATAACACCGCCGTCTTCCACGACGATGGAGGTGTTCTGGTCATAGCGCAGCATGACCCCCGGTTCGATGTAGAGGGTTGCCCCGCCGTCGATGACAAGATTCTTCACGATCCGGTAGGGGCTGTTACTCATGGTCAGATAGGCGTCGGCCTTGAGAGGGCCTCCCAGGGATGAGCCGAGAATGGGCAGGCTCGCCGGCTTTCCCTCGGGGTAGGGAGCGCTAAGGACAGTCTGGATATCGATCCGTCCCTTCAGCGTGGCGAGTACTTCCAATCCCTTGGCCGTCCCCCACCAGTTGTTCCGGGCCGAAACGGATTCTCCCGTCATCGCCCCGACGACGTTGTAGGGACGGTTGTCGGTGATATTATTTTCCGTGATCATCGCCTGACTGTTCTTTACGTCGATCCCGGCGGCGCCGTTACGGGCAATGAGGTTCCGGGAGATGGTCGGGGCGGCCCCTTCGACCATGATCCCCTGCTTGAGGTTATCCTGAATCCGGTTTTCCGTAAGGATCGGCTGGGCCCCTTCCCCAATGACCACGGCGGCTTCCGCGTTTTTCAGGATCGTATTTTTGATCAGCCGGGGTTTGGCGAAGCCGCCGGAAATCTTGACGGCCGTGCCGTTGCCCGTCAGTTCGCAGGATTCGACGAGGGGCGACGAAGACTGAAGGTTCATACCCGTCGCGGCGTTCTGAATCCGGTTGAACTTGAGGGAAATCTCCTTTTCCTTGACGTTGCGGAAAACAATTCCTTCCCAGGACTTGCCGGCTGCTGCCGTATCCCAGGAAATCACATGTTCCCCATCCCCCGGGGCGACAAGTCCTCCTTCAATGACTAAAGCGGCGCCCCGGGAGCGGATTTCCGTTCCCGCCTCGATGGTCAGGGTGGCCTTATCCTTGATAATTACCGTGTTTTCAATGATATAGGGACTGGCCCCGGCGTACCAGGCAGTGTCCTTCTCGATGATCCCGGAGACGGGCGTGGGCCCCGGGGCGACGGGAATGCCTGTCCCCGCCGCGCGATCGCTCTCGTTTCCCGCCAGATCGACGGCGCTGACCTGATAATAGTAGGTCTGGCCGTTAGTGAGCTTTTCATCCCGGTATTCCGCGAGTTCCGTCCGGGCGATCTCCGAGTATCCGCTGAGCGGCGTCAGGCTCCGGTAAACCCGGTAACCCGCGAGTTCCGGATCGGCGGACTTTTCCCAGCTCATCAGCACGGCGGTGTTCCGGCCGACAATCCGCACTGATTTGAGCTTTTCCGGGGGCGTGGTCTTCAGGGTCACCGTCCCGACCGCGTCCACCCATTGGGCCGTATTACCCGCGTCATCGGTAAGGTAGCCCGTAATGATAGCCTTCCGGACATTGTCCCCCGGTACGACCCGGTAAACGCCAAGATAGACCCCCGGTTCGTTGACCTGTTCCTGCATGTCGATATGCTTCTTGAACTCGCCAATATCGAAAGAGGCCTGCATCTTCGGGGTCCCCTGGATGACGACCCGGATCTCGTCCCCCGCCTTTTTGGGAAGGTTCTTCGTATCCTGGACAAGGAGAGTTATCACGGGGGGACGTTTGGCCTCGGCGATGGTCGGTGCCGGGATTGTCTTGACCATGCCCCGGAAGAGATCGTCACAGGCCCGGAGGAGTTGAATATCCCGGACGTTCATAGCTGTCGCGATGATTGTGGCGACCAGGCCGATGGGATTGGCAGAAATCCCCCCTTCATGGATCCGGGCGACGTGTTCCCCCGTCCAGAGGAGTTCCCCCGTCCGTCCGTCGTACATGCGGAGCTTCGCCCCCACGGATACCTGGGAGTAAAGTACGGCAAAGAGCTTGTCAAAATTGGAGATTTCCCCGTAGACAATGGCGTCGGTCCCGAGGATCTTGCCCAGATCTTTGGCTGGCGTCTGGTTGATAACGGTCGGGTCCGTCAGCCCTGCCTTCTTCAGGCGGTCATCCACCTGCCAGAGTTCCATGTCCCGGAAGGGAAGGGAGCTGAAATGATTGTAGAATCCCCGGCGGACAGCCTGGGCCCCTGCCTGACTTTTGGAAACATCTTCGAAGGGAAGGATAGCCACGGAAACAGGCCTAGCCTTTGCCATGGCCGGATAGACCTGGTATTTACCGTCAAAGAGATCCTGAATCGGGGGGGTGATGATCGTGCTCTTCGTGGCCACGGTGCAACCCGATAGCAGGAGAAGAAAACCAAAAAACGTCATGATCAATGAAAATCTCAACGGCGATATCTTCATGGCAGCTCCTCCTCAGAGCTTGAATTATAGAGGATTAACTTTTCTGTGTCAAAATTATTTGCGGAATTCGGTGTGTTCGATATAATCCTGCAGGGCCATTTGCCAGAAGCGCATGATGTTTCCCGTCGTATCGGAAAACTTCCGGGTGTTAAGGACGCTGTAGGCCGGTCGTGGCGCCGGCAGGTTGAGATCTTTTGTCTGAAGGGGTTCAACGTCAATATGTTCAAGTCCTGCATATTCCAGGATTTTTTTCGTGAAGGCGTGCCAGGTGCAGGAACCCCGGCTGGTCACATGAAAGATCCCCTGGCAGTTCTGTTCCAGCAGGATCTGGACGGCGCCGGCCAGGTCCCGGCTGTAAGTCGGCGAGCCGGTCTGATCATCGACGACGCGCAGGGTATCCGTATGCCTTGCCTTTTCCAGAATCGTCTTGACGAAATTCTTCCCGTTCCGGCCATATAGCCAGGCCGTACGGATCAGGAGATAATTGTTGCTGTATTCTTGAAGATATTTCTCCCCGGCGGCCTTGGACTGGGCATAAATACCGCACGGCGAGGGGGCGTCGTCTTCGAGGTAAGGGGTTCCTTTGGTTCCGTCAAAGATGTAATCGGTGCTGAAATGGACAATCCGGATATTCGCCTTTTCGCACGCAAGGGCCACGTTTCTGACCCCTTCGGCATTGACGGCGAAACAGGCGTCTCCGTTTGTTTCGGCCCCGTCAACATTGGTGTAGGCCGCGGCGTTGATAACAACCTCCGGATTTGCTTCAGAGATTACCTGCCGGCAGGATTCGGGGGAGGTGATGTCGAAATCGCCGACGTCCTTGCCCGTCACCGCGTGGGCGACGCCCAGCCGCTGCATCAAATCCGTCCCCAACATGCCCTTGTGGCCTAAAATGAGAATCTTCATCATTGATTACTTTCTATCCGATATCTTTGAAAAATGGCTTCGCAGCAGCTCAAAAATCTTTTTCGCTTCTGTTGCGTTTGCCTGCAACCATGACTTACGACAAGATGTTAATATTCATCTCGGAAACGCAACAAAGCATATGGCCTTTTTCCGCCGCCGTCGTCAATAGATGACCTCTTTGAGAAACAGCCCCTGCGGCGGCGCCGTCATGCCGGCCAGTTTCCGGTCCCGGCCTTTCAGGATGGCCGCCACGTCCTTGGGCCGCCTTTTTCCCCTCCCCACCTCGACCAGGGTGCCGACAATCGTTCTGACCATATACCTCAAAAAGCCGTCCGCCTCCACAAAGATTTTAATGAGAGGATGTTCATCCGACAGGTAGCCCACAATCTCGATTCTTCTCATCTCTCTTTCAAAAAAAATCACGTCGGTGTGGACGGAGCTGAAGGAGGTAAAATCATGCCGCCCGATCAAATAAGCGGCCGCCTCCCGCATGAGATCGAGATCTAGGGGGCAGTGGACTAGCCAGGCATAGTGACGATAAAGGACGGTCCGGATAGGGCTGTTGAATATCTGGTAAAGATAGATCTTGCCTTTGGCGTCGATCCGGGCATGATAGTTTTCGTCTGCCTCCTCCAGGGATTTCAGGACGATATCGGCAGGCAGGAGGCTGTTGATTCCCTTCAGGAGATTGCCGGCGGGGATCCGGCAGGCGGTCTTGAAGTGGGCGCCCTGAGCGAGGGCGTGCACCCCCGCGTCGGTCCGCCCGGAACCGATGACCTTTATCTTCTCCCCGGTAATGATGGCGATCTTCTCCTCGAGGACCTGCTGGATGGACAGGCCGTTTTTCTGGCGCTGCCAGCCGTGATAGCCGCTCCCGTCGTATTCGACTATCATCTTCAGATTACGCATGAAATAGGGATACTTCCCAAACCATCATTATTCAATGGCGCCGCCGCAGGCGTCGAGGGCCGCGATGCCCGGGAGGTCCTTGCCTTCCAGCAGTTCCAGAGAGGCCCCACCGCCCGTGGAGATATAGGTGATCTTGTCGCTTTCCCCGGTCTTGTGGACGGCCACATCCGTGTCGCCGCCGCCGACGATAGTCATGGCGTAGGAATTGGCGATGCTGTGTACCATGGCCGCCGTTCCCCGTCCGAAGGCGTCGATTTCGAAGACCCCCATCGGTCCGTTCCAGACGATGGTCTTGGCGTTGGCCAGGGCTTCGGTGAAGAGGGTGATCGTCGCCGGGCCGATGTCCAGTCCCATCCAGTGGCTGTTCATTTCCTGAATGGGGACGATCTTTGTTTCCGCCTCGGCGCTCTTTTCCTGGGCCATGACGCAGTCCACAGGGAGATAGAATTTCACTCCGAGCTCCCGGGCGGTTTTCATGACCTCCGTGGCCATGGGCATCAGGTCTTCTTCCACGAGTGACTTGCCGACCTCGTATCCCGCCGCTTTCAGGAAGGTGAAGGCCATGCCGCCGCCGATGATCATTTTGTCGACCTTTTTAATCAGATTGACCAGGGCTTCCAGTTTGCCGGAGACCTTCGACCCGCCGATGATGGCCACGAAGGGCCGGGCCGGGTTGTCCAGGCATTTCTGGAAGTAATTGACCTCCTTTTTCATCAGAAACCCGCCGCCACACTCCTTGACAAATTTCGTGATCGCCACGTTGGAGGCATGAGCCCGGTGGGCGTTGCCAAAGGCGTCGTCTATATAGACATCGGCATAGGCGGCCAATTCCCGGGCGAATTCATCGTCGTTTTTCTCCTCTTCGGGATGAAAACGGAGGTTTTCCAGAAGGATGACGTCGCCGGGTTTCATGTTGTCCACGAGGGCCTTGACATTGTCCCCGATACAATCCGGGGCCATGACGACTTCCTTGTGGATAAGACGGGAAAGTCGCTTGGCTACGGGACAGAGACTGAATTCCGGCTTGACCTGCCCCTTCGGGCGGCCCAAATGAGAGATGATGATAAGCTTGGCTCCCTCGTCAAGGGCGTAATTGATCGTCGGCAGGGTCGCCCGGATCCGGCTGTCATCGGTGATATTCTGGGAGCTGTCGAGGGGTACGTTATAGTCGAAACGGAGTAGTACTTTTTTACCTTTGAGGCTGAATTGGTCGATAAATCTCATTGATCCTCCTTGCATCTTTTTAACAAACAGGCTATGATGCGTCCCGAAGAAAGCAAAATAGTTTTAAATTACAATAGGTTAGCTAACTTCAAGGCAAGGATTCCGAGATTTTTCGTTGCGGCGGTTGACCGCATTAGCAATCCCATAGGAAAACCTTGCGGAACGCTTCTATACATGAGAAGGCCGACCCGGTCAAGACAGAATTGACAGCATACTAAAATGTAGTTTTCTTTAGGTAAACCCAGGCTCTGCCAGGGGATACTAATCGTTCCCTCCCCTTCAAGGGGAGGGTCAGGGTGGGGATGGGGTTATAAGAATTCAATGTACTTAATGTACGAGAATAAATCGGAAAGAAGGAGAGTGTAGGTTTATGGCAAAAGAACAAGGAAAAGGAATGACGGAAGAAAAGATCCGTGTATTCGAGGCTCGCAGAGAAGCCCTGAAATCCATGGGCGGCGAAAAGATGATTGCCAAACAACACGAGCTGGGCAAGATGACGGCCCGGGAACGGCTGGCGATGTTTTATGATGAAGGGACCTTCCAGGAAGTCCAGTTATTTGTGAAGCACCGCTCCACCCTGTTTGGTCTGGACAAAAAGGAAATCA
>Ga0247842_10007048_pt1 | contig 12359 bp, 13 predicted proteins | sample LaCruzMarch2015__3_FD_192411 | JGI IMG/M metagenome (GOLD analysis project Ga0247842, IMG submission 192411) | Freshwater microbial communities from meromictic Lake La Cruz, Castile-La Mancha, Spain - LaCruzMarch2015_19m | ecosystem: Environmental > Aquatic > Freshwater > Lake | place: Spain...
AGGCCCGGATTGCAGAGTTGAGAAAGACACATGGATCAGATCCTTCCTGTGCCGCAATCCTTGACTCATTGGATCAAGAAGCAGAGGTGTACCGGAAGTACAAGCGGTATTACGGGTACACGTTCTTCGTGATGCAGAACCCCTGAGGCCGACCACTATCCTGAAATTATCCTACAGACCTCAGGTACATAACGATGTCAGATACTATTGACGAACAAATCCGTTCGCTTGCCCCCCCTCTCGAAGTGGATTATTTCGGCGTTGCAGATCTATCATCTGCGCATGATTTTATTCTGGCGCAAGGTGGGGAAAGGGTTGCAAAGTATCCGAGAGCAGTCACCATCGGAATGAGATTGCAGGACAGCCTCGTAGACCTCCTTCCGGATGACGACAAGGTGGCAGCAATTCTCTACAAACACAGTAGTTACGATGTAGTCAACATTGCCCTTGACCAGATCGCACTCCGGGTGGCAAACACGCTGCAACGGGAGGGATTCGATGCCTTCCCCATTCCAGCCTCAAAACGGACGGACAATGATCACATCAGCGGTATATTCTCCCAGAAGCTCGCAGCACACCTTGCAGGATTGGGCTGGATCGGCAAGAGCTGCCTACTGATCACTCCGGAACATGGCCCCCGGGTCCGGTGGGTTACTATCCTTACCGATGCACCCCTCCACCCGACCGGGTCCCCGATGGAGCAGCAGTGTGGTAAATGTACTGCATGTGTGGATATCTGCCCGCAGCATGCCTTTACAGGAAGATCTTTTCACCGCAACGAACCCCGGGAAGCACGGTACGATGCTGGGGCCTGTGACCGGTATTTCAAAGAGTTGGAAAAGTCCCGGGGTGTTGCCGTCTGCGGGCTGTGCCTGTGGGTCTGTCCGCACGGAAGGAAATCCGGATCGGGGAACCGTCAATAAGTGCAAATCTTTTTTCAGGTTAATCTGATTAAAAAGAGATTGTGAGAATTACGTTTTTATTAATTTCAGTATCCTGACTGCCAGCCACGCCGCATTATCCCCGTTGTCCACACCAACACACGCGACCGGAACCCCTTTGGGCATCTGGGCAATCGAGAGGAGTGCATCCATCCCATTCAGCGTCCCGCTCACCGGAACACCGATCACCGGTTTGTCGGATTTGGATGCAATAACCCCGGGAAGCGCAGCGGAAAGGCCGGCGATCGCGATGAAGATTTTTGCATTGCTGGTCTTGATGTACGCATCCAGCTTATCAGGATCGCGGTGAGCGGAGATAATCTGGGCGTCATACGACACCTTGTTCTCATCAAGGACTTTTTTAACCTTGTCTGTAATTGCCGAGTCTGATGCGGATCCCGAAATAATCGCTACGTCTGCCATGCTAGCCATCCAAACTTATATTGTATCTATATAAATATACTATGAGCAGATCCCCATGGAAAAAGAACTTCTCCTGATGATTCCCGGCCCGGTCCCGATGCCGGAACGGGTCAGGTATGCAATGATGCGTCAGGCAATGAACCACCGCAGCGCCGAGTTCGGTGCCGCGTATGCCGACTGTGTGCGGGTCCTTAAAACCGCCTTTGGAACGACCAACGATCTCATGGTAATCAGCGGGTCCGGCACGGCCGGTATGGAAGCCGCGATTTCCAATGTTGGAAAAGACAAGGAGATCGCCTGTCTTGTCAACGGAAAGTTCGGCGAGCGGATGCTGAAGATCAGCCAGCGCTATGGAAAAGCCCACGAGATAAAATCCGAATGGGGAACCCCGCTGGACCTTGCGGCTCTGGAAGCCCGGCTGGAGCTGGGTGCCCAGGTAGTCACGCTTGTGCACAACGAGACATCCGTAGGCATCAAGAACCCGGCGCAGGAAGTAGGTAGGCTCGCAAAGAAGCACGATGCGCTGTTTATTATGGACGGTATCACCTCCATCGGCGGCGATACGGTTGAAGCCGACAAGTGGGGTGTTGATATCGCCATCACCGGCTCGCAGAAATGTTTTGCAGCACCCGCCGGTCTTGCCATGGTCTCGGTGAGCAGCCGGGCATGGGAGCGGCTCTCCAAGAATCCTCCCTATTACCTCGACCTTGCCGCGTACAAAAAGAGTGCAGCAGGAAAACCAATGGAGACCCCGTATACCCCGGCCGTCCCGCTCTTTTTAGCACTTCGCGAAGCCTGCCTCATCATCGAAGAGGAAGGTCTTGCAGCCCGGATTGCCCGCCATCAGAAACTGTCGCAGGCAGTACAAGCCGCAGCAAAAGCGTGGGGACTCTCCCTCTTCCCGAAGATCGACGCGAAACATGCGTACTCCTCAACGGTTACTGCGGTTGAGTACCCTGCGGGCGTCAAGGATGACGAGATGCGGGCGATTGTCAAGAAGATGGGTATCATCATCGCTGGTGGGCAGGATCATTTGAAAGGAAAGATCTTCCGTATCGGGAACATGGGTGCAGTCAGTGCACCGGAAATTCTTGCAACGCTTGCCGCAACACAGCACGCACTGAAGAAGTCCGGGTTCAAAGTGCAGGGCGATGGCGTTGCTGCTGCCTGCGAGGTGTTGGGATGAAGGTGGGCGTGGCCGATACCACCTTCTCACGCGTCAACATGGGAGCGATCGCCATCGATGAGCTCAAGAAGCACGCGAGCGTGGCGATCGAGCGGACAACGGTGCCGGGGATCAAGGACCTCCCCGTTGCCTGCAAGAAATTGATCGAGGAACGCCGCTGCGATATCGTGATAGCACTCGGGATGCCGGGCGGAAAAGAGAAAGACCGGCTCTGCGCCCACGAGGCATCGCAGGGACTCATCACCTGCCAGCTCATGACCAACACCCACATCATCGAAGTGTTTGTGCACGAGGATGAGGCAAAGGATGGCAAAGAGCTTGCATGGCTTGCCGAGCAGCGGACCCGCGAACATGCGGTCAATGCAGTAAAACTCATTCTTCGCCCCCGTGATCTGGAGAATGAAGCCGGTACCGGCCAGCGGCAGGGATTTGAGGATGCCGGCCCGGCCCGGCGCTAGTTGAATACAAACACGTACGGGAACAGAAGCGTACGGATTTATGAAGTTCAATAAAAAAGAGATGATCAGCTATGTGTGACACACAACCAATAAAACTGGGATTTGTTGTTGCGGAATTCAACCGTGACATCACGTACATGATGGAGATCGAAGGACGAGAACACGCCGCATTCCTTGGCGCAGAAGTAACAGACTGCATCTATGTGCCGGGTGCATACGACATGCCGCTTGCAATCAAGAAGATGCTCCAGGCCGGAAAAGTCGATGCAGTCATCACGATCGGGTGCGTTATTGAAGGCAATACCCAGCACGATGAGATCGTTGTGCAGCATGCAGCAAGGAAGATCATCGACCTCTCCTTAGAGTTTGGAAAACCCGTAACTCTCGGCATCTCCGGGCCCGGCATGACCCGGCTCGAGGCCAACGAGCGGATCGATTACGCAAAACGTGCCGTGGAATCTGCCGTCAAGCTTGTCAAGCGATTGAAATGAGACAACTCTCGGAAAAGATTGCCGGTGTTGTCGAGTCAGCAACGATCGCGATCTCCAACCGGGCCAAGAAGATGCAGGCGGAAGGGATCGATGTCATCAGCATGTCAATCGGCGAGCCCGACTTCGATACCCCCCGGCACATTACCGATGCCTGCATCGATGCCCTGAACCGGGGCCAGACGCATTATGCGCCAAGCAACGGCATCCCCGAGCTGACGAGTGCCATTGCCGAGAAGATCGTGCGGGAGAACAAATTCCCCTGCACGTCCCAGCAGGTGATCGTTGCCGGCGGGGCCAAGCAGGCCATCTACGAGGCTTGCGAAGCCGTCCTGAATCCCGGTGACGAGACGATCATCCTCACCCCGGCCTGGGTCTCGTACGAACCGTGTGTCCAGATCGCCGGCGGGAAGGTCGTGAAGCATGCGATCAATGCAAAGACATTCCAGCTCGACGACTCTCTGCTGGAGCGGGTGAATGCAAAGACAAAGATGGTCGTTGTCAACTCCCCCTCCAACCCCACGGGCTCTGTCTTCGATATGAAGTCCATGAAACTTGTAGCGGACCTCTGCGAGGATCATGATATTTACGCAATGTCGGATGAGATCTACGAGAAGATGGTGTACGGGAAGGAACACATCTCGCTTGCGGCCATTGGCGATATGGCCCAGCGTACCATCACCATTAACGGATTCTCAAAAGCCTACGCCATGACCGGCTGGCGGCTCGGGTACGCCATTGCCCCAAAGGAGATCATCACCGAGATGTCCAAGGTGCAGCAGCACACCATCAGCCAGGCCACGACGTTTGCAATGTGGGGCGGGGTGGCGGCACTCAAAGGCGACCAGTATTGTGTTGAAGCGATGCGCCTTGAGTTTGACAAGCGGAGAAAATACGTAATCTCCGAGCTGAACCTGATGGGATACGAGACGGCACCGGCCGATGGTGCTTTCTATGCGTTTGTCAAAGTTGGCGGCGATGACATGGAAATTGCCTCCCGCTGGCTCGAACAGGGGCACGTGGCTGCAACCCCGGGCAGTGCCTTCTATGCTCCCGGGTGGATTCGTCTCTCCTATGCAACCTCGATGGACCGGCTCAAGGAAGCGATGGGAAGGATCAGAAGGGTTGGGTAGGAAGGATTTTTTTTTAAAATAATGCTTTAAATTGATTTGACAATTCAAATTGTAAATGTTGGAAATTCAAAATATTTTTTGCGAAATGAAAGGTCCTTTAGGTAGACACAATACTTTGTTAACATCAGAGTGGACGTAACATTTCATTCCAAAATATATTGGTTCAATATAGACGAGAATGAGGAAGATAATAATCAAAATTCCTAACACTGCTATTACCCACTTCCAATGTTTGAAAATCCATCTCTCTATCCAGTCCCTCTTAAGATTTGAATGAATTACCTTATCCTGATACTTTTGAAAATTGGAAATTGAGTTCTCTAACGAAATTTCTATCTCCTTTTTCCAAATTGTTAAGAATCCAAATAAATGTTGTAAAAATCCTAGTTCTCTCAACAATAGTCTAACGATCAAGAATAGGAATGCAAATGAGATTAAAATTCCAATAAAACCATAAAGTGCGTAATAGAAATCGGATAACAATCTATATTGAAAGCTAACGATGAAACCCTGCATCTTTTGCAGGAAATCGTAGTCATATCCGAAAATTATCACAATACAGGACACATAAATTAGGATAATTGGAACCCTAAAAAGCGCGATATTCCGTATATTGTTTTCTTCGATAAACTTGAACCGGTTTAACGGGGGGAATATTTTCTTTTCCGGATCAAAACAAAATTGAATACTTTTGCAAGTGAAATAAAAAATAATTGCGAAAGTAAACCAACAAATCGCGGCGATAATTAATTGTATAGCGATATTGAGAGCATATTCGATTATTGAAGGAGGATAGTACCAAATAGTAAGGGGAATTTGGATTTTTTGCAAAAGTGAAATTGTCGGAATGATTACCTCTGTTGTGATCTGCTTCAAAAATAAATAGAAAACAATTCCAACAGCACCAGAAATAAATAAAATTTCAACGCCGCTAACTTTCTCTTTTATATCTTTAATGTCAAACGAATGAAATAAAAAAATGAAGTAAGTTAATACTATCGTATAGAAAAAGAAAATGTCCTTTGGTAAATCTGTGAAATCCATTCTCGAACCTGTTAAGAAATATGTAAATCTTTACTATAAATCAATTTAATCGTTAATATCTTAAAAAACGTTAAAACTTGAATGTCCTGATTCTTCGATTACATTAATGGAGATTTCTGAAGGTGATTCTCCCCTCCACGACGATAACAAATCCGGACCCTTATCGTGCCCCGTTGTACGAGTTTTGCCTCACCCCCCATTTTGGCAGAGGTAATGGATCGGAAAAACGCGGTAATTCTCCCGGAACGAATCACCATTCCCCGGCGGGAATCGGTGAGGTAATGTACAGCAACGTTCTGCTGGCATCTGGCCGGAGCACCCCGGCATCGGCAAATCCCTGCGGCCCGGGAGGGGGTATTTCTGAACGGGGGTTAAGCAGATCCCCGCAACTGATTTCTCGGTTACCGCTCCACCATTATCTATCGGGAAATAGAAACGGTGGTTTCCTCAGCAACATCCCCCCACAGCAGTTTCAGGAGATGAACATGAAGAAGAAAGGTGACAAATCCCGGGAAGAAACCCTTGACCCGGAAGACTGGGAAGCCATGCGGGCACTGGGCCACCGCATAGTTGACGATACTATGGACTATATCAGGACGATCCGGGATCGGCCGGTCTGGCAGCATGCCCCGCCGGAAGTAAAGGCCCGATTTGAAGGCCCGCCCCCGGCCGGCCCCGAGCGTCCGGACGAGGTGTACCGGGAGTACATCCAATCCATCCTCCCGTACCAGGTGGGCAACAGCCACCCGCGTTTCTGGGGCTGGGTTGCGGGGTGCGGCACCGTGATGGGTACGTATGCCGAGATGCTGGCAGCGTCAACGGACGCGGTCAGCGGGTCTTTTGCGTACATGAGCAACAACTACGTGGAGATGCAGGTTGTGGACTGGTGCAGGACACTCCTCGGTTTCCCGCATGGCACAAGCGGCCTCATCACGAGCGGCTGCTCGTCTTCCACCCTGATCGGCCTTGCCGTGGCCCGGAACACCATGGCCGGGTACGATGTGCGGGCAGAGGGGATGCACGTGTCCGGGAAGCAGATGACCCTGTACTGCTCGGACGAAGCCCACTCGTCGGTCCAGAAAGCGGTCGAGCTGCTCGGGTTCGGGAACGACGCGCTCCGCCGGGTCCCCGTGAACGATTCCCTGCAGATCGATATTCCGGCCCTGCGGGAGATGATCGCAGCCGACCGTTCCAGGGGATACCACCCGGTCTGTATTATCGGGGCTGCCGGCACCACGAATACCGGGGCGATCGACGATCTCAATGCCCTGGCGGATATCTGCGCAGAGGAGCGGTGCTGGTTCCATGTAGATGGCGCATTCGGTGCCTGGACAGCCATTGCCCCGAAGTACCGGCATCTTGTCTCGGGCATGGAGCGGGCGGATTCGCTCGCGTTCGACCTGCACAAATGGATGTACCTCGCATACCCCATCGCCTGCATCCTGGTCCGTAACGCCGCCCATCACCGCAATGCATTCTCCCTGACCCCCACCTACCTTGCCCACGGCGAGGGCGACCGGGGCCTGACCGGCGTAGATGTGCCCTGGCTCTCCGATTACGGGTTCGAGCTCTCGCGGGGGTTCCTTGCCCTCAAGGCCTGGATGACGATCAAAGAGCAGGGTACCGAAAAGTACGGGCGGCTGATCCAGCAGAACATCGACCAGGCGCATTACCTTGAAAACCTGGTGCAGGAAGCCCCGCAACTCGAACTCGCGCTCCCTGTGTCGCTGAATATCGTGAACTTCCGGTACATGCAGCCAGGACTTACCGAGGCCCGGCTTGGCGACCTGAACAAGCTGATCGAGACCGAACTCCAGGAGCAGGGGATCGCGGTTCCCTCGACCGTAAGTATCCGGGGCAGGAAGTACCTGCACGTGGCTGTCACCAACCACCGCAGCCGGAGGGAGGATTTCGAGCTACTGGTGCGGGAAGTGATCCGGATCGGGAACGGGCTTGCCTGATGTTTGCGTGAAGGCTATCGGCAACAATGACCGTGCCTGTCCAACCTATACTTTTGCTCAAAAGCGTTATTTTTAAAATTATAGTTGGAACCGGAACTCGATTCAAAAATTACGGTCAAACCCTGATTGAGAATTTGCAACCGGATCCTGATTTGAAAATTTTCAGCGCGAGCACGATCCCGATTGAAAATCTGATCCGGACGAATCGAACCTTGACTTTGATTTTTCAACCGGATCCTGATTTGAAACTTTTAAGCAGACTTTGATGCTAAAATTTTAACCAGACTTCGATTTTGAATTTTCAACCGGATCCTGATTGTAAACAGGAAATTTCCGCATATGTCCCGACGGGAAACTTAAAATTTGCCCGGGTTAATTTCCCAAGAGGTTCCCCATTTGAAAATTGTTGAGCTGACCTTGATTCTAAAATTTTCATCAAGCTTCGATTTTGAATTTGAAATCGGATCCCGATTTGAAATTTTTTGGCAGACTTTGATTTCGAATTTTTCCTCGAACCTTGAATGAAAAAAATTCATCGCTTACCCAATCGCGTTTGAAAACCGTTGCCGGCTCAATCGGATCTCGATTTCAGATTTTCAACCGGATGTTGATTTTGATCTTTCAACCGGACCCTGCTCAAAAAATTCCAACTCTTTTTTCTTTTGTTCTGGAATTTTAGGGAGATCGTATGGATGGAGAACTCGACGTCCCCAATTCAATCTAAATTCTGGTTCTTCTTCCACCAGATCTTTGCAAATGTGGAATCTCCTGATATGACAATCTCTGATCCTTCTGTCCGGACCAATGGTTTGAGATAATCATCCAGCACCCGTTCCTGTTCCGGTTTTGTGACATTGAACCGCTTCCGGAAAAAAACAGTCATCTCATCTGTTGTAGTAAACCGGTACTCTTTTTTCAGCGGCAGCATCTCCACGTTTGCGTAGATCCCCATCTGGTACAGGACACCAAACAGGCAGTCTGCCTTTGGCCCGGAATGATATGGCAATCCATGGAGCGGTTCCCAGAGGTCCGCATACATCCGCTCCCAGAATGGCATGTCCACGAACCAGAACAGGTACACATACCCATGTGAAACTTCATCCATCTTCCGGAGTGCCAGCCGGATATCTTCCATGGTAAGGGAGAGTGAAGCTACTACCACATCATACTGTGAGGAAAGATCGCTGGCTGGAATAATATCCTCCCAGCGTTTGCGGATGATGGAAATATTAGTAATACCATCCTTTTTCATCCGCTCAGCCATGATTGCCGTCATCCCCTGGCCCGGTTCAATTGCGGTAATCTTCTTTACCCGGGGTGCAAGCGGAAGTGCGAGCGTGCCCGGACCTGAACCGATATCCAGTACGCGGGATTCTCTGGTAATCTCCAGACCATTGATCGTGGTCACTATCCGTTCGTCATATTCGCTGCGGGAGGTGGAATCGTACCGCTCGGCATTCTCCCGCTTGTTCCAGTTATGTGAAGGATCATCGGAATGCTTCGATGATTCGTGCAGGTGCTGTCTGACCTTCCAGATCTCGTTCCAGTCCGGATCAATTGATGGAAGTGGTGCCGGGCTCATAGCATTGAGTATGCACACGGCCGGTTAAATAGTATCTGTCCTTACAGAATTTGATCGTAAAAAAAATTATTCGTGTCTGAGTGCTTCGATTGGGTTGAGATTGGCTGCACGCCAGGCCGGATAAAAACCACAGGCAAGGCAGATCACGATCCCAAATCCCATACCTTCAGCAACGGACAATGCATTTGCAACCGAGAACAGGTGCTTGGTTGTGTTCAGGATCAGAGCGCTGATGGCATAACCGGCCATGATACTCATGACCCCGCCAATAGTACTGCCGATGACTCCTATAATCGCAGCTTCATAGATGAACATACTCATCACTTCTTTTTTCTGCGTACCGATGCTCCGCATGATACCAATCTCTTTTATCCGTTCAGTTACGGACATCATCATGACATTGAAGATCGAGACACCCGCGACAACCATCGAGATCCCACCAATAGCGGTGACAAACGTCGTTACCATACCAAATGTTGAATAAATGGTCGCCAGTGTCGCCTTGCTGTCCATCACGTTGACAATCTTCATGTCCTTTCGCTTGTTGAGTTGTTTTTCTATGGCGATTTTCATACTCGCTGTATCACCGTCCTTGACTTTCACGACAACTTCGTCATAATCAGCATCCCGGTTATAGGTATTTTCAAACCACTCTTTGGTAACGACAAGGGCACTATCGGTGCTGATATCAAAACTCATTCCCCTTTCCTCAATAATACCTGTAACCCTCAGTGTACCCTTGTCACCATTGGTACCGATCGAAATCCGTGATCCCACTATGAGATTGTGATCCTTGGCAAAGGTGGGGCCTATGAGACAGCCGGAATTTCCGTTGTTGTAAACCCCCTCCTTAAGTTTGAGAAGATCCGGGACATCATCCGGGGGAAGGCCATAGATAACTGCCACAATGTCATCGCTGCCGACACCGATTTTCATATGTTCGGCCGTCTGGTATATGGGTATTGCTACGTTCGGAGCTGCGACTCGTTTGATCTGCTGGAAATTCTGTTCGGTGATCTTTAAGTTCGCTGAACTACTAGCAGAACCAAAGCCACGCCCTCCTCCACCACTATAAGGTGTAACAATTACACTATCCCCAACCGAATTCAGGCTGTCAGACACTGATGCCACCAGGCTGTTGCCTAAAATTCCCATTGATGCAATGGCAACCACGCCGATGACAATCCCCAGCATAGCGAGGGAAGATCGGAGCACGTTAATCCTTATATTCCGCTTCGCGATTTCCCAAAATATCATAGGACAATTCTCCCATCAGCAATGCGGATAGTCCGCCGCGAGTATTCAGCGATATGCGGATCATGGGTGACCATGATAATGGTTGTTCCGTTCCGGTTAAGTTCAGTCATCAGGTCCATGATACCGGCACCGGTCTTTGAATCGAGGTTTCCTGTTGGTTCATCGCAAAGAAGAATATCTGGATTATTAATAAGAGCCCGTGCAATTGCAACTCTTTGCTGCTGACCTCCAGAGAGTTCAGTGGGTGTATGGGTAAAGAGCGAATCATCCAATTGAACAGACCTGAGCACCTCCTTCCCCTTTTCCGGGTCCACAGCTTTCTGGGATTTTAACATCATGGGAAATGTGACGTTCTCGATGATATTGAGGAGGGGGAAGAGGTTGAAGTACTGGAAGATGAACCCAATGCGATCCCTTCGCAGGTTGGTTAGTTCGATATCCGACATATCGCCAATGCGGGTACCACTTATGAAGATGTCACCTGTAGTTGGTATATCGAGACAACCCATCAGATTTAACAACGTGGATTTGCCTGAACCCGATGGTCCCATAATTGATATGAATTCTCCCCGTTCTACCTGAAAAGAAACACCGTCTAGTGCAGTCACGTCACCAGCGGGTAACGGGTATACTTTTGTCACATCCTGAAATACCATGACCGGCTGTTCGCTCATGGTGGTTTCACTTCTTTGATTTTTTCAGGTATAGCATCCATCCGCCAATGAATACTGCAAGGATGACAATAGCAGCTATAATCGGGATTATGGGAAGTCCAGTGCTCGCGGCTGCTGTACTCACCCCGGATATCTTTACATCCTGTAGAGAGGTATACACATTCCCGTCTGCATCCTTGTAGGACAACTGGAGTGGAATGCTGTCTGCATTTGTTGCAGTGAATGTCACTTCGAAGCTGCCGAAATCATCGGGTTTGAGGGCGCCGACCACATACGTTTTGTATGGATCCTGCGGAATTGCCGGTGCAAGGGAAGTGACCATGACGGTATTTGCGTTTTCAAGGCCGGCATTATTTACATCACCGGTGATATGATAGGTGCCAGCATCGTTTTTCACCTTCACGTTGCTTATAACAGGATATGCCCGTTTTTTATCTACGCCAAAGGTGATTGGGACATCCATATTCACGCTATGAGGGTTGTCGCCATTGTCATAGTTCAGGAGGAGATGAAGGGTGGTCGGCTGATCCGCGGTCACAGAAAAATTCACGGGAACTTTTGCACCGGAAGCAACATTGCCCACAAACACTCTGGATGGGGTTGTGGTAATACCCGTACCTGAAACATCGAGGATTACATTTCTCACAGAGTTCTCCCGCGGATTTGCAACCTGTGCATAGACAGTCTTTTTCTTGCCTGCTGAGAATGTATCCGGCTTATCAAGGATGGTAATCTCTAAGGGCGTGTCATCAATTTTGACCATCGCCCGGTAAAAGAGGCTGTCTGCATCGCGGAAACTTAAGGAAAATGTCGGGTAATACGTCCCATCCAGACCGTTAGCAATCACTGAGAAAATAAACGATTGTTTTTGTGCAGGGCCAATACTGGTAGATGAGTCATAGGGACGGCTTGTTATTATTATTGCGTCACTGGATAATGCTGCGTGATTTACATTAACACCGTTGGCTGTATTACCGTTTGTTACATCAATGGTAAGGGTACCTTTGTCCCCGGGGAAAAAAACAGCAGGATTATAGGTAGCACCAGACACGTATACTTTGTCTGCAGCAACAATCGATTCCGGTGTGGTATAATCGCCGGAAACTACGCCAACCATGGCGCCTGCGAGCAGAACCAGACATATGAGAGAAATAATTCGAACTGTTTTCATTTACATCACCGCCATTGAATAGACCATATAAAGAATATAAA
>Ga0247842_10007050_pt1 | contig 12356 bp, 6 predicted proteins | sample LaCruzMarch2015__3_FD_192411 | JGI IMG/M metagenome (GOLD analysis project Ga0247842, IMG submission 192411) | Freshwater microbial communities from meromictic Lake La Cruz, Castile-La Mancha, Spain - LaCruzMarch2015_19m | ecosystem: Environmental > Aquatic > Freshwater > Lake | place: Spain...
ATATACGCGAGCACGTCCGGGTTGACGGGGTCACCGGCTTCAACAATCAAAATGATCGAATCCGCCTGGAAGGTGTTGGTATACTGGTGGTTCAGGATGCCGGCGGGAGAATCTTTGTCGAGATACGTGTCAGCACCGGTCTCCATCGTGATGAGAGTCATCCCGTACAGGGCTAAAAAAAAGACCGCAAGGACGAGCCCGGCGGTCACGAGCGGTCGCTTCGTGATGAACCGGGCGATCGTTTCAAAGAGGGTATTGATCATACTTCACCTGGCGTGCGCCGAAAATTCCCAAGACGTTTCATACTTGTACGTCCTGTTCGGAATGACAACACTTATTCATTGCACGATCTTCCGGCACAGCAGAGCCCAAAAAATGGTGTTTATTCCGCCGTCTTCCGCCGCTTGTAGAGGAGATAACCGGCTGCAATGACAAGTATTGCGATGATACAGAAGACGAGAGGGTTTGTGAGCAGATCAAGAATGCTCTTTCCCTGGACGATTTGTACCCGCACCTTCATCGGGTCCGAGATGACCGTATTGTCGAGGGCATCGCGGTAGCGTATCTCAGAGTCAAGACCGTACTCCTTCACGGTGGCAGTCTTGTCGACCGAGACGACAAACGAGGCTTCCCGCGATTCGCCAGGGTTTAGTGTGCCCAAAAATGCGGTGTCATCGTTGCTCGTGAAGGGGTCGACGGCACTGATGCGTGCCTGGACACTGTACGCAGTTGCGCCACCGGTGTTCTGGAACGTAACCGTGATCACTTTCTTATCTCCGGGGGAGACGACCGCTTTTTCAGAGGTGATGGCGAAGTCTACTTTCTTTCCGACAGGAACCCCGATCGTGTCAATATCGGATTTGACCATGTCTCCTTCGGTGTTTTTATAATCGACATACACATCGAGCGGGTACGACTTGGCTTCGGCATCGGAGGAGATCGTGACCTTGAACCGGCAGTCTGCGGTTGTACCGACCGGGAAATCCCCGATGTACACACTGCTTTCGGTCGGGATGACCGGGCTCTGACCATTGCGGGAGAGTTTTATGACCGCTTTCTGCCCGTTCTCGTGACCGATGTTCTGGACTTTGAGGATAAGGTACCCTTCGTTCCCGACATTGAGGTGTGCAGTTTCCACAGAGACGACGCTGATCTTAACTTCCGGCTTTATCGTGATCGGGAGATTAAAAGTTGTGTTCGTGGTCTTGTAGTTATACTGGATCGTCTCACTGCCGAATTGTTCTGCGTCATAGAGATAGGTGTAGGTGAGACTCACAGGGAGGGTGTATGTGCCGGCAGGGGCATCCTGGTTGACTTTGCATTTGAAGGTGGCAATCGCGCTGGTGCTCGCCTTTAAGTCCCCGAGCATCTGGGGGTCTGATTTGATGATGAGGGGGGCGGTGCCGGTGCCCAGGTCGACAACAAGGTTCTTTGCGGTGTTCGGGAGATCGTCACGGTCAACGATACCGGTCTGGACGAATTTGTACTCGTTCAATCCCTGGTTCTCGATGACGATTGCAAGCGAGAGATCATCACCGGCGCCGACTTCGTTTGTCCCGGAGATGTACGCGGAGAGATCCGGGCTTCCTGCCATGTACCGTGACCCGGCGGCGACGTGTGCGGTTGCGATGCAGGCAAGAGCAAGGGTGACAAGACAGATGAGCCATGCGGTTCTCACAAAACGGGATGAACCGGTGCCGGATGTATTGCGACCGGATTGTTTGAAGGGTGTGGTTGTATTTGGTTCACTCATGAAAATCCTCGGAGTGTTACTAGATCCTCGTACCATTCGAAAGTATTCATATAAATATTTTGTACACTGTGCAGGGATTGCGACGCCCTCTCCCGCCGGATGAGCTCGATCGATGCCCCATCAGGGGTTCCCCCGTTCCCTCGTGCGAACATCCCCCATGATCCAGGAACACGGAATCAGTTCCGGTAAAGTTATCGCAGGGAAACGGTCAGCCGGTTTTGTTGCGGAATACGTGCACCGTGCTGGTTTTTGGAAAAACGCGGACGAATGTTGGCGGGAATATTCACGGTAAAAAAGTGGGGAGTGTCACAGGTGACACCCGCACTCATCAATTCTTCCGGGCGGTAAGGGTGAGTGCTGCACCACCGATACAGAGCGCAACGAACGAGAGCGCGGTAAACCCGGGTGCCTTCTGGGTTGCGGTGGTGGTGGGGACCACGGTTGTTGCAACGTTTGTCGCGGGGGATTCATGGAGTGTATCCTGACCGGGCACACTCGTGGTCAACGGGGGTGTCAGGCTGATTCCCTGCTGTTGTGTCTTTGTCGCTATGACGGTTGCGGTTGCCTGCCCGGTGACACTGCTTGTCGGGGAGACAAATTCGGGCGCAACGGTTGTCGGGACATCCTCGTAGTAGTACATGGACCCCGAGGATGATGAGGATGAGTCGGAGTCTCCACCGGTCGCTGACCCGGTGACTGCTGCGGTCGTGGTGGTCGAAACAACGGGTGGCGTGCCGATGATGATGGTGCCGGAAGTCAGCGTGTCAAAGGCTTTTGGCATAAATCCGGAGTCAGCCCATTCCGCTGTTGTGATCGTGATGGTCGCCGTGCCGTTCTGCAAGGGACGGATGCGGAGATCGGCGATTCCCGCCGGAGTATCAGCGGTGATGCTGCTTGCGGTATTGACGAGGAGCACATTGACCGTTCCAGTCGTCGCGTTGATGTTCTTCGCAGAGACCGTTGTACCGGAGATACTGGAATTCCGTATCACATCTACGATCTGCAACCGGGTGGGATCCCAGGAGAGGACGAACGACACACCGGGTGATCCGGTGACACCCGATATGGTGAGGGGGAGGTATACTTCCCCGTTGATGGCAGCGGAGGGTGCGACGAGTTGCGATGCGGCGAGCGCCGGCGTGACAAAGAGGGCGATGCAGATCAGTATGCCTGCATATACTTTCACCAAACGGGCTCCACTCGTGCGGAGTCCGGCGGTGCAGGTCTTGTTGGGGATTTTTTGTTCTGGTATCATCATCTACCTCCGGAACCCTGGTTTACACAGGTACAGGGCACCGAGAAGTCCACCGGTGACAGAGATGAGCGCGAGTGGCGCTGCCTTTGTGGTCGGGGCAGCGGTACTGGCTTTGGTCGTCACCGGTACGTTCGTCTGCTGGGCAGAGCCGCCAACCGCCGGGGTTGTACCGGATGTGGGTGAAGACGTACCTCCCGTGACGGTACTTGTGATAACGATGGTCGGTTGTGCTGTGGTCGTGATCGTGGTCGCAGGGGTGACCAGGTTCTCCGTGAAGATGGCGTATTTACCGGAAGCTGTGATCTGGACTGACAGCACATTGCCGCTTGTCGTTCCACTCACCTTGGTCCATGCACCGTTCTGGTATACCGCAAGGAAGGGTTGATACTTTGCCATATCCGCTGCTTCTGTTGCCGGGATTGTGAGCGAGAATGTGGCGGCGGGATTAAAACTTGTCACTTCAGGAGATATTGCATAGGTACCGGCAATCATCCGCCAGTTTGACGGTGCCGCGATACCCGGAAGTGTTACGATGGCAAGACCATCCGGATTGGCATTCCTGACCGCACCCCAGGTCGCGGATAGCACTGCGAGTCCGTCAGAAGATTTGGGGGAGACGGTGGTAGTCGAACTGCCTCCAGAACTGCTACCCCCGAAGTCGGGTACCGCTGTAGTCGTGGTCGGCGCGGATCCGATGTAGACGGTCTTTGCCACCGCTTCACTGGAATCGACATAGATGATCACCTTCGCGGCACCCTGTGTAATACCGGAGAGCGAGAAGGTGATGGCAGATGAATCCGGACCGGCTTTTTTGCCGTTGAGTTCCATCGATACAATTTCTGTCTTTGTGCCAGCCGGAGTCGTCCCGGTTACATCGATGCTGTCAATGGTGCCAGTTCCGACATCGCCAAGACTTTCTGATATATGAACCTTCGTACTTTCAGCGACAGTGCCGATACTCTTTAATGTACTACCGGTCTTCGCTTTTACCCAGACCTCTGAACCCTGCTCGATAGGACTGGCATCCACCGTGATCTTTGCGGCTTTCAAGCTAAAGGGCATCTTCAGGGAGGTCGCCCGGAATTTAAAATCGGTCTTGTCCCCGAGCGCGATCTCGGATTCGATATGGAGTGTAAAAACGCTGTCGTTTTTTAGATTGCTCATCGAGATGGTGATCTGTTCGTTAGGCTGGATGACATCCGGGCTCACGGTCACCGAGACCGCGGATGCGAGACCCGCCAATAGACATACGCACACGATTGTTGCAAGGAAAAATCGAAATCTTACCATAGACTATCACCTGCCATGATAGTATGTGGAGATTGGACAAAGATATCATTATCGATTGGTTCCCGGACGGGTACCCGGGACGAGCGGGTTTGCGATCTTCCGGTATGCCGAAAGCAGATTTGCGTCATTGTCTTCATACACGAATCGTGCCGTGTAGGGTACCCCCACCCAAACGATTATGGGGGGATCCCCCCATCACATGCGATACACGTATCCCCCCTCTTCATGAGACCGGAGGGGGTGCCTGTCTTTTTTTTTAGCCGGGGCACCCCCCTCCCCCCCTCCCGCCATTTGGAAATGGGTGGCACCCCCCTCCAAGGTACCCCTGGGTGGGGGTATACCCCATTTTCCGGGATGGGTTTCACGTCGGAGAGCACATTTTTCGTTTGCTCCGTTTTGGTTCCGGGACCCCACCCCCCACCAATCTTTTGGGGAGGGGGGTGCCGGTCCGGCGCTCCTGATGGGTGGGGGTACCCCACCTTCGCGTCACCAGTTAATGACCGGTACCCCCGCCACAGTACCCAAAGGACCCCCCAGTCATCGACAATTTTCCCGCTGATATGAGTCCCCCCTCCCCCTTTTTTTGAGCCTGGGGTCCTCCGATCCCATCACCAGACCCAACACGGGTGACCCCCACCCAAGGTGACCTTGGGGGCACCCCACCCCCGGTTTCCTGGCACAGTTTCACGTCGGAGAGTCAACCGGCTGTGTCACCCGGATGGGGCGATCCACCCCTACCCCCCACTTTTCCCGGCTGTGGTGAAGACCCCCTCCCACCTTTTTCCGGTGAGGGATTTCCCCCACCCCCAGGTAAAAAAGGGCAGGGGTGGTCCGGCACCACCACCCGACCCGAACCGGGTGCCCCCCCTCCAAGGTACCCAAGGTGGCACCCCCCTCCCATTTTCCGGCACGGGTTCACGTCGGAGACTGAATTCATGTCATCGCCCAGAAAGGGGATTGGGAGGGGGGTGCCTGTCCGGCGCTCCTGGGGGGTGGGGGTACCCCTGCCTTCGCGTCACCTGTCAATGGCAGGCCCCCCCTCCAAGGTACCCAAGGTGGCACCCCCCTCCCGTTTTCCGGCACGGGTTTACATCGGAGACTCTCTTCAGGTCATCGCCCAGAAAGGGGATCGGGAGGGGAGACCCCCTGGGTTTCATGAGCGAGTGACACCAGTCATTGTTAATGTTTGCTTATACAGATGTGGGAGAGAAGTTGTTGCACAACTCGAAAAAATAACCCAATTGCAGAAATCACAAAATATTTTTGTCGTTTTCCAAATTTCCAACGAGATATTTGATGCTGATTAACCCAGATGAAAAATTTTAAAGGTCTTTACAACAACCTTATCCCCGATTGTGATATTGGACTCGATACCGAGAGAGAAGGCACTCCCGTTCGGTAAACCCGTGATCGTGATGGTGATCGGATCGTTTGGCTGGATGACATCCGGGCTTTTAGTGACTGCCAAGACCCCACCGGTGAACAATCCAAGGCTCTGTAAAAACGAGAAGAAGAAGTGCGCGTTTTATGGGGTATCACCTATCGGATCACTATGGAGGATGGGATGAAAGATATCCCTGTCAATTGCCGTACATCCCCATGGCAGGATCCCACCGTTTCGGTCTGACCTGCGCGGGATCCCCGCTTCCCCGACCGGGGGTGTCCGACCGAAAAAATAGAACCGTAGTTATAAATCCGGTATCTTTCCCACAACGAAATCGTGACTTTCGATCACTGTCATGTCATCTGATGGTCAAGGAGGTTTCATCTGCCAAAAAATGAGGCAGGGATCATAATGCCGGGAGTTTCCCCGCGACAAAATAGGCAATCTTTGACGCATCACCGATATCGATAAAACCGTTGCCATTGAAGTCCGCCGCCGGCACCTGGTGCGGTGCCCGGTTTACCACCATGTATGCAACGAGCGCGACATCCCCGATATCGACACGCTGGTTGCCATTGAGATCCCCTTTAACAGGTCCGACACCGATCCATACCCGCTTCGTGACCACATCCACCGCATCCACCTTGATCCGTATGAGGGCAGATCCATTTGTTACACCGGTGAGCGTGAAGGGAATAGTGGATGTATCCACACCGTATTTTTTCCCGTCTAACATCATCGCAATAATCACTTCATCGGTATTCACCGGAGAAGTCCCCGTTACTTCGAGGTAATCGATCTTACCGGCTGCAATATCCCCGAGCCCCTCCACGATATGGGCAAATGAACCTTCGGCGATGATGCCGAGACTCTTTATAGTACTACCGGTCTTCGCTTTTACCCACACTTCAGAACCTGGTTCGACCGGATGTACATCGACAACAATGCTGGCACTTTGCAGCGCGAAGGGCATGATAAGCTGATTCGCGCGGAACTTAAAAGCGGTCGTGTCTGCAAGGGAGACATTGGATTCGATACCAAGCGCGAAGGCACTCCCGTTTGGTAAACCCGTGATCGTGATGGTGATCGGATCGTTTGGCTGGATGACATCCGGGCTCACGGTGACGGTGACTGCCGAGACCCCGCCGGTGAACAATCCAAGGCTCAACACAAGAACACAAAGAAGAAGTGCGTGTTTCATCAGCGATCAACTATCAGATCACTATGGGGAGGGGATGAAAGAAATTCCTGTCGATTGCCATACAAACTACACGTCAGAATCCCACCGTTCCGGTCTGACCTGCGCGGGATCCCAGTCTTGCTGACCTTGGGGGATCCAACAAAAAAAGAACCGGAGTTATAACTCCGGGATCTTTCCAACAACAAAATACGCGATCTTTGCCGCGTCCCCGATATCGACCATGCCGTTGGCATTGAAGTCCGCATCCGGGATCTGGACGGGTGCCCTGCCGACCACCATGAACGCGACGAGCACGGCATCGCCGACATCAACCCGCCATTCGTGGTTGAAATCGCCTTTCGGGTAGATCACCATATACCGTTCTTTTGTCGCTGTATTGGAACCCCCATCATTTGTGGCAGTCAGCATGACCGTATAGTTCCCGGCTTTTTTGTAGATATGCACCGGCTGCTGGAGCGTGGAGGTGTTGGCAGTCCCGACATCCCCAAAGTGCCAGTCCCAGGAGACGGGTTTGCCCGTGGAGAGATCCGTGAATTGGGCGACCACCGGAAGAAGCCCGGAGGTCCGGTTGGCGGTAAAGTTTGCGACCGGTGCCGGCATGGGATTCAGCGAATAGAACGAGATGGGATGTACGAGCGGGCGGAGATCTGTGATCCCGGATGCACTATAGGGAGTGTCCCCAACACCAGTGCCGGTCGAATCGCTGCCTGTGTAGTTACTCCAGTAGTTCCCCAAAAATCCCGTGAACATGTTGCTGTTATAGGTATAACCAACGGGGGAGGTTGAGTTCCATGAGGGTATACTTGCAGGAGCATAATATTTCGTATTATTCACGAAGTTGTTAAACCAAATGATGTTGTTATCTCCGCCCCGGTAATTGATGCCAAATAAATTTTCTGATATGTTGTTCTTTATGAGATTATTATTGTTACCAGACAGCCAAAGACCATTTCCTTTCCCACGATTGGAGATTTCATTCTGGATGAGATTATTATTTTCAGAACCATCGAGGTAAATGGCATAATAGTAATTTCCCGTAGAAGGGCAATCCCCAAGGATATTGGACGAAACAGTAGTACCGCTGGAACTTTTCAGGTAGATCCCTTTTCCGCTGGAATAGGTGATGTTGGTGATCCGGGATTTCGTGATGGTATTTTTGCCGGAAGTCCCGATGACGGAGATGCCATTATAGGTGGCATTGACCGTGAGGTTCGAAAGGGTGATGTCCGAACAATCGGTGAAATAGGCTCCATCTCCGTTCCGGGTAATTGCCTGATCCTGCACCGTGATGTTGGTGCAGTTAAACCCATAGACCGCCCCCACCGGGGTTGTGTTGGAGAGGAGCAGATCACTCCGGTTCACGAGCCAGTACACGGGTTTTCCGTCAAGGGTGTTGGTCACATTCATCCGGTTCGTCCCGATATCCGTGGGAGGCAGAGAAAATGCGATATGATACGTGTTTCCGGTAAAATTGTTTGCATCAAATTGGTTCCTGCCGGAAGATTCAAGGTATAGACCGTAGGTGCTGGAACTGATCATTGTTTCATTGATGATGTTGTCATACGCATTTTTGAGGAAGAGCGCGTATCTGCTGCTACCGCTCACGGTGTTGAGATACAGGGTGTTATTATTGGCGGGCGGTGTGCTGGTACTCGTCCGGGTAATGGACAGACCATTTACTGTATTCCGCTGGACAAGGTTATTACTGGCGCCATCCAGGGAAATACCGGCGAACTGATTGTCTTCTACCGTGTTGAACGGAGAATTATAGAGGCTGATACCGTCATTGTCTCCCCGCACGTTCCTGATGACGTTATAAGAATTGCCATTGTAGAGCGAGATGCCACTGCCGTCATTATCTTTTATCCAACCGCCATCAATCGTGTTATGTGACGAATTTTCCAGATATATGCCCTGTTCATTCTTCCATGCCGAGACATTCGTGAGCGTGGAGTAACTCGTCCGGTTGAGATACACACCTTTGCCGTTGTATGTGATATTGAAGTCCCGCAGGGCAATATGATCGCAGTTGATCAGGTAGACATCCCCCGGGTTGCTGGCTCCATTGATCTCCTGGTGGGATTTGCCTATCCAGTAATAGATCGGACTCCCCGGACCGACATTCGAGCCATATAAGATGACGTTGGACGTATCAATATCCTGTTCGTCATAATATCCGGATACGTCGAACTCAACAAAACAACCGTAGATCCGGTTATTCCGGAGTGTGCTGTTTTTAGATAGTGCAAGAATGATGCCTCCAGTCCAGGCATTATACACATAGTTCCCGTCCAGGAAGTTGTCGAAAGATTTGTAGAGATACAATCCCATCTGATCTCCATTTAAAATAGTGTTATTCATGATCCGGTTGGAGTGCGACCCGGATAACCGGAGGTTGTAATTGTGGAAATTTGTCACCCGGTTTCCGTACAGCGTGCAGGAATGTGACGAATCGAGCGTCAGTCCGTAATATAACGCACCACCCGATTTTGCGCCATCGATCGTGTTATTCGCAACTACAATGTACGTGGAGTTTGTCAGGGTCACAGACATCGTCGTGCCATAGTTGCTCTCGATCAGGGAATTTGTGGTGTTGTACACGTACATGCCGCCGCTATTCTCAATGGCATTTCCGTATATGTCCGAACCGCTGCTATTTTGGATTTTTATTCCACCCCCGGAACTCGTGATCGTGTTGTTCGCAATGCGCCCGGCTCCCCCCTCAATCACGATCGCATACTTGGTTGGGTTCGTGACATTGAAATAGGAAAAATTGACTGTCGGAGCAGTGACGAGGACGGCAATACCCACGCCCCCGCCATTGATGCGCGGGTACCCGTCTTCATTGATCACTGCCGTGAGGTTCAGCGTCTTGTTGATGACGAGGTTCCCCGTGTACGTATCCGGATAGACAAGAATCGTGTCCCAGTCAGCAGCACCATTGATCGCCGGTTGGATAGCCGTATAATTTGCGCCGTATGGTCCCACTGTCCACACCGTTGCGCCCGCAGGTACCACCGCACCGCAGGCACAGATGATGCACAACACAATGACAATAATTCGCATACTCACCCACAAGCAGTCCTTTAACAGAGCGGGATAATGAACTTATTTGCCGGTGGAAAGACCGGTATCGATCGTTGTATAAAAAGGGCTCGCAGATTTTTTGACAGGTTGAGATGGCGCCGATCTGCCCGTTTGAGAGAAGGAAAACAGAGTGGGGTTAAACAAGTTAAATAATTCAATTAAACCGGCATTTTTACACACTTTTTCCCATTGGGGAACTGCGCGCGGAGCATTCATCCCGAACGCTCATGCTTCACCTCCAAAACGACTATGGAACGATCTCCCTCATCACTCCCCACGCAACGGAAACCCCGGCTCCCTGTTGCCCCGCAACCTGATCGCGAACGGGTAGATTCCGCGCCGGGCAGAATCCGGGATTTGTTCAGCGATTCAGGCAGCGTATGGGATCGTATCACGACCATGTGACACGGTATTTTCCCGCACGGGTTACCGTCGGTTGAAGAATTCCGGTACAAAGCCGGACAGCATCGCAGGTCATGGCAGAATCCGGCGATTTTTAGGGGGAGCGCGAAACCGCATTCCGGTGCAAAGTCCCGGTTTTCTGCCAGCATGAGATCTCCTGCCTGAAAAGCCGGAACCCGGCGGCTGCCGGATTCAGCCACTTGGCTGTATCAGAAAAAATGTTGATTGCCCGTAGGAATTTTGGTCGAACAACAAAACCGGCAGACGCTCTTTATGCTAATGTCCTCAAACCCTCCATCCACCATTCCCGGAATGTACCTGCCGGTTCACACAGGTCACCGGTCCTGGCAGCGTTCCACCCAGGACAGACCGCATTCTATATCCCACTAATCCCCAAAACACCCACCCGGACACACGGTCAATCCAGGCTCAATTTGGGCTCGGATTGGCATCTGACAGGGAAAATCCGGGCTCAATTCGGGCTCCGTTCTGAAAAGTCCTTAAAAAACCGTTTGTTTGGCAAACGGAAGAAGAATTGAAAACCCGATAAAGGGCATTTCCTACCACGATCTCCAGATATACGCCCAATCCTCTGTGCCGGAAAAAGACCCTGAAAAAAGACCCTTGGCGGGTCAGCAAAGGGCATTGTAGGGGGCTCAAATTTTGAGTATTTTACCAAACAGAATGAAATTCGTGCTCGGATTTTAACCACTCCCATTCTCTGTCAGACTAACACCCTGTGAGGGATCCAGGGGGCAATTTTCCGCCACCGAACAACAGGGATACCGGCATATCTCCCAGTACAAAACCAAGACAGATGGGTATGCAGACATTCCGTTGTGTTCATGAACCCGCCACAACCCATATGGAGCGTTGCACCCACTTTAGAAAACCGGAATCTCACAAAACCCCGTAACCCGCCACAGACCACATACCACATTTCACACCCCCGACTCTACTCACTGCTTCAAACCTCCGCACTACATATCCTGCACATTCCACGCCACATTCCGCACGTGCACTCCCCATCCCACTCTCCCACCAACACCTCCCCATTCCCTTCCCGGTACTACCCTCACTCCGCTCAGCCCGGTTCATCGCGCTACACACAAATAAGTACAACACCAACACTCCTTACCATGGCACGAGGGCAGCACCCGTATGACATTATCAGTGAAGCGTTTGCCATCCGCACCATCCCCATCGACATAAAAATTATCTCCTGCTGGCTCGTCCTCACGGTAATCGGCATCTACCTCCCGCCGGTGAACCAGACGTTTCTACGGATCCTCTTCGGGTTACCTATGGTTCTCTTCATCCCAGGCTACACGCTGATCGCTGCCCTCTTCCCCGGGTCAAAGGACATTGACGGCATCGAACGCGTCGCCCTCTCGTTCGGGCTCTCCATCGCGGTCGTCCCGCTCATCGGGCTCGGACTGAACTACACCCCGTGGGGCATCCGGCTCGACCCGATCGTGACAAGCCTTGTGATCTTCACGGTTGCGATGTGCCTTATCACCCTGTACCGCCGGGCGCAGATCCCACAAGAGGACCGGTTCGTCGTCCCACTCCGGGCGATGCAGCAATCCGTCAAAAAAGAATTCTTCCCTGCCGAAACGTCCCGGCTCGATCGTGCACTCTCCATCCTCCTCCTTCTTGCCATCGTTGCCGCCGTTGCGACCACGGTCTATGTCATCGTCGTCCCGAAAGAAGGCGAAAAATTTACAGAATTTTTTATTCTCGGAGAAAAAAAGATGGCAGCAGACTACCCGACACACCTCTTCACCGGGCAGAACGGTTCGCTCTACATCGGCATCGGCGACCACGAATACCGCAGCATCAACTATACCGTTGAGACCTATTTCATGCAGATGACCTTCAACGAGACTGACAATACATCCACCGTCAATGCGATGACGCCCATCAGCACCTTCACGGTCCCGGTCGCACATAACCAGACGGTGATCACTCCCTATACTTTCAC
>Ga0247842_10007051_pt1 | contig 12354 bp, 10 predicted proteins | sample LaCruzMarch2015__3_FD_192411 | JGI IMG/M metagenome (GOLD analysis project Ga0247842, IMG submission 192411) | Freshwater microbial communities from meromictic Lake La Cruz, Castile-La Mancha, Spain - LaCruzMarch2015_19m | ecosystem: Environmental > Aquatic > Freshwater > Lake | place: Spain...
GAGAATGCCTCATCGCCATCTAAGCGTCAGACATCCTCTACGGCAAGTGACCCTGATGCAACGCCTCAGGCGAATGCTCGTGCATCGTCGAAGCAGTTGCCGCCGCTGCCGCGCAGACAAGTTTCGCTCTGTGCGCCCCCAATCCGCAACTGCTGCGGACCCATCGCCAGGGTGGGTAAGATAGCACCGCAAGGATGACGTTTCGTTCGGTGCCCGTGTTGTCCGGCTTCGCGAGAGGAATTATCCCCACGTGACCTACGGAAGGATATGGCATGAGTCGCATCGTGCCGGAATGCGGTTCTCTGATGCAACGGCCCCCTAGATGGTCCTAGCGGTCGTTAGGGTGTTGCAGCTCTCGAATCACCCGTGCTGGGACACCCACCGCGACAGCATACGAGGGTATGTCCTTGGTGACGACGGCGCCTGCGCCGATTGTTGTCCATTCGCCGATGGTCACTCCCGGCAGCAGGACGGCGCCCGTCCCGACATCGACGCCTTCGCCGAGCTTCACATCTCCAGAGACGTGCGTCCCCGGGGCAAGTGTAGTGTAGCTGCCCAGTCTCGCGTCGTGTCCAACGGTGCAGTTCAGGTTGACCGTCACGAAGTCACCGATCTCGACCTGGGTCGTCAGGATTGTCCCAGCGGCAACGATGGCCGCGGTCCCAATCTTGACGAATTCGGAGAACTGACAAGCGGGGTGGATTGCGGAGTGGAACGAGACTCCGAGTTGCACCAACCTCTCCACGATGTCTCTCTTGACGCGAGGGTTGCCGACGGCGCAGACAGCTCTAGCTCCAGACCCTGCTGCGCAGCCGAAGAAATCAAATCCGCCGAGCACCCTGGCCCCGCACAGATCCTTACCCCAAAGGCTCTTATCGTCGTCGACGAACCCGAGAATCTCCAGAGGATTCCCCGGAGTAGCCATGCATCTCAGCAGCCAGAGTACCTCCCTTCCGAACCCACCTGCGCCCACCACCACAACCTTCATCTCACTCCGCCTCCCTGACTACTAGAGCAGCCTTCAGGAATACCCCCGGGCCGTCGAGGATAGCCCCTCGCCTTCGGCTTGAGGGGTACTCCGCTAGGCGCCAAGACGGATCAGTGCGGCGATCCCGAGACCCCCGCCGACGCACAACGAGGCAACGCCCAATTCAGCGTTTTCGCGTCTCATCTCGTGGATGAGTGTGACAAGGATCCTCGCTCCGGATGCGCCGATCGGGTGGCCAAGCGCGACAGCCCCTCCGTTCACATTGACTCGATCAACAGGGAGTCTCAGCTCTGACAGAACGGCGAGCGCCTGTGCAGAGAATGCCTCGTTGATCTCCCAGAGGTCTATGTTCGTGATGGCCAATGAATTGCGCGCCAGCAACTCGCGAATCGCCTTGACGGGTGCCAGCCCCATCTCCATCGGATCGACGCCCACCACAGTGAAGTCAAGCAGTTCGGCCATGGGGCTTCCTCCTGCGCGTAGTTGGCGTGAGGAGAGGACCACCGCCGCCGCACCATCGTTCAGCCCGGACGAATTGCCCGCCGTGATGGTCCCGTCCTTGGCGAACGATGGTTTCAAGGCGGAGAGCCTTTCGAGCGAGCTGTCAGCTCGTGGATGCTCATCCCTTTCGAGCCGACCGGACGGAGTGTCCACGGCAACGATCTCGTCTGAGAACCGTCCCCCCTGAAATGCGGCGATCGCTCGTCTGTGGCTCTCGGCAGCGAACTCGTCTTGCGCCCTTCGGGAGATTCCGCGGGTCGCCGCCAGCCTCTCGACAGTTGTGGCTATGTGGCAATCGTAGAAACAGTCCCAGAGACCATCGAGAAGGAGCTCATCGGCCACCCTTCCGTCTCCCAAGGGCGTTCCCCATCTCTGGGTCGGCAAGAGGAACGGGGCGCGGCTCATGTTCTCGAACCCGCCGGCAATGATCGTTGCAGCGTGCTCGCCTCGGATCGCTCGGTCTGCAAGAAGCACGGACTGCAAACCTGAAGCGCAGACCATGTTCACCGTGTATGCGGGGACCTCGTACGGCAGGCCGCCTCGGACCGCGGCCTGGCGCGCTGGGTTCATCCCAAGCCCTGCCTGAAGGACGTTCCCAAAGATGACTTCGTCGACTTCCTCTGGACAACACACCTCTCGCGACAGGAACTCCCGTATGAGGACGGCGCCAAGGTCCGGAGCGGCGACGCCGGCTAGCCCCTTCCCGAAGTTGCCAATGGGGGTTCGCAAGGCCGCCACTACGTAGGGACCGCTCATCTCTTCTCCTCTTCGACCCACAGTCTCACAATGCCTCCTCAGCGGCTGTAGCAGTAGAAGCCCTTCCCAGTCTTCCGCCCGAGCTCGCCTCGCGCCACCTTCTCCTGTAGAAGAGCGGGCGGGGCGTATCCGTCGTCCCGTAACGTCACGGCCAGGTCCCCCATGATTGTGGAACAAATATCGAGTCCGATGAGATCGGCAAGCTCTAGGGGACCCATCGGGTGACGCGCTCCCAGTTTGAGTGTCGCATCGATGGCCTGTACTTCGATATTACCGACTTCAAGCAACTTCACCGCTTCTCGAATCATTCGGAAGAGGATCCTGTTCAGGACGAAGCCGGGGCTGTCAGGCGCAACGAGAGGCTCCCTTCCCAGGGCGCGGCACAAGGAAAGAGCTCTTTCGAGAGTCTCCTTGCTCGTTTTCTCCGTCGGCACGACCTCGACCAAGGGAATCGAGGACGGAGGGTTCATGAAGTGCGTGCCGATGAATCGTTCGGGATGGCCCATCGTGCCCGCGATGTCGCGGACAAGGAGGGATGACGTGTTGGTCGCAAGCACCGTCGTGGATGGGCAGAGACCATCTAGAAGGCCGAACAGACTCCGCTTCGACGCCAAGTCTTCGGCAATGGACTCGATGACAAACTCCGTGACGGCCAACGACTCTAGTTGCGTCGTGTCCCTGATTCGAGACACGATGGTCTCGCGTGCCTCGGCAGTCAGCTCGCCCCTCTCTACCTTCTTGGCGGTCCACTTGAGTACGTGGGCTCTGAGGGCGGCTATAGAAGCCTCGGACCTTCCCCAGACGAGTACATCTTGACCGAGTGTAGCTGCCAATAGAGCGATTCCCCGCCCCATCGTTCCTGTTCCCGCGACTCCAATCAAGCTTGACCTCCTACCTGCCGTACGAACGCACCTCGCCGACAAGCCAAACGGGGTCCTCGAGACTGCACCGCTTCCGCTGGCCAGATCCTCAGCTCGGACTCTCGTTGGGAGGCTCGACGAACGGGTCGTTCACGCCGCCCTTGCCATAGAGCCCCTCGCGCTTGACTAGGACAACCCAGAGTGTCTTCGCCAGGATGCGGAGATCAAGCCAAAGAGACCAGTGATCGATGTACCAGACGTCGAGATCGATCCGCTCCTTCCATGAGAGAGCGTTGCGGCCCGACACGACCGCGAGACTCGTAATGCCGGGGCGAACCTCAAGGCGCCGGCGCTGGAATGCGTCGTAGCGCTCGACCTGGTAGACGAGCGTCGGGCGTGGCCCGACGAGGCTCATCTCGCCTGTCAGAACGTTCAGAAGCTGAGGAAGCTCGTCGAGCCCCAGGTTCCGCAGGACCCGGCCGGTGCGGGTGATTCGCGAGTCGTCATGGGACACATTGAGCCCGAGGCCCTTCGACACCGCATCGACGATCATCGTGCGGAACTTCCACACGCGGAAGCCTCGACCGCCTTTCCCGACGCGCTCTTGGCGGAAGAAGACGGGACCCCGATCGTCGAGCTTGATGGCAAGGGCGACCGCGGCGAACGGGAAGGCGAGAACGAGAAGCGCGATGCCGCTGACTAGGACATCCACGATTCTCTTCATCGCTCGTCTGGCCGTCGTCACGCCTCTCCTTCCACTCGGCTCCCGGACCCATCAGCGGCAGGCGCTCCGCATTCCCACCCGCGAGTCTGAGGATAGCCGATCCACTGCGGATCGCAGCGCCGCGGCAACCACAGGCTACGGCCGGTTCCCCTGGACGAAGATCTCGTCCCACAGCTGGAGAGCCAGGACGCCGAGCAGATCGTAGGTCCAGTCGCTACGGCCCGACCGATGCTCTTTCAGGAGTTCCTGCACGCCCGCGGGGTCGAAGTATCCCTTCCGACGAAGCGATCGCTCCGAGAAGAGTTCGGCCGCGAATTCGGGCAGCGGTCCACGCAGCCACGCTTCGGTCGGAGCGCGCAGCCCGCGCTTCTTCCTGTCCGCGATCTCGCGGGGAAGGAGGTCGGCCACCGCCTCCCGAAGGATGTGCTTCTCGCGCAGGCCCTTCATCTTGAGCGAGGGCGGAATGCGCGCCGCGAACTCGACCAACTCGTGGTCGAGGAACGGCACGCGAGCCTCGACCGAACGCGCCATCGAGCCCCGATCCAGGGTGTGGTTGATGAAGGACGGCAGTCGGACGTTGAGCTCGTAGTACTGAAGCTGGGCAAACGGATGCCAACGGTCGAACGCCTCGGGCAACTCCAGCTCCCACCCAGACGCCTGTGCGTTGGCAACGCGTAATCGCAGATCCGGCGAGAACATCCGGTGAGTCGCCGCTGGGCGTCCCCATCCGACGCTCGTCCGGTAGCGATCAACGTTCATCTCCGGTCCAGCCAGGAACATGCCGCTCACGCGAGGGAAGCGCTTCGGGAAGAGCGACCCGAGGAGGAGCATTCGCTTCACGGGAAGCGGGAGCCTGGCCAACGGTCGCAGGAGCTTGTCGAACTGGAACCACGGGTAGCCGCCGAAGACTTCGTCCGCCCCTTCTCCCGTCAGGATGACCTTCACGTCGTGCGCGCTTGCCTCCGCAGTCAGGAGCCGCATGACCTCGATCCCCGACGTGGTCGGATCCTCCGAGAACCACATCGCCTCCGGGAGTCGGGTGAAGTCCCGCGCCGTGCACACGTACACGCGAGAGATCAGGTCGTACTCCGGGAAGTCGAGCAGCGTCCGCTGCGTCCGGATCTCGTCCATCCCCGGGCTGTTGAAGCTGAGCGACGCCGTGTGAATCGGGCGGCCGAGTTGTCGCAACATCAGGCTCACGATGGCGCTAGAGTCGAGCCCACCGCTCAGCCACGCTCCGACAGCCACGTCGCTCCGCAGGTGGAGGCGCACGACCTCGTCGAGCTTCTCGCGGAGTGCCTCGACCCACTCTTCCTCGCGGATTTGCGGAGCCGGCTCGTCCCGGGAAGGGAACTTGACGTCCCAGTATCGGTGGATCGAGACCGAACCGTCCTCGAACAAGAGCCAGGTGGCCGGCAGAAGCTGGTGAACGCTTGCGAACAACGTCGCCGGAGCGGCGACGAACCCAAGCGTGAAGAGGTCGTTCACGCCCCGCGGCGAGAACTCTCGCGGGACGCCGTCCGCTTCGAGGATCGCCTTCTGCTCGGAGGCGAAGGTGAGGCCTCGGGCCGTCTCGGCGTAGTAAAGCGGTTTGATGCCGAGGCGATCCCGTGCCAAGAACAAGCGCCGCAGGCTCGAATCCCACAGGGCGAGGGCGAACATGCCGCGCAAACGCTCGACGCAGCCGACGCCGTGCTCCTCGTAGAGGTGCACGATGACCTCCGTGTCCGACTGCGTGCGAAACTCGTGCCCCGCCGCCAAGAGCTCGGCGCGCAACTCGACGTAGTTGTAGATCTCCCCATTGCACACGACGACGAGGGAGCCGTCCTCGTTCGCGATCGGCTGATCGCCGGTTTCGAGGTCGATGATCGAGAGGCGCCGAGATCCGAGCCCGATGCCCGGAGCGGAGAACGTCCCCTCGGCGTCAGGACCGCGGTGGCGCAGGCGGTCCGTCATCGCCTGGAGGAGCGCGACGTCGACCGGCCTCGTCCCTTCCTTGAGCGCGATTCCCGCGATCCCGCACATGCTCTTCCTTGTCTCTTCTCCGCTCTCGGTTTCCGTTCCCGAACCCCTACGGGCGCCCGCGCGAACATCTGGCCGCCGAGCACTCGGCGCACCCCGGCTTCCAGCCGCAGGCATCGACGTCGCAGGGAACTGGGCGACCGACGAGATGGAACGCCACCCGCTCGAGATGCTGCGTCGATCGGCCCTTGATCAGAACAACGTCACCCACGCGAAGATCCTTCTCCACCAACTCGGCGGCGCGGCGCGGGCTCTTGCCCGCGTAGACGACGCTCTTTCTGGTCATCCCCGCGCTGCGACCTCCGCTCACTAGGCTCGCGTAGGCCTTTCCGCCGCCAACGAACACTACCCGCGTTGCCACTCGTGAGATACGCGCGCCGAGGTCCTTGTACAGAGGCCCTTGGCTTCCCTTCGGCTCCTCGATGTCCCCAAGGACGACGATCTTCCGATCCACGTCGATCTCAGCGAGCGTATCGAGGCTCGCGTGGATCGTCTCCAGCATAGACTTGAACGTGTCGACGATGAGGAATGCACCCTCGCCCGTCCGCACAACCTGCAACCGCTCGGGCGTCGGAGCGAGCCGTTCGAGTCGCGGCAGGACCTCATCCAGCGACAGGCCCTCGCCGAGGGACACGGCGATCGCCGCGAGAACTGGGTAGACCATGTGACGGCCGAGCAAGCGGACGGCGACCTCGCGCGTCCCTCCGTCCGCATCTAGGTGAAACCGCGTCCCTTCTCGGATGTCGATCGAGACCGAGCTCGCGCGAACGTCGCAGGTTTCGCCGAACCCAAAGGTGACGACTCGAGCGCGCGTCGCGTCCCGCATCCACAGCACATTCGGGTCGTCGCCGTTCAGCACCGCGAGACCCGCGGGCGGCAGGGCTCTCACCATCGCCGACTTCTCCTCGCGCGCCCCTTCGAGCGTGCCGAGCGATTCGTGATGTTCGCTGCCGATGGACGTCACCACCACGATATCGGGGCGAAGGAGCCGAGCGTAACGCGCCATCGTTCCCTTGCGGGAGATCCCCACTTCGAGTACGGCGTGTCGAGCGCCTGGCCGAATACGAAGGAGGCCCGCCGCGAGAAACGCGCCCGAGTTCCATCCCTTGGGATCTCGATGCAGGTCGAGGGCGGCGCTGACGGCGCTGGTGGTCGTCGTCTTTCCGAAGGATCCGACCACGGCGACGATGCGCGTGCGGCGGATGATCGTGCGGCGATACGCGTGCGCGATCGGGAAGAAGATCGGCCGAGTGCGGGAAAGCGCGCCCAAGAGGAGCCGCTTGCGGCCCGGCGCACTTCCGAGGCGGCCAACGATCTCCACCAGTTTCGCAGCCATGCCCCATCCTACACAATAGCGTCCCGTGTCGAGTGCATCCTCCTCGACTCCTCTGGGGGAAGAGGCGAAGAGAACTCGCCCAGGGGACGTCGCGCAGACCGACTGGATCCGTCTCCCCACACGGCCTCAGGCGCCGCCTTCGGACCGTTGGCCTCTTCCTCCGCGTTCTTGCGCTTTCGTCTGGCGCGCCGCGCGCGCAATGAGCGGGCACTCGTCGCAACCCGGCTTGAGGCCGCAGGCCTCGACGTCGCAGGGAATGGGACGACCGGCGAAGTGGAGCGCGACCCGCTCGAGATGCTGCGTCGATCGGCCCTTGATCAGAACGACGTCACCCACGCGAAGATCCTCTCGTACCAGCTCGGCTGCCCTGCGTGGGCTCTTGCCCGCGTAGATGACGCTCTCTTTGGTCATCCCCGCGCTGCGAGTTCCGCTCGTCAAGTTACGCAGGCTTTCCCGCTCACCCACGAACACGACCTTCGCCGCGACCGCCGCTAGACGGGCGCCGAGATCCTTGTAGAGAGGCCCTTGGCTTCCCTTCGGCTCCTCGATCCCCCCGAGGACGACGATCTTCCGATCTGCGGAGATCTCAGCGAGCGTATCGAGACTCGCGTGAATCGTCTCCAGCATGGACTTGGCCGTATCGACGATGAGGAACGCACCCTCGCCCGTTCGCAGAACCTGCAACCGCTCGGGCGTCGGTGCGAGCCGTTCGAGTCGCGGCAGGACCTCATCCAGCGACAGGCCCTCGCCGAGGGACACGGCGATCGCCGCGAGAACTGGGTAGACCATCGGGCGTCCGAGCAAACGGACGACGACCTCGCGTGTCCTTCCACCCGCGTGCAGTTGAAACCGCGTCCCTTCTCGAATGTCGATCGAGACCGAGCTCGCGCGCACGTCGCAGGCCTCGCTGAACCCGTACGTGGTGACCCGAGCGTTCGTCACCCCTCGCATCCACAGCACATTCGGGTCGTCGCCGTTCAGCACCGCGAGGCCCGCGGGCGGCAGGGCTCTCACCATCGCCGACTTCTCCTCGCGCGCCCCTTCGAGCGTGCCGAGCGATTCGTGATGCTCGCTGCCGATGGACGTCACCACCGCGATGTCGGGGCGAAGGAGCCGAGCGTAACGCGCCATCGTTCCCTTGCAGGAGATCCCCACTTCGAGTACGGCGTGTCGAGCGCCAGGGCGAATGCGCAACAGGCCCGCCGCGAGGAAGCCGCCCGAATTCCATCCCCGGTAGGGATCCCGAGGCAGGCCAAGGGCCGCGCTGACCGCGCGGGCCGTTGTTGTCTTTCCGAAGGATCCGACCACGGCGACGATGCGCGTGCGGCGGATGATCGTGCGGCGATACGCGTGCGCGATCGGGAAGAAGATCGGCCACGCGTGGAAGAACGCGCCCAAGAGGAGCCGCTTGCGGCCCGGCGCGCTTCCAAGACGACAAACGATCTCCGCCAGTCTAGGAGCCATGTCCTGATCCTACACCCAACACCGCGGGAAGGTCGGTCGCATCGAGTTGGAGCCGGCGCGTCGACGGGGCGCCGGCCATTGGCCGCACAGGCGGACGCTTTCATGGTTGCCGCCGGAGTTCCGAGGGCGTAGTCTGGGAGAGCACACGGGTGGACAGCGTCCGCAGGACGCGGTCCGAAGGGGAAAGAAGCGATGCGGATTGCGATCGTAGGAGCCGGCGGGCATGGACGCGTGGCCCTGGATTGCCTCCGCGTCCGAAGTGGGGACGATTTCGACCTGGCCCTCTTCGACGACCGCTGGGTGGAAGTCCGTGAGGTCGACGGCATCGCGGTGGTGGGCCCGTTGAACGCGCTGTTCGAGGCGCCCGAATGGGATCAAGTCTTCGTGGCCGTCGGCGACAACGCGACGCGGCAACGAGTCGCCGAGGATCTCGTCCGTTGCGGTCGACGACTGGTGACGATCGTCCACCCGCACACGGCGATCTCTCCCCGGGCGACGCTCGGCGACGGGACGATCGCCGTGGCCGGAAGCGTCGTCAATGCCGGCGCGCGCGTCGGCCGTTGCGTCATCCTCAACACGCTGTCGTCCGTCGGCCACGACTGCGCCGTCGAGGATTTCGCGCAGATTGCCCCCGGCGTGAATCTCGGCGGAGGCGCCGTGATCGAACGCGGCGCGTTCCTCGGCATCGGGGCCAAGGTCGTCCCGCTCGCGCGCATCGGCGCGTGGAGCGTCGTCGGGGCCGGCTCGGTGGTCTTGGGCGACCTTCCGCCGCGCTCGTTCTGCTACGGGACCCCGGCGCGCGTCGTGCGTCCCCTGACCCTCGACGAGCTTCCGGCAGACGCGGCGTGAGGACGCGGCCGAACGGCCCGACGGACGGAGGGGGAGTCACGTGAACGGAGGATGGACGCGACTCAAGTTGCACAAGAGCCCGGGCGATGTCGATCGCGCCGTGCGCCGGATCGTGCGCCACGCCAACGACCACGTCCCCTTCTACGCCGAGGCCTTCGCACGGGCCAGAGTTCACATCGACGCGATCCGCGGCGCCGCCGATCTTCCCGCGCTTCCCATCGCGCGTCGCGACGACCTCCTGACGGCCGGCACCCAGGGCTTTCTTCGCGCGGGCGCCGTCGTGCGGACACTCGTTTGCAGACACACCACAGGGACCACGGGAACGCCCGTCAACGTCTACATGACGCGCACCGAGGCCCTGTTCCGGACGCTGTCTCTCCTCGACGCCTACCGCCGCAACGTTCGCATTCCCCTCGCGTTCACCCTCGTCGACGTGGGACCCGAGCGGAAAGACCACGCGACGCGCAGCACGCAGCGCGTCGGACCGGTCCGCATCGTGCGGCTCTTCCGTTCGCTCCCCGTGTCGGAGCACGTCGCACTCCTGCGGCGCATCCGACCCACCCTCGTCGAGGGCCGGCCGAGCATGCTGTGGCAGGTCGCGCGCGCGCTGGAGGCGGAAGAGGTGACGACCATCCGCCCACGCCTCGTCATCTCGTACGCCGAGGTGCTGTACCCCCACGTTCGAGAATTGCTCGAACGGGTCTTCGCCTGCCGCGTCGTGGACTACTACAACTGCGAGGAAGCTGGGAACCTCGCGTGGGAATGCCCGGACCGGCCCGGGATCATGCACCCGAACCCAGCCACCGTCTGCCTCGAGGTCGTCGGCCCCGACGGGACGCCGGCCGGATACGGGGTCGAGGGATCGGTCGTGATCACCAATCTGTTCAACGCGACGATGCCATTTGTGCGTTACGCCATGGGTGACCGCGCGATGCTCGTCGAGCCCGGCCACTGCACGTGCGGTTTCCGCGGCGCCGCGATGCGCCTCGTCGACGGGCGTGACGAGGACTTCTTCGTTCTCCCCGACGGGCGAGAGATCTCCCCACGCGTGATCTACGACGTCGTCAATACCGCGCTTCCCGCGGGCGTCGGCGGCGTACTCGCGGAGTCGATCCGCGCGTTTCAGATCGTTCAAGAGGAGCGCGATCACATCGTCGTGCGCGTGGTGCCCGGGCCGCGGTACTCCGACGATCTGTGGAAGGATCTCGACGCCCACGTCCGAACGCTCCATCGCGGTGTGCGCGTCGAGGTCGTCCTCGTCGACGCGCTCGATTCCGGGTCCGGCGGCAAGTTTCGTCAAGTCACAAGCCGGGTCAGGAGCGCTTGGCACCCCTCCGGAGCGGATGCTTCCGCCACGATCGCGCGGCCCAGGCCTAGATGACGCCGTCTCTCCGGAGAGAATCCAAGTCGGCGTCGCTTGTTCCGAGCCAGCCAGTCAGAACTTCGCGCGTGTGTTCGCCAAGCCTCGGCGCCGGGCGGTAGGAGGGCTCGGGTTGGCCGGCGAACCGTAGGGGCGTGCCGCACACGGCGATCGATCCCGCGCCCGGCTGCTCGACACACGGCAGCATGCCGCGCGCCTCGATCTGGGGATCCTCGAACAGGTCCGCGACCGTGTTCACCGGCGCGGCAGGGATGCCGGCCGCGAGCAGGAGCTGGAGCCACGCCGCGGCCGGCCGCTGCGCGAGGAGATCGCCCAACAGCGCGTACAGCGCCTCGGCGTTCTCCGTGCGTGACGCGTTCGTCTCGAAGCGCGCGTCTTGCGCCAAATCGGGGCGTTCGAGGACTTCGCAGAGCTGCAGCCAGAGCCGATCGTTGCCCACGGCCACGGCGATCGGCGCGTCGGCCGCATCGAAGATCCCGTACGGCGTGATTGACGGGTGATGCCGGCCGAACGACTCCGGCGGCGCGCCCGTTATCCCGTGGCGCACGATCGGGTTCTCCATCATCGCGACCAGCGAGTCGAGCATGCTGACATCGATGTACTGGCCACGTCCCGTCCGCTCTCGGGCGTACAGCGCTGTCGTGATCGCAAACGCGGCAAACATCCCGGCCGGGATGTCGCCAAGCGAGACACCAATCGGGTACGGCTTGCCGCCCGGCTTGCCGTCCGGCTCGGCGCCCGGCTCGGAGGCCGCCGGGCCGCTGGTCGACATCACGCCGCTCAGCGCCTGCACGATGATGTTGTAGCCCGGGCGCTCGCGATACGGCCCCGTCTGCCCGAAGCCCGACACGGAGGCGTAGACGAGCTTCGGCTGAATCGCGGACAGCGTTCGGTAGTCGACGCCCAGTCGCTCGGCGACCCCGGGACGGAAGTTCTCGACGAAGACGTCGGCTCTCTTGACCAGTTGCTTCAGAAGGTCGACGCCTCGTTGCGCCTTCAGATCGAGCGTCAGACTCTTCTTGTTGCGGTTGATGCTGACGAAGAAGCCGCTGATGTCGCCTCGGAACGGCGGCCCGAGGTGTCGAGCGTCGTCTCCCCGACCCGGCTCCTCGACCTTCACCACCTCGGCGCCCTGATCGGCGAGAAGCATCGTGCAGAACGGCCCGCTGAGGACGCGCGTCAGGTCAAGAACGCGTACCCCGGACAGAATCCCGTTCCCTACGCTCTCGCGGCTCACGCGACTCCCCTCCATGACGACTCCGATCCTGCCGACCGCCCGATTATGGCGCGAGCGCCGTCGCGCGGACAAGGCAGTAACCCCTTCCCTACGGACTCCGCGGCACGCATCACGCCAAGAACGCAAAGGGCGCCAAGGACTGCATCGAGAAGAACAGGGATTCTGAGATCCTGTGCCTGCGGCCCCTCTTGGCGATCTTGGCGCGCTTCGCGTGAGAAATCGGCACGCCTCGCGCC
>Ga0247842_10007059_pt1 | contig 12345 bp, 11 predicted proteins | sample LaCruzMarch2015__3_FD_192411 | JGI IMG/M metagenome (GOLD analysis project Ga0247842, IMG submission 192411) | Freshwater microbial communities from meromictic Lake La Cruz, Castile-La Mancha, Spain - LaCruzMarch2015_19m | ecosystem: Environmental > Aquatic > Freshwater > Lake | place: Spain...
TAGCAGATCCCCCACCGAAAATAAGAGCGTTGCTACTTAAGGTTTTTAAGGCATCTGTCACGCTATTAAGAGAAGGGCCCGCTCCACAGATAATCGCAGGAACATTTTTGAATGTACCTTTAAGCGCATTCACATAACTAGAACCACTTAAATGAGAGAAGTTAGAAATAAGATTACTTGTTAGTACATGATAATGCAGCGCTTCAGAAAGAAGAGAATGGATAAGCGCTGCTTTTCTAAGAAGAACAAGTCTTAGAGAGGCTACTTTTTTGGGGTGTTTCTTTCTGTATTTAACGCTTGCAACAAGCTCGATTCGATCACTTGGAAAAGCGATCGCGCACTCTTCTAATACCTTCTCCCAAGCTGCGGAGGTTGCTACATAACACATAGAAACCTGAGGATCTACAATAAGATCCTCTGCATCTTCTTCATTTAGGAAGATATCGATTTCTTGCAGATCTGTTTCTAAAAAAATTAGGGCTCTTTCTTTTTTTTCTCTCAGCCACTCTTTAAGTGCGCGGTAGTATATCCCGCAAGAAAGTCCATAAACATAGAGTGTGTCGATTTGATCAAGAGAGATGTTTTGTATAAAAGAAAGGGAATCATCTTCTGGTTCATCATAAGCTCTATCTTCAAAGCTTACGCAAGAATATTGAAAGGCGATCTCAGGATATTTTTCATATAGAAGAGAACCATTCTTTTCTTTAAGAGAGACATCACACAGAAGATCCACGGCTCACTCCCTGCTTTGGCTCACCTTTCTCGTTCCATTCTCTTTTGTCAAAGGATGTATCGCTATGATAAAAAATCTCTTCTCTGATTTTGCCCGATGGATATCTTCTTATATGTAGGCCCGACGGAGATCCATTTACATAATTACCTTCATCCAAAACAACTTTTGAAGGGCTATAAATCTTATCCATTCCCTCTTTCTTGCCAGCTGCAAAATGGCATGTGCGCTTGAGTGATCCATTTTCATAGAAAAGCTCTACATCGCCATTGAGCACTCCATTATCATAGAATAAAGAACTCTTCAGTGTGCCATCTTCAAAGTAGTATTCTTGTCTGCCATGCATACGGGCTTTTTTATAGCTTAGTTTGCTATGGAGCGCGCCATGGATCGTATACTCATATGCAATCCCTTCTTCTCTTCCTTCATAATACCATGTGACAGACAGAAGGCTCCCTTTCTCACTCATATATTTAGAAGGGCCGTGAAGTAGACCATTCTTATAATAGGCTTCCCACTTAACAGATCTACCTGGATGGTAATGAAAAGCTTGTCCGTGACGAAGGCCTTCATGAAGAGAATAAATTTCTTCCACATCCCCTTCATCACCTAAGATGCATTCAAATGCGGAACTGTCTTTGCACTCACCTACAGGAATAGGGCTAAAGATAAACTCCTCTTCAAAATGAATGCCAAGCTCGGAATCGATCAAAATATAGCGTCCATCTTGAAGCTCGTATTGCTTTTTACTCATAAAGTCTAACTCTTGTTCGCATTGATAATTTTTTGAAAAAAGAGGATCTCATGAAGGCGGCGGCGATCTATGGGCAGATCCTCCATCCTTGCAAATACATGTTTCCATACCCTCCATACCGGCTCAATAACCACCTTGTAGCATAACTCATCATAAAGATCATACTCTGCTAAGATGAATTCCCCTTTAGATGTCGGATCCTCCGGGTAGTAGGATTCAAATAGTTTCACCATAGAAGCTAATAGATCTTTTGTACGGCATACGCTCTCATCCAGATCCTCGAAAGCCAATGTGGCTCTATCAAGCGATCTTTTAATCTTCGCCTCTTCAAGCGCTGTGTGCAGATCTCCCTTTACATCGTAGCTGTTGCTAAGATCTTTCTGTACTGAGTGAAAAGTGGCAGATTCTGATCCTGCAAAGTAGCTGATGCTCGATGTATTGATAAATCTTGTTTCTCTATGAGTTTTAATCCACTGCTCAATCCAATGGGATGCCATGATCCAATCACTTTTGGTTTTGATCTGGCCTTGCGTCTTGATAGCACCTTTATCAGAATGATCAGTCGTTGTGAGCTCCTCGGTGTACATCTTGTCTTTATAGCCAAAGTCCATTCCAACAAAGATAATAGGGCTGCATCCTAAATGGGTCGCTAAAGAGGTCATGAGTGTTGCGACAGTCCAGCCACCATCAAAGGGGCTCTCTTGACTACCCATCTCTTGTTTTAGCCACTCTTCAAAAGGATATTCGGCGGTCGAAGGAAGTCGTATTTTTTGAGAATGGATCATAGAAAGGATCTCTGAAGAAAAACGATCTTGATAGAAAAAGGGTGTTTCAAAAGCTGAGCTCTCTATAAATCTTTCATAGTCTGGATCAGGATCGATCCCTGCTGCTGCATGAAAAAACACGCTGCGAGAGGAAAGGGCTTTTATGGCAGCTCCGCCAGCTAATATAAGAGCCGAAGATCGCATTTCACAGAGCTGCTCCATATTTTCAGACAGCGTCGGGCCCGCACCACAAATGATCGCAGGAATCCCCTTCATTGATCCTTTCAAAGCATCTAAAGAGTAATGCTTATCTTGCGCTTTTGTGTTTATGCAAACATTAGATCTGACTTTGCTTCCAAAATCTTGATAGTCGGAGGCGACAAGATGTACGCCAAGAAGTGTATTTTCAAAAAGCTCTTGATATTTCCAAGGGGATGCAGACCAAAGTTTGATGCGCAGAAAAACATATTCCCAAGCAATCTGTTTAAAACTTTCCTCTATCGGATCATGGAGTACAAAAGATCGGATTCTTGGAGAGATGTCTATGAATGAGTCAAACGAGGCGCTCTGCCATAAAATGAGAACATAACGATCCCCTTTTTCTACCCACTGCAAAAGAGATGGCAAGCTATCTTGAAGCTGCTCGCTTGGTAGGCACAGAACATCAGCATCTTCTACATCTGGAAGGGCTAAGGTGTGCGATAAAACTTGAGTATTACTGTCGTGCATGGGCTACCGCTTGCATAAGCCTTTGGTAAGAAGGTATGAAAGACGAAAACTTATACGCTTGCATTTTGCTATCATAATATCCCCACTGGCAGCCATTAGGATACGCAACTGCCACAAAACACGCCTTAATAAAATAATTATACCCTATTACCTGCTGTTTGGCCTCGTCGGCAAGCGAGGGGCATTCCTTGCATTCTATAAGGAGAAGAGGGTAGAGAAAATGATCCGGATGGATCCCCTTAGCAAAGCAGACAATATCCGCCCTGCGTTCTGGAAGATCTCCAGAAGCTAGAGCCAAATGGGGCATCTCGGAGAGGGCCTTTTCAATAGACAAGAGCTCTCTTGGGTAAGAGAGCTCTTCTATCATTTGTTGAATTAGGCTTTGACGAACCTTTTCTTCGGGGCTCGCAGAGACCCACTTTTGCCTTATAGGGTCGAAAATTTCAGACTTATTCAGGCTTGATGATTCCATAATTGCCATCTGTACGGCGGTAGATCACCTTAAGCTTTTGGTCTTCTTCACAGCGGTATACCATAAAGCTATCCCCTGAAAGCTCCATCTTCATGACAGCTTCGTCCATTCTGAGCATCTTTAAAGGAATTGTTTTATTGCCGATGACTTTACCAGGCTTCATCTCACTAGCGCGCTCTTTCGCCACTTCATATTCAATTTCTTTGTTATACTCAGTGACATCATCCGGGCGCTCGAAGATATTGACCTGCATCTCGCTGATAGGGATTCTTTTCTTTGTATGGTCTTGGATTTTATCTTTCCATCTACGGAACTGGCTCTGCATTTTAACAACCGCCTCATCGATAGAAACGTACATATCAGTAGTCTCTGCACGAGCCGTGATTTTAATATGATCGAATTTCATCACGATCAGCGCTATGTGCTCGAGTTTCTGAATGTCGAGCGTAACATGAACATCGATGATATGGTTATGAAAGCGCTCGAGTTTCGCAAGCTTTTCTAAAGCGTAGTTTTTCATCGCGTCAGTCACAAGAACATGACGACCAAGGATGTTAATATTGTATCCAGAAGAATCTTCTTCGAATTTATTGTAAGCTGCCATGGCTATCCCCTTGAAGTGTCTTTAGTCAAAAACGCAGTATATGCATTTTTTAAGATTAAAGGAAACTGCCCGTTTTACCAATTTGCAAAAGCTTCTTTCTTTGCTCTTTATTTCCCAGCTGCCCGCACGCTGCCATGATCTTCTGTCCCTTAGTTCCACGGAGCAGAGTCTGGTATCCTTTCTCTCTCATACGAGAGAGAAACGCTTCCTTCACTTCACTAGAGGGGGGAGCAAATCTGTCTCTACTTTGTGGATTATACGGGATGAGATTTACTTTTACTTTCAGCCCTTGCAGATACTCTGCGAGCTCATCAGCAGAAGATAGAGAGTCATTTACATCTTGTATGAGAACATATTCTGCAAGGATCTCTCGGCGTGGATGAGCGCAATAATCTACCATCGCTTTTTTAAGATCTGCCATATCCCATTTTTTATTTACCGGCATGATTCTGCTGCGTATCTCGTCATTAGGGGCATTGACAGATACAGCGAGGTTGAGCGCTGGATCAGCCTCTTCCATCAAGCGGTAGATATGATCTACTACCCCACTTGTGGAAATGGTGATCCTACTAGGACCAAAAGCCATGCCTGCTGGACACGTTAAGATCTTTACCGACTGCATCACAGCCTCGAAGTTATCAAGCGGCTCGCCCATGCCCATAAAGACGATATTACGGACAGGTTTGCCGTAGATATGACGCGCACAGAACACCTGGGAGACGATCTCTGCGGCAGTGAGGTTACGAAGAAGGCCCATCTTACCCGTCTCGCAAAAAGCGCATCCCATACGGCATCCCACTTGAGAAGAAATGCACAGAGTTGTCCCGAACTGCATAGGGATCATCACTGACTCTGATTGCAATCCGTCATGAAATTCAAGAAGAAACTTGATGAGATCCCCTTCTTGTTTTTCATGGGATTTTACAGGCAGGGAAAAATCTGTGATTTGGATCATCTCTTCCACAAGAGCCCTTGCCTGCGGCTCAATCCAAGAAGCTTCAGAGCTTACTTTTCCTAGCTGGAACCAGTCGCTATATAGCTTTAGCGCATGGCGGTAGCCTCGGCCGAGCTTAGCAGCCATGGCGCTGGCATAGTCTTCTTGCGTAGATGAAAAAATAGGAATAGTCATAAAAAAGCAGCTAATATTAGCCTTTGAAGTTCCTGGTAAAAAGTCTTAGACTCCACTATACGACTTCAGATAACTTTTCAGCATTTCTTTTTCCTAGATCTAGAATAGTTTTTGAAATAAATAGCTTATCTTATGAGAAGTTAATGCAAGCAATCAGACGTAATTAGTACTTTTGTTTGAAATAGAATCAAAAAAATGCTGGAATTTAAGCATCTGCAATCCAAAGCCTAAAACAGGCTCTTCAGACTTAACTCTTCGTCAATTTTGAATGATATTAATTCTCAGGAATTAGTTCTAATTCCAATGAATTTCCGTCTAAATAATTAGCTTTACTAACCACTTTACGTCCACTTTTTTTCTCAAGAGCACTCCTTGCGTCGCCAGCAATTTCCCCGCCTTCTCGAGCCGCCTTTTTGTTTTGAGAAAATCCTTGAGTGTTTTTCCGGATAGCGATTTCAGTTGTAGAGGCCTCACCCAACATCGTAAAAATCAATTCAAGACTAGTCATGTGATCTCTAAGATTTTCTTGTTCAAGGCCCTTGAGCTCTTTATATTTGGATGGAGTTAGGCCAAATGTGGCCTTAGAGATTTCTGCAGTCAGGATAGCGTATTCCCTTTCTCTCTTAACTCCTCTTTTATCCCACTCGTCTGTCAGCTCCTCCCGAATGGCGATGCCACGCATCCTTTTTTCAATCCAAGTATCACTATAACCTTTATCTTTATAAAGATCCCTCGTTCGTTGAGTCGCAAGCTCAGGATCTTCAATTTCTTTGACACGCTCATACCCAACTTGAGCTAACCATCGTTTAAAAGGCTCCGCTTTGGGCGAGGAAATAGCTTGAATAATGCGGAAAAGAGTTTCTGTATTGGTTGTATCAGTTTCTCTCATTTTCTTATCAGGAGCCTGTAATTTCAACCTTACGATTTTTTCGTAAAGTTGACTAAAACCCTCTTTTTCAGCGAGTTGGATTTTTAAGTCGGACCAGTACCGATTGGCATAAGTACTGTCAGTTAAAATTCCGACTACATCAATAATGGAAAAATACCATTCCCCATCGTGGAAAATACGACGGATTTTCTTGTCCTCAAAAACGACAAGCTTTCCTGCAGATTTTTGGAGATCCTTATTGGTTACCATGATTAACCTTTTTACAAACAGAAATTGAAGAAAAGGTTATACAACGCAAAGCTCCTTAAACACAAGGAGTGTAATTGGTAAACCAGGTAAAATTAGAAAACCGCAGAAATTAAGAAAAAAATGGCATTATTCATTATGAGCAATTGCACCGAACAGGACTCGAACCTGTAACCACCCGGTTCGAAGCCGGGTACTCTATCCATTGAGCTATCGGTGCAAATAAGAGATTTTCTCTTTGGACTGGCCTACAAAACTACCTTCTTACAAAGAAAAATACAAGATCTTTTGCTGGGCGGCAAAGTGGTCTGCTACAAATTTTTAGATGGCGAGGTGAACCAAAGGGCGCAGAATATGTAGGTGAAGTTAATACTTGAGGAAGAGGCTAGAAACAAAACCGGCTGCTAGAGTCTGACTCTAGCAGCCGGTTTACATAGTAGTACAGGAACTTTAGAAATCAAAACGTGCTGTAAATGTCAAACCATGCAGGTATAGATCCGCTGGTGTTGAACCTGTTCCTGTCAGGTAATGGTCGATCTGATTACGAAACATGTTCTGAGACCAAAACATCATGAAGTCATAATCTGCAGAGAAATCAATATGAAAATCTCCATTGTATACGTATTTTCCCCAACCTATACCAAGACCAAGCTCTGCTATAGGACGAACTGTATTTAAGTTCGATGTTGATACTTTCAAAGATCCTGGATTGAATGTAGTAGCAGCGCTATCTTCACTATGCTTAATACTTGTGTACTGTGTATAGAGAAGGCTTGCTGAAGCATCTCCCTCAAAACGGAATCCCATAGGAAGTAACCACTGACCTTGACATCCCATAACTGCACCTAATGACCAAGAATTTGAGCTATTTCTTGATTGAATTGGCTGAGCAGGTATTGATCCAGAGAAAAGGGTTGAATTTTCTGTTAAGTTTACTGTCATTGTTTGACGGATCCATGCAGAACGGATTCCTCCAAAAGGAGAAACAGTAACCGTACGTCCTGTATAGAAAGGACGGCCAAATACAGCATCTACAATATCCATCGCTAGGTGCCAAGAGGATGACACATGAGATCCAGAAAGGGCCTGACCTGAAGTAGTACCTTGTAAAAACCAATCATCAACCGCCCATACAGAAGTACCGCTAGCAGCAGTGGTTGCAGCAACACCTGCTGTTGGAACTGTTCCTGAAAGAGTCGAACTTGATGTGTGATTTGTCCCTCTATACCATGTGTACTCTGCTTTTGCTGACCACTGGTGATCTCCAACAACCCCAAGAGCCACTTTAAATCCAGGCTTATACGATGAGGTCTGGGTAAGTGTATTTGCATTTTGTGAATAATATAAAGTTCCCGCTGAACTAAGAGCCGCGCTGTTAGCTATTCCTAATCCATCTTCTCCTGCATACCAATAGGTAAATGCACCATCAATGAATACATGTACAGAATCAGGACGTATAGGCATGTCTTTAGGATTTACATCAATTGTAGCTGGAGCATTGTATCCAGAAGTAAATCCAGTCGCATTTAAAGGCTCGCCTTGCATCTGCCTTGCATCGTTTGAAGCAGTGCTCATTTGAGGAGTAGCTTGATCTGAAGAAGAATCCATGTCAGAATCACCCTGATCTGCTATAGCATAATCATCATAAAAAACCTCAGTTTCATACTCAGTTTGATCAGCTACAATGGCATCATCATAATACTCATCGGTTTCATATTCATATTGATCAGCAACAGCGCAAATGCTTAATGCTAGAAGAGTATTTACTAGAAAAAAAGTCTGTTTCATAGAAACTTCCATTTGTAAACTTGGCTAAAGGTATTTAATCTTGATTGGCTAAGTTCTCCAAGTTACTCTTGAAAGCAACCAGAAAAATCACCTACCAAACACAACTACATTTTTATTTGGATTGTAAAGAATTAAAAAAAAATAGCAATCTTTTTTTAAACATAATGCCAATTTAAACCTAAATCGAGTAAATAAGCGCCCTACCGAAAACTAAGAGTCAGGCTTATATACAACACCAATCGTTATGTGAAAATCATGACCGAGATACAGAGGATCTAGACGATAGTTTATTCGGATTTTAGTAAGATCTGCCGAGATAAGTCTGAGATAATACACCCTTTGAAAAGGTCCCTGATCAGGGTCGACATAAGCAAGGCCTGCAACACTAAAACATACTTTGCGACCCTTTTCTGGAAAGGAAGTGATGGCTTTTGGAAGCTCTCCCACATAAATGACACTGACATGAGTTCCTATCTTGCCATCTCCTACATAGGGGGGCTTGCATAAAACGTCTGCGTCATCTGAGCCTGATGCTCTTAAGAGATCTTGGAGCATAGGGAAAAGATCATCTACATATTTTTCTGACACCTTCAGATAGACAAAACCCTCTGATGTATTTTTAAGCGGGCCACAAGGGTTGAGTTTTTTGTCAGCATAGGCTAAGAGCGTAGAGCCATCGATCGTTACGGGAACTGCTCCAGAGGCGTAAGCACAAAAAAATAAAAGGATGGCTATGAGATACCGTTTCATCACTGAGCTCCTGGTTTTGAGGTAGTCGCTTCTTTAGGATAAAGAAGAACGACAAGACAGACACCTGCAAACACAAAAACAAATCCTATAATCTTATAGAGATCTATCTGCACATTCCATAAGTACCAATCATAAAAGACACTAAAGACAACGGAGGAATAGTAGAATGGACTGATCAATTTAGCTGGAGCGTACTTGGTAGCGAGTGTAAAGAAGATTTGGAAGAAAAGGCCGAGTATTCCAATCCCTGCAAGTAGTAGCAATCCTTGAGCGGTAAAAGCATTATGTAAAGAACCATATTCTATGGGAAGACAAAGGGCTCCAAGTATCGAACAGATCAAAAAATAGTAAAAAAGGGTTCTGCTAGTCGGATCGGTATAGTGAGAGTAACGAAGGGAAAGGGTGGAAATAGCCCCAGCAAGGCCTGAAAGAAGGGCAAAAAAAGTGCCCTGCTGAAAGAAATCCGGACCTGGTTTTACAATAAATACTATACCTAAAAAGGCAAGCAAGATCCCCCACCACGTCTTAAAGTGTATCTTCGATCCCTTCCAAAGGAAGGCGACGATCGGTAAAAAAATCGGCATCGTATTAAAAAGGACTGACGCATCTGAAAGATCGACAGTTTTCAGAGAATAAACGAATAAGGCGATGCTTGCAAAACCTGCTACCCCCCGAATGATCTGCATTGTCATTGAGCTTGTCTTAAGAAAGTCGAATAGCCCACGCTCTCTTTGTTCAAAGCTGAGCCACCCAAAGAACAAAAGAAAGCTTACAAAGTTTCTAGCAAATACAATTTGCGTCATCGCCAGCTGAGAATAAGAAAACTTTGTGAGCGCTGATAAAGACGCCGCAAAAAAGGATGCGATCAAGATAAAGAGGATCGCAATGGTAAGATTTGTCCGAGGCGCTACACCGAGCATGACAGTTCCAAATTAGCTATTTAAATTGGAACGTATAATAATTAAAAATTAATTAGAATATTTTTTAAAATTACTATAAATCCTTTGAGGGCTTTTCTCTAAACATCTCGATCAAAGTCACAGAAGCTATATTTTGCGCAATAAGAGCTGTAGCACTAAGAGGCCATCCTCTAAACATCTTTTGAAATGCTCTTTCTGAGAAGAATTTGGCAAGATCTACATGAGTGGAGCTTTGTTTCATTGTATTGATCACATCAAATGGAGCTTTAATAGCGCTTACGACAACGCCTACTTTGACCCCTGTCCTTATGAGCTGCATAAAGGAAAGATCTTCCACGCCCGATGAGGCTCTTTCTTTTTCTCTAAAGTGTTTTTGAGAAACAAGAAAAGTGACCCAAGCGACTGAAGAGTGGCTCACATTGGCTCCAATACCTCTCCATCCTTCTTTATAAATATCTTTCCAAGATAGCGTTTCCCCTTTGCCTACCGCGGAGAGTACTTTGGCTCTTTCAAGGGGAGTTGTAATAGAATCTACAAGAGAAATGCTAAGACCCGTAAGAGCCATCTGCATCGTATCAGAGGTGCTATAACGACTCCAAAATCCTGGCATATTAACAATCATCGGCCAGTTCCAGATTTGTTTTAGACTGCTTTTTGCAAGTTGTGGATACAACCCTTTATAAAAACCGCTGACACCTTCACTTCGAAAAATACGCCCTGCTACTTCATGAATTTTCTCATTATTACCTGGCTGTTGTTGGACCAATTTCATTACATCTAAAGGATAAATACAACATTGCACCGATAGGCTTCTTGCTAGACCCAGCATGCTACTGGAGCCTAAAATATTCGAGAGGGCATCACTTATAGAGCTCATGAATCCTCCTGTATTTTTAAAGACCTTTTTTTCATTACATAAGCGCTTCCTATCGCCATTGAACTCAAAAGGGCAAGGACAGCCCAATAAAGGCTAACACTTGCAATATGATTTGTTTTTTTAAATAGCCAAAGGGAAATAGCGGCCGTTGGCCCGCCAAGCAGCTGTGAGCCTATGGCATAACCAAACGAGATCACCGCATAACGCTTTGAAGAAGGGATAAGCTCTTGCGCCCATGCATGGAAAGGAGCGAAAAAAGCTACTCCTAGTATGACAAAACAGACTCTAATTCCTATGACGCCCCCAAGGGTAGCTCCTTCAAGCATCATAAAAAGAGGAATCGCGCCGATGACAACTCCAAGTGATGCGCTAAGCATAAGCCTTTCTCTAGAGATCTTAGAGGCAAGCCATCCGAAAAAAGGTAACGCGCAGAAATCAAAAACAAGCAGCGCTGAATTCAGTGAGATCATCTGCACTTTAGTTAAAGAGGAAACAAGTGGAACAAATCCGTTCATTAAAACAAGTGCAATAGCGTAGTTGGCATATGCAAAGCCTGCACTTACGGCGATAAGAAATAAAGGCTTGCGGTATCTCCAAAGATCTTTACTAAGCTCTATGGCACTCTCAGAAAATTTACTAGGATTTGGAGCCCCTGCACCAGAAGGAATGCCTCTTCGTATGAAACATCCAAAAAGTGCTGTGATCGCACCTAATACATAAAGAAGGCGCCATCCACTTTCTATGCATTTGAAATAGCAAAGCAGGGAAACGCCGGCTGAAGCGAGTAAAAAACCACCGATGGTCGATGCATTATACAGACTGCTTAAGATGTCATGACGCCGGCTCGGGCTATTTTCGAGTAAGAAAATAGCGCCCCCCATCGTCTCTCCTGAAGACAAAAAGTTTTGCAAAAATCTTCCTAAACAGAAAATCATCGGAGATAAAGCCCCCGCTTGGACATAGGTGGGGCTAAAGGCGATGACAAGCGACACAATAGCCATGCCAAAAAGGGACCAAAATAAAGCTTTTTGTCTTCCATACGTATCACCAATATAGCCAAAGAAAAGAGACCCAAACGGCCTTGCAATCATCCCCAAAGGGATCATCGCATAGGTCATAATCAACGCTGTGATGGGTTCCGCTTTTGGAAAAATCATAGGAGCTAGAAATGAGGACAACAATCCAAATAAAGCGGTATCATAGTGTTCAAAAAGATTACCGAGACAGGCGCTTAGTAATTGCATACGAGAAGGTTTGTTAGATGACATGACTGCCTCCTTTGCTACTGCGTGCTTGATTTAGAATTTCTCTTATCTTCTTTGCTGTAGAGATCGTATCTCCTCTCCAAAGCTCCCCTACCATGGCGACTCCATCCTGACTTTCAAGTTCCCTTGCGACACTCTCTACGTTAGTTAAATCAATCCCTCCAATGGCGACAATCGGGTGTCTTACTAAAGAGCGCATAGCTCTTAAGCCCTCAATACCCCATGTAGCACGGTCTGTAGGATTTGTATTTTGTGAGGGAAATACTTTTACGCTCACGTAGTCTACATCAAGATCATTACAACTCACTGCGTCTTCTCTATTACGCACAGGGACACCAATTATCAAGCTGTCTCCAAGGCGTCTTCTTATATCCTGGTAAGAAAGGCTCTTTTGCTCGAGAAACACGCCATCTGCATAAGCGGCAGAT
>Ga0247842_10007060_pt1 | contig 12344 bp, 13 predicted proteins | sample LaCruzMarch2015__3_FD_192411 | JGI IMG/M metagenome (GOLD analysis project Ga0247842, IMG submission 192411) | Freshwater microbial communities from meromictic Lake La Cruz, Castile-La Mancha, Spain - LaCruzMarch2015_19m | ecosystem: Environmental > Aquatic > Freshwater > Lake | place: Spain...
TTCATCGGCCGCAATGGGTCCTTGCGCCAGCCGGCCGCGCTGCTGCGCACCGGACTCTCGGGCAAGGTCGGAGCCGCCCTGGACGCCTGCGCCGCGCTCCAGGTGGCCGTTACACTGGACCCCGGCCAGGAACAGGAGATCGTCTTCCGGCTCGGCGTCACCGGTCGACGCGGGTCGGACGACCCCGGCAACGCGGTCTATTGCGGTCGCGGCACCGCGGCGGCCCGCGCCGCACTGGATGCCGTGCGGCAGCACTGGCAGCACACGTTGGGCGCCGTGCAGGTGGAGACCCCGGACCCGGCGCTCGACTGCCTCGCCAATGGCTGGCTGCTGTACCAGACCATCGCCTGCCGCCTGTGGGCGCGCAGCGGCTACTACCAATCCGGCGGCGCCTTCGGTTTCCGCGACCAGTTGCAGGATGTCGCCGCGCTCGTCCACTGCGAGCCCGCGCTGATCCGCAACCAACTGCTGCTCAGCGCCAGCCGTCAGTTCCCTGAAGGCGATGTGCAGCACTGGTGGCATCCGCCGACCGGCCGCGGGGTGCGCACCCGCTGCTCGGACGATTATCTGTGGCTCCCGCTGGTGACCGCGCGCTACTGTCTGGCCACCGGGGATACCGGCGTGCTGCATGAGCCGGTAGGGTTCCTGGACGGCCGCCTGGTCAGCGGCGAGGACGACTCCTATTACGACCTGCCCGGTCAGTCCGGCGAAACGGCGACCCTCTACAAGCACTGCGTACGCGCCATCCTCCACGGCCTGCGGTTCGGCGAGCATGGTCTGCCGCTGATGGGCTCGGGCGACTGGAACGACGGAATGAACCTGGTGGGCATCAAAGGTCGGGGCGAGAGTGTCTGGCTCGGCTTCTTCCTCTATGACGTGCTGATGCGCTTCAGCGCGGTCGCGGACCTGCATGGCGACCACGCCTTCGTCGCACGCTGCCGCACGGAAGCCGAGCGCCTGCGCGAACAGCTCGATCGGCATGCCTGGGATGGCGGCTGGTATCGACGCGCCTGGTTCGATGACGGCCAGCCGCTGGGCTCGGCGATCAATCCCGAATGTCGGATCGATGCGATTGCACAAAGCTGGTCGGTGCTCTCCGGGGCCGGCACCAGCGAGCGTGCGCGCCTGGGCATGGCGGCCCTGGATGAACATCTGGTACGCCGCGACCTGGGGCTGATCCAACTGCTGGATCCGCCATTCGACACCTCGCCAATGAACCCCGGCTACATCAAAGGCTATGTCCCCGGCGTGCGTGAGAATGGCGGACAGTACACCCATGCGGCAGTCTGGACGGCGATGGCCTTCGCGGCCCTGGGCGAGCGCGCACGCACCTGGGAACTCTTCTCGATGATCAACCCGATCAACCACGCGCGCACCCCGGCGGCCGTCGCGACCTACAAGGTGGAACCCTATGTCGTCGCGGCCGACATCTATGCCGTCGCACCCCATAGCGGACGCGGCGGCTGGACCTGGTACAGCGGCTCCGCGGGCTGGATGTACCGGCTGATCCTGGAATCCATCCTCGGGCTGCGCCTGGAGGACGACACCCTGCGCCTGGAACCCTGTCTACCGCCGGACTGGACTGGCTTCAAGCTGCATTACCGCTATCGCGAAACGCTCTACCACATCACTGTCAGCCAACAGATGGACAGCGAAGCCAAGTCGGGGGTGACCATCGACGGCATCCTGCGCGGCGACCTGAGCATTCCGCTGATTGATGACCACCAGGACCATGTGGTCGAGGTGCGATTCGGCGCGGCGGGGGTGGGGACGGTACCCGATCATTCGGGCGTCGAACGCGATCACCGAACGTAGGGGCGGGTTTCAAACCCGCCCCACCAAGGTCAGGTCTGAAGTCCAAGGCTTCAGCCTTGGTCAGCGAGCGCCGGGGCTAAACCCAAAAAAAGCAGTTCTCACACAAAGACACTAAGATCACAAAGATATTCAACGCGATAGGTCTGTCTAGCAGGTCACCCGCACGGTGATCGGCCTGACGGCAAAATCGGGAATCATAGTGGCGAACTTCCTGCTGTGGGTTGGATGGTTCGCGTGACCGCCTCTATCACCGTCAATATATCAATATCGCGGAAGCGCCCCAGCGTCAACAAGTGCTGATCGCCGGACACGATGAGATCGGCGTGGGCGCCAACAGCACACGCCAAGACCTGATCATCATCAGGGTCGTCGAGGATGGTTGGCGGAATGAGCGCAGGCCTGACCACGGTGGCCAGATTGCTATAACCCGCGACGAGTTCATTGATGGATAGCCGGGACGCGGCAATCTTTCGCTCGAACTTCTTGCGCGCCAGAATTTCAGCCAACTCTGCGATCAGGGGCAAACTGGTGAATAGCACCACTCGCAACTCGCGCCCGGCCGTCAGAAGCAAGCGCGGCGTTCCACCCCACAACAGGCCTGACGCGACGACATTGGTGTCGAGTACGAGTCGCATCAGTCGGCGAGGCCGCTTCGGCGGTGTGCGCGTAACACGGCCAGTTCCTCTGCAACCTCCTCGGGTGACATGACCCGCGGTTCGTCTACCGCCGCCATGCGATCCATGGCAGCAAACATCGCTTCGATGTGTGTTGCTTTCAGTTGTTGCCGCAGCAACGCCGCGATCCTTTCCGACGACAGCAGCCCCGCCTGTTGAGCGGCGCGCGCCAACTCATCCGGGATGGAGAATTCAACGGTAGTCATTTGGCGATCCGGTTGGCGCCCGTGGAGGCATCAATGTTGTTACCGCGGATACTAAGTCACCCACCTGCAAACGGCAAGGCGACACGCACCCAGGCGACCGCGCGTCCGCGATCCATCCGCGGTTTGGCGATTGGCTTGGGGGCCGTAACCGTTGACTATTCATTGACTGAGTATTAGGCGCAGTCAATGCGGGCGAGTCTGCTCGCTGCCAGTTACAGCGCATGACACACAGGCCGCGCCGACCTGTTCCAGTCGCTCGATTTGCTGGTTGTGGAGTTTGGACAGCAGAAGCAACGCCGTGACTGCTCCGATGAGTGCGAACAACATGTCGGATTGCGTGTCCCAGGGATCGCCCTGAGTGCCGAGGAACGCGTCTGCCCCGGCGCCAAGCGCCAAAGCGGCACCCCACTCGATGAGTTCGTAGGCGGCACTGATCGCCAGGACGATGCAGACAACGATGAACGCCAGCATCTTGCGTCCATTCACATGGTGGCCGCGAATCAGTAGTTCGCGCGCGGCGAGCGCGGGAACAAAGCCCTGGAAGAAATGGCCGATCTTGTCGTACGGGTTGCGTTGCAGGTCGAGCGCCTGCGCAATGTCAAAGCCAAGTGGTACCCTGGCGTAGGTGTAGGCGCCGCCGAGCATCAGCACCAGGGCATGTAGAAAGATGCACACATACAGGAGCGTCGAGAGCGGGAAGCGCCGATAGGTTGCGCCAAGCACGGCGAGCGCCAGGACGATCGGAAAGACCTCCATGATCCAGGTCAGGCGGTCGTACGGATGGGCGCCTGACCACGCCAGCAGGCCAAGCAGAGCGGTCAAGGCGATCAGGAGCGGCTTGGTGCGGTCAGTGGGCATGGATGTTGCGATACCTTATGATCTGCGATGAACAGAGTATGCCATGACGTGGACGACGCCAGGCCGATCCGGCACCGATCGCGGATACGTTACGCCACCTCGACCGTGCACGCGGCGCGATGGAGTCGCTTGACGCCGGTGTCATCCCGGAGCCCTATTTCGGCATCGGCTTTGAGTCGTTTCCCCAACTGCTGGAAGTCTTCTCCCTCGGGCGTTGGGCCTTGTTAACCCACCTGAGCGCTCAGGGTCCGCTGACCCTGGCCGATCTGGCGCGCGGTCTGGGACGCGATGAAGCAGAGGTTGCGGGTGATGTCGCTGTCCTTCTGGACTGGACGGTCCTGGAGCGCCAAGCCGACGGGCGCGTGTGGGTGCCGTGGGATGAAGTGGATCTGCGCCTGCCGTTGGCGCGACGGGCGGCGTAGTCGATGGAGCAAGAAACGCTGAGCAGCGGCGTATTCAATCATATCGTCGATGACCGTGAGCCGCAACATGACCACTGACCAAGGCGATTTCCAACAATTCGGATACCGGTCAGTGTCGGTGCGACTTCAGTCGCACCGCGTCCGAATCGGTGCGACCGAAGTCGCACCGACATCCGAGCCGATGGTGGGTGGTATCCGGTGTTCCGGAAATAGCCTTCGGACGTGATAACGCACGTAGGGGCGGGTTTCAAACCCGCCCCTACACGAAGGTCTGTCTGGATATCAGGTGCGAACGCTGAATCACCTGAAGTCGCCCCTACACGCCGGTAGATCATTTCCCGGAACTCACGTAAGCCGTCAACTCGATCTGGCGTGCAAGTTGGAGACCGTCAGTCGAGCCGGGTTGCTCCCCGGCGAGTGCAACGCAACGGCCTTGATCGTAATCCCGGCCGGCGGTATGCGTAGTCAGGGCTTCCAGCCCTGACAGTGTCAGGCCAGGATGGCCTGACTACGCACCCGGCGCGCCCAAGTGGCCGGAACGACGATCAAGGCCCAACGCAACGATCATTTTCTGCTATGAACTCAGCGCCGAGCATCGGGCGCCGCGTTTCATACTACGTTGCCGCCGCCATGAACTCTACACGTGCTTCATGGCGGAACAGGACCGTACGGCTCATCGTTTGATGTGCGCCAGCGCCGCAGTCTTGACCTCGCTCCATGGAACCACGTTATCGGGACTCGCCTCGTGGTCCGCGAGTCGCCGGTCAATCTCCGCTTTTTGAGTCTCGGTCGGTGGCGCGACCGTGTTGGTCTTCGCAATGTTGTCCCACAGCGCTTCCACCAACGCGAATTGGTCTTCTACGCTCAGTCGGCGCACTTGATCAAGAAGTTTGGTGTTCATTGCATAATTATTCGGCGTACTTATATCAGCGATCTTTGTTCTCGTTCCCACGGTTTTCCATGTGAATGCAGTCTTGGCCGCTCCAGCGGTCCGCGCTCGGCAGGTCGGGACGCCGGTAGTTACCGACATACGGGCCAGAGTACGCTGCGCTATTGCGCCCTACGGGCTAAACAAAACCGAGCGGCGCTGGTGCGGGGGCCGCTTGAATCGCCGGTGGGGCCTCGTCGCTCTGATCCTTATGCAGTTGCCTGGCCAGCTCGACGTAGCGCTCATAGGGCAGCATTCTATCCAGGCTGGGCAGCGCCTCAGTCCGCATCCACTTGGCCAGCGTCCTCAGATTGAAGGTCGATACCGCCTCGGCGGACTTGTCCAGGAGTCCGCGTACTTCGCCAAATGAATCATCCTGAGCCGCAGCGTATTCAATGATATCGTCTATCACCGTAAGGCGCAGCATGACCACCGACCAAGCCGTGAGCTCGATCTGGCGTGCCAGTTGGAGACCACCCGTCGAACGAATATCTGTGATGGCGATGTCAGGGGTTGCAGTCAGACGCTCTTTTGTCCACCAGTAGAGATGCAGGCCGCTGGTCCAACTGCCCTGACGGCCGATACAATGACTGACATAGCTCCTCGCCAGGCTCAACATGGCAACTTCAGCCCGCGCCCCGCTCATGGCTTTGAGTTGCGCAAGCGATTCGATCTTTGAATCCAGCATGCCGTACTCGACAACAACGTCACCGACCGCATCGCTTCTGAGCGAATCCAAGTCTCTTTCATTCGACGAAACGTCATCCTTGGCGGTTTCGTTGCCGTAAATTCTTACGATCAGGGACGAGGCGTATCTGGCCGCATGGACAGCGGCGACTTGTTGCGCCCGGTCAAGCGATAAATCTTTCCTGACGTGCAGCCCGCAGGTGGTCGCATCCGCGGCATTGAGAATGATTCGATGCCGCGAACAGTATCCCACCGAAAGCCCTAGGGCACCGTATTGCAGCCCATTGAACCAGCAATTTTGACAAGAATGTAACATTATGTTTTCTCAAAGATCAGTGCAACAACCGCTGCCGGTTCAGCGATCGTTCTGAAGTCGAGAAGATGCTCCGACCATTGCTCGACATAACGGCGCGCCTGCATGACCTCAAACGCGCTATTCCATTTCGCTTTCCCTTTGCCGTTGCCTTTCATGCATGACAACAGTTCAGACTTGCTGATGTGACGCACACCGCTGTCGTTCGCCTTCCTGACCGATGTCGCCCATATCGCGCCGCCTTGCGCGAAAACCTTGGCAGCCTCGAATTCTTCGGATGTCGAAAGATAAGGCGTCTCTCGTCCTGGGCCTTCAAGATAGAGAATGTGTCGGACGATCGAGTCGTCCGCGGACGGCGAAGGAACGCTAACCCCGGACTTTGAGTCGCCTCGCAGCAAAGGCTGTTTGCCGGGATTCCATTTCTTATTTGATGGCATAGGGGCTCCAGTAATGTTAGGGACTTCTTTCTCGGGGACCTGAGTGGGCGGCGACGTTAACCATGAAAGCCCTGCCCTGGGATAGGCGCACTATGGGGCAACACGCTGACCTATTGCGTCGGACGGGCTATTGGCTACTTGTGCATATCCCACAAGCTGATGGTTCCATCGTCGCGCCATGCACGAACATAGCGTCCATCCGGCGAGATAATGGCGCTATAAAAAGATTTCGACTCAAAAAAAGGACTTTTGTCATAACTCGATGTTGGAAATCTTCCGATTCTGGTAACCTCGTCGCCGGTTTGCAAATCCCAAAGTCGCAATGTTCCATCAAAACTTGCCGATACCGCATAGCGTCCGTCCAGCGTGATATCGACACAACAAATATCGAGGCAATGACCTGTGAAGGTACGCACCGTCCGGCAGGTTTCCAGATCCCAGAGTCGAAGAGTGTTGTCCAAATTTGCGCAAGATAATCCGTGGCAGCCATCAGGCGTAATAGCAAGTTGGGTGACTCGTCCATGGTGCGTATGCCCCTCAAATGTCCGTAGGGTTTTTCCCGTTTCAACTGACCAGACGCGCACCGGCCACTCCCATGCGCCCGTAGAAAGGATATGGCGCCCGTCCGGGCTCATGGCAATAGAGACGACCCCATCTGAGTGTCCATCGAAGATGCGAATCGTCTCGCCCGATTCGATGTCCCAAAGGCGCAAGGTCTTATCCTCACTGCCCGTGAGACACCGGCGCCCATCCTGACTAACGACACAGCGGCTGACCCCGTTAGAGTGGCCACTGAAGATACGAATCGTGCTTCCTGTTTCCAGGTCCCAAAGCCGAAACTGATTGTCCCTATCCGGTCTCCCGAACAGCACCCGAGGTCGAGCGACATCGCCAGGAAGAACCTTAAGCCAATAGCCGTAATCTGGACCTTTCGCCAGCCTCGGAATCATTCCTGCTTCTTGCATATCCACCTCACGAAACTTCTTTCCTGTTTGCAGGTTCCAGGCCGTGAGTCTCCGCTCCATGTCGAGTGCAAGCGCATAGGAACCGTCCGGGGCTATTGCGACGCGACCGGCGCGCTTCCCAATGTGCGTAGTTTGAACCGGCCGCCTTCCGATCAGGTTGTGCAGGTCGCGTCGCCATTGACGCCATATGAGGGGCGATCGGCTCGGTTTGGCATGTCCTTCTGATACTTTGCTCAAAGCTTGGTCGACTGTTAGGCCTTGATCATCGTTCCGGCCGTAGGGTGGACAAGCGATAGCGCAGTCCACCGAATCCCGCGCCGCCGCTGGTGGACTGCGCTGCGCTTGTCCACCCTACGATGCCGCGTGGCCGGTACCATGATCAAGGCCGACTGTTACGATGGCTGTGCCGCCATAGCGCCCGTCCGACTGACCTTCCAGATGCTTGCGTAGTTCCCACAATTGGATAGTTCCATCGCTGCTTCCTGATAGTACAAAGCATCCGTCTGAGCTAACCGTGACGGCGGTTATACCACCCCAAAGATTAAGGGTGGCTACATTGTCACCGGTTTTTAGATCCCAAACGCGCAATGTCCCATGACGCGTCGTAGCTAACAGATAAAGACCATCCGGAGTGACCGTGAAAAGGCCATGATCGCTCTTGAAAGTGCGAACGGTCCGCCCGGTTTCGAGATCCCAGAGTCGGATGGCCTTCCCGCCTGGCTCTACGAACAACGCTTGGTTGCCGTCGGCGGTGATGGCGAGGACGCTGGAGTCCGAATCCCAGCTACAGTGTTGCTTTTCAAACACTCGAAGAGTCTCGCCAGTTTCGATGGACCAAAGGCGAAACGGCTCGCGGTCGGCACCGGAGAGGGCATAGTGCCCGTCAGGAGTGATCGCAACGGATTTTATTGCGTAAGAATGCCCCTCGAAAATCCGAATGGTCTCGCCCGATTCCAAGTCCCAAAGACGCAAGGTCTTATCGTCGCTGCCGGTAAGGCAATGAAGTCCATCTGGACTGATAGCGCAGCATGTAACGGAGCTTGTATGTCCGCGAAAAATCCGAATGGTCTCTCCGAATTCCAGGTTCAATAATCGGAAAAGGAAGGATTTTTCAGAACTTAACGTCCACTTCCCTTGGCCAGCATTCTCATACCGATGCTCCATTTTTGTCCAACTGGATAGCGCGCTGGGTCCAGCAGTGTTTCCAGGCACGGTAGCGAGCCACGTATTAAGATATTCGGTCTCGATTGCTATAGCGCCCTAAAGTGATATCTGGACATATCATTAGTTCTCTGGAATTTTTTTCATATTTAATTGTCATATATGTAGAGGCAACCGAGTTCTCAATAGAGGTTGGAGGTTTATCATGAAACGGGATTGGATGTCTGATGCGCGTCAAATTCCAGATGAAGTGATGACTTATTTACGTCAAATTGCTGTCTGTGCCGTCATCGAAAAGAACTGTCATCCTGATGATGTAAGTAATGTCTTAGGAGTCAGTCGCAGTTCTGTTTATGATTGGCTACGCCGCTTCACCATTGATGGCTACGACGGTCTGGAAACACAGAAAGCCCCGGGAATGCCACCTCTCGTAACAAAGGAAATGGATCAATGGTTGAAAGACACGGTCGTCCAAAAAACACCAGAGGATTTTGGATACGAGACGCCGCTTTGGACTTGTGACATTCTGGCCGAACTCCTCAGAGCTGAGTTTGGGATTCAGGTTATCGCTGCGACTGTCAATGACCATCTGAAGAAACTCAATCTGAGCTACCAAAAGCCATGTTATCGCGCTATCGAACGCGATCCAGAGGAGGTTAAAAAGTTTCTGGAATACAAATTCCCAAGAATACAGAGACTTGCAGCTAAATTAGAAGCCGATATAGCTTTTGAGGACGAAGCTGGCATTGACCTTCGCGAGCGCTCCGGAGGTACATGGGGTGTAGTAGGTGAAACCCCTAAAGTGAGTGTCACCGGAAAGCGCGGCCATTGTAATGTGCTCTCGTCCGTCACGGCTGAAGGAAACTTGCGTTATCGAGTAATCGAGGAAACCATCACGGCTAAGACGTACATAACTTTTTTAGAATCGCTGATTGCTGATCGTGTCAAGCCGCTCTTTCTTATTGTGGACCGCGCCTCATTTCATACTAGCAAAATGGTCCGAAGATTTGTTTGCAGTCATCGCAAACAATTGCGCCTCTATTACTTGCCTAGTTATAGCCCAGATCTCAATCCGGATGAGCATGTATGGGAGGAGATAAAAGACAAAAAACTCGGTCGATCGACAATACGAAACAAGCCCGACTTGCTAAAAAAATTACGGTCGGCATTGAGATCCCTTCAAGAGAATAAAGATCGAATAAAATCGTTTTTCTTATTGCCTGAGACGAAATACGCAGCCGGTGTATAGCAATACTCAATCCGGATAACTTATTAGGGCGCTATATCTGGACAAATCATTGGTTCTCTGGAATTTTTTTCATATTGATCAGTGACGGGGACAGGGGCAGGACAAAGCAGGGGCATCGCAAAAACCTGAACAGGTCTGGAAGATGAAAGTGTTATAAAGTATTCTTCACAAAAGATATTAGGACTTTCATCCTGCGGTACTAGTTCACCGGATTGGCAAGCACCCGCAGGCGGGGATCGCGCCTTGATCACGGTTCCGGCCAAGCGGCCTCGTAGGGTGGACAAGCGCAGCGCAGTTCACCTGCGACGGCGCGGCATTCAGTGGATTGCGTCGTCGCTTGTCAACCCTACGGCCGAAACGATGATCAAGGCCGGGGATCGAGACGGACGACGCCCGCTAGGACATCCAGGATGTCGACCCGAGAGCAATCGTCACAGCGCCGCAGCCCTCACCGGGCGTAAGGCTTCAAGTCTTCTTCAGTTCGCCGAACTGGCTGTATTCGCGAATGTAGTCGGCGGCATCGTAGGCGTGCGAGGCCAGCACTAGCAATACGGCGTCCGGGGAAAATTTGTACTGTACCCCCCACACCATCGGCGGCAACAAAAGCCCCGTGTCGGGGCGATCTAGAACGTATTCCTCGACGCGTTCCGTGTCGTCCAACACCACGTGGCAGGAACCCTTGACGCAGACAAGGAATTGCCGGCACTCCCGATGGGCGTGCTCGCCACGGACCTCCTTGGACGGCACATCGAAAACCAGGAAATAACGGCGCACCGGAAACGGCAGGGTCTCCGCCAATTCATTGGCGCTCAGATTGCCGCGGAGATCGCGGATGGTCTTGCCCCGCCATAGGGACACTCCCGGGATCGACGAGGCCAGCGCCGCGGGCCGCCCCCCCTCGACGGCGGCGATCCGCCCCGCCGCAACCAATCCCGCGTTGTATCCGGTGATGCGGGCCGGATTGCCCACCACCACAGCGTTCGGCGGTACATCGCCGGTGACCACCGCCCCGGCGCCGACCATGGCGTTCGTACCAATGCAAATGCCTGGCAACACGGTGGCGTTGGCCCCCACGGTGGCGCCCCGGCGGACGATGGTCCGCGGATACTCGGCCAAATAGCGCTTGCTCCGTGGGAATTTATCGTTCGTGAAGGTCGCATTCGGCCCGATGAACACATCGTCCTCAAGCTCGACCCCGTCCCAAAGCTGCACCCCGCTTTTCACCGTGACCCGGTCGCCAATCAACACATCGTTCTCAATAAAAACATGGTCGCAGATGTTGCAATCGCGGCCAATCCTGGCACCCGGCAAGACGTGCGAAAAAGCCCAAATCCGGCTGCCATCCCCAATCCGTTCCGATTCAACTATCGCCCCGTAATGTTGGAAAAATCCTGGCCCGCTCATGATGCCTCCCCGCCCGAGGTAATCCGCATCCAATCCCCCGGAATCATGTTCGCGTTGATACAACCCAAATCCGGCGCCACCACCACCTTGTCCGAAAGATTCTCCGACAAATACGCCCCCCACCAGTAGTAACTGCTGTACGAAATCACATAATGCCGACACAGACGCATCAAGGTCAAATCCTCATAAGCCCGCGCATTCTCGCGCTTGGGCGAAATGATCCTCGCCCCCTGGGGAAGCGGCATGTTTTCCCGGATCCAGTCGGGATTCAGGGCAAACACAAACAAATCCAACCTCCCAAAACGGCTGGAAAGCAGCGCCAGTGCCCGCGTAAAAAAGTCGGGCCGGGGAATAACGCCATGCGCCTCCATGATCCGGCGGTTCTCCTCGTTCACCTCCTCATACATCCGAATCCCCAGACACACCGGATTCGCCGCCGCGCGGATCGCCCGCGCCTCCTCCTCCGCTTCCGCCGACAGGGGTAAACGGCCGCGGAACTCCCGCCGGAACCGCGCCTCCATCCCCTCGAAATAACGCGGCGACATCCATTGGCCGTCCAGATACACCGTTCCTTTGGGGGCGAAGTCCTGCAACCAAGGCTCAAAGCCGTGGGGATCCTTCTCCTGGACGTAAAAGTAATCCAGGCGCTCCGGGTTCCCTACGCCGCGCCGGGCGTGGAAACGCCGACGGACATCCCCGAACAGGTCGCAAAAGGACTCGTACCGGTCTGCTAGCCCACCCTCAATGTGGAATTGATCCAGCAGGAATTCCCGACTATATACGCGATCGCGCCGAAACCCCGAACAAGCATCCAGCTTCAACTCGAGCCCGGCGGCCAACGCCAAACGCCTCCCAGTGGCGTACTGGAACATCTGATTGCCCAAGCCCCCCTTTAGCCGGACAATGACCACAGGCGCATCTTTCTTCATCACTGAAGTTTCCTACTTCTGATTCGGCGTTAGCATGAGAAATACACAATATGCGACGTGAAAAAGCGTCACGTATCGATTTTTTATATTGGTAGCTAATATACTTATCAGCCGCTCGACGGATGCGTGCATGGCGCCGAATAGCAGCCTATTGCGATGATATTTCAGTGACTTAACGGTGAATGCGGACTCCATTCAGCGTATAATCGAGGGTGACTAAACCATTGATTAAAAACTAAACGAGCCCGCATTCCATGTCGATCTTACCCGCTCTTGCCGTGCAGTTCCAAGCCCTC
>Ga0247842_10007062_pt1 | contig 12343 bp, 15 predicted proteins | sample LaCruzMarch2015__3_FD_192411 | JGI IMG/M metagenome (GOLD analysis project Ga0247842, IMG submission 192411) | Freshwater microbial communities from meromictic Lake La Cruz, Castile-La Mancha, Spain - LaCruzMarch2015_19m | ecosystem: Environmental > Aquatic > Freshwater > Lake | place: Spain...
TATCAGAAGATCCAACTGCATCCTTACGGAATCGCGACCTCGCTGGGTCCCTGGCCCCACTTGCCAGTGTAGCGCGCGGAACGCTGCGTGATCTCGGGCAGGGCCGTACTACCTACCAGACGCTCCCAGACACAGACGACTCCACGTCGATCGGTAAGGATCCACTTGATGACGTTCGCGGCGCGGTCGTCGACAGCCATCGTCCTCACATACCACTCGGCTTCCGAGTCGGAACCGACGAACCTGGGCTTAGTGACGAGCGAGTTGTCGACTTCGTTGTCGTGCATTGCAACTTTCATCCTGGACTCCTTGGTAACGATATTTCGCTAGGCAAAGACAACGCGCAAGATCAGAAGACCGGCGGCAACGGCCGCAGAAACCAGGAAGAGCGACAAGTAGCCGCGGTTGCGCTTCCTCTTGGCCAGTTCCGTTCGACCGGGACGGCCTTCGCCCTGACAGACGTGGCAGACACCGTCTTTGTGGTGAATCTTGTACCAGACCCGACCGCAATGGATGCACTGCTCTTGTTCTTCGTCGCCCATGGCCGTGAACGTTTTCAGAACACGATCATCAAGACCGTCACTCATGGATTGCCTCTAGGTTGTTACTTCCTACGAATAACAACTCAGGATAACAAATAATGATGAATTTGTCAATATTTGACTTAATTTACTGCAATAAATACATTAATTTGATATAATAAGCTTGTTTAACAAACATCCTTGAATTGTTATGAAAAAAACAAAAATATTGCTACTTATTATTGCGCTCCTTTTAATTGGCTTTATCATTCTTTTCTTAAACAATTACTTTAAATCAAAATCTTCAACTAAGTGTGATAATCTGATTCCGCAAACCTGCAGAACCTGTACCTGCTCTAGGGGCTTTATTTATGCCCCGGCGCCTTTTGGCTCGAGCGAGATAAAATGTTTATTGGGGAAACCACCAACGTGCGGGACAACTTCTGGCCTTGATCATTAATCAAAAAATATGAAACTAACTTTTATCGGCTTATCCTGTTTCTTAATTGAAGATAAAAAAGGTGGACGTCTATTGATTGACCCGTTTGATGACACCCCACGTTGGACACTGGGTTTAACGCTGCCCAAAAAACTCCACGCAGACATCTTTCTTGCATCTCATGCTGACGCAGATCATTCTTATTTAGATGAAAGATTTGTAGAACACAAACAAAGGAACGACAAAAAGCATACAACTGACATCAACATTTTTCCGGATTTTAATCTACGGGGGACTTTAGTCAAAGAATGGAATGGTGACCTTTGCATTGCTTACCACTTTACGGTTGATGGTTTCCGATGCCTTCATTTGGCTGACAATTCACATCCGTTGACCGAAAAACAAATTAAAGAGTTTGGCCAAATCGATATTCTATTCTTGCCTATGTCGAAATCAAGATCAGAAAATATTGACGTTGAACTTAAAATAATCGAAGACTTAAAACCAAAAATAGTTGTTCCATCACACACAATCCCCTTGCCGCTAAAAACAGTTCACCGTGGGTACGAGGCTGTTTATGAAAAAATTAAGAAAATCATGTCGCCTCATAAAAACCCAGCCATAAACGAATATAGTTTTGGAATTTTTTCTTACATGTTGCTCGCGGCCAATAATTTAACCAAACATTTTGAGACAAATGAAATCATCAGCAGCAACGTAGAGATAAAAAAACTGCCAAAGAAAACAACTGTTTATTATTTTGATAAATGCTTGTCGAAATAAATACACTATAAATATGAAAATCAAGAACCTCGAAAACATTTCTGTTGATCAAATAAATTTTGAATTGAAAAATGGCGGCAGATTCGTTGTTTTTCCGTTTTGTATTTCGATTGGATTATGTCTTTTAAAAGAGCCAGCGCCGTTCACTTTGTAAAGCAGGGCGAATCGACGATAAGACCAGCGCTACTTTATTCATTGATCTCCTTTTTCGTAGGTTGGTGGGGCATCCCCTGGGGCCCGAGCTGGACTATTCATTCAATTTACAAGAATTTATCTGGTGGTAAAGATATGACGAAGGAAGTTTTGGTCGCTCTAAACAGCCCGACAGAATGAGGTCGTAACATTTTGTCACGGGCTCAAATAAATTACTTTAAACACATGCCCCAATTTTCCCTTGCCACAAACTTTGACGCAAAACTTCTGCAGGAAGTTGGTCGACTAAATAAAAAATATCCAGAGTCGAAAGTTTTTGAGCTTTATGGTTCATTGCCGCTAAGTTTGACCGGCAGCGGACGTAGAGCGATTGGACTGCCGGCAGTCTCTGCAAACGATCTTGAGGAACATGTGATGTTGGCACATCAATTTTCCCTAAAGTTTAATTATTTAATGAACTCCACTAGCGTCGGCGATCTAAACGACGCAACATACTGCCAACAACTCGATGAATTCTTTAACTATTTGATAGGAATTAACGTCGACTCAATTACTTTAGCAGATGAAGCACTTATCAAATATGTTCGTCAAAAATTTCCCGACCTTTCAATCCACGTTTCTTTAATTACCGGAGTCGACACAGTCGAAAAAGCCAAAAAATATTCTGATCTTGGTGTTGCACTCATAACATTAAACCAACACACCATCAACCGAGACTTAAAAACGATCAAGGCAATTGTTCAAGCTGTTGATTGTGACATAATGCTTTATGCCAACATTTCCTGCCTTCAAGATTGTCCGATGCGAGATGCGCATTATGCTTGGTTGAGTTCGCAATCGAATTCCTCCACGACAAACACAGATAAATCTGTCGACAAATTTATTTTACAATGCGAGAAAAAATATCTTGAGAACCCCATCGAATTTTTACGCTCTCCTTTTATCCGTCCTGAAGCGTTAAAAATATATGAGGAGATCGGAGTTAATTATTTTAAGCTGTCGGATCGCCGCGAATCGACTGAAGCGCTCATCAAAACTGCTAAAGCATACATGAGCGGCGCATTCCACGGGAATTTATTTGCATTTCTTTTTAGAGATGATAGAAAATGGTCCAATGCTGTGCGAAGTATCGTCGATCCTGAATCTTTAGGTCACACTGCGATTAATATCGACAATGATAAATTGACGGCCTTCAGATTTGACGAGCAAGTGACGACGTTAACCGGAAAAGATCTAGAAAAGTTTTATCAAGAATTGACAGCAGCGGCCGTCTCGGGACTCGATGATGACGCAACAAAAGACTTTCACAAAAAATTGCATTCATTTATATGACGAAACAAAAATCAATCGCCAAATCATACAACAAAATCGCCCATGAATATACTAAGGAGCATGGTTATGGCGAACACGTTGCACTTAACTCATTAAAAAAATTTGCAACCCTCTTGCCAGCCAAAGCCAAAGTTCTTGATGTTGGTTGCGGGGGTGGGCAGGATTCTAAATTTTTATTTGAGCAAGGCTATTCTGTCTTTGGCGTGGATGTTTCGACAGAGATGATTAAGCTCGCAAAAAAGTATTCGCCAAATACAAAATTTGCAGTTGCGGATGTGCTGTCACTGCCAGCTAGAATTAAATACGATGGGATCTGGTGTTGCCGTGTTTTTCATCATATTTCTTTGGCAGAACAAAATAAATTTTTAAAAAAATTAAATGTTTTACTAAAAAAAGATGGCGTTTTATATCTAACGACTGTCACTAGCGACACAAAAGAAGATTATGAAGCCTTTGATTCTGGTAGTGACGGACTTTTGAAGAAAAGACTGACAGGCAAGTCGTTTATGTCTTTACTTGAAAAGAATAATTTCAAAATTCTGAAGTTTAAATATTGGGTTGGGAAAAAGGGGATGGAAGTTTATGCATCTAAATAAGTATAATTAATAATAGTATGCGCTTTTTACTAAGATCCAAAATTCACAAGGCCACTGTCACTGAAGCCAACCTCGACTACATCGGCAGCATTACCATCGACAAAGCCTTGATTGAAAAAGTCGGCTTTTGGCCTGGCGAAAAAGTTTTAGTTGTCAGTAATACAACGGGCGCTAGACTTGAAACATACATTATCGACGGTAAGAAAAATTCCGGCATCATTTGTATGAATGGCGCGGCCGCGCATTTGATTAAAGCCGGAGAAGAAATAATTATTATGGGTTTTGAGTTGACCAACAAAAAAAATAAAGCCAAAAATGATTTTGGTTGATAAGAAAAATAAGTTTGTGAAATCTTTATAATAATAAATCCCCACTCACGTTGCGCGAGCAGGGACTTTTTCGATCAGTACGTTCTTTTTTCACGGTTAGCCGTGGCGATTCGTCCCGTTCCCTTCGGATCAAAGACATGGACCAAGAGCATGGCCCACTCGAGGCAGAAGTTCTTGAAGCCCACCCAGTACCACATCGGGGCCAGCTGGACTTTACGCTGGTGGGCCAGCCGGAAGGTCACCCAGAACCGCAAGGCATGTTGCCAGTGGGTCACCACCGTGAAATGCTGGTCATGATCGCGCTCCACAAGACGGAGCGCGCCAGCGATGTTCTCGTAGGTGTCACGCGACAGTTCCTCGCAGAGAATCTTGGTCGCCGGAACACCCTGCGCATTCAGCCAGGAGCGCATCAGGATGCTCGACGCGATGGTCTGAACGTCCGAGGGGAGGTAAATACCGCCCATGACAACGATGGCATCGTACTTACCACGTTGCCACAAGGACAAGGCCCGCATGAGACGCTTTTCTGTCATCGTACCAACCAGGCTATTCTTGGGGGCGACCTCGCAACTGGGAACGAAAAGATATCGCATCTTCAACCCTCACAACTGTTTTTCAATGACCTTATAAAATACCAAAATAAATAATCTTTGTCAATCCCAAATCAACAAATAATTTCATCTTATGATCCAAGCACTTAACGTCGAATTTGAAAAAGCTGTTCGTTTACTCGCTGAGTTTTTTCCTGTTTCGGACGAGAATACACGCAAACCTGTTTTATTCCACGATATTCGTGTCGGTGTTTATTTATATGAAAATAATTATTCGCGAGAAATTGTTTTAGCTGGCGTTTTGCACGACATTTTAGAATTTTCTGATGCAGGGGAGGAAATGTTACGCGACGAATTCGGCGAAACTGTTTTAAATCTCGTCTACGCTTGTACCAAGGACGACACACTGGACGATCCAGAAGAAAAAATCAACGACATGATTAGCCGTTGCGTGGAGTGTGGTCAGGATGCTCTTATTGTTAAAACAGCCGACACTCTCGACAGCTTCAAATATTACACTGCGACGAACAAGAAAGATCAGCTTGAAAATCATTGTTTGCGCAACGCTAAAGCAATTTTCAACTATAAACCAGAAAGTTTTGATGATAAAATATTTGATGAATTAAAAAAATGGTTGTAAAAATAACTACTAAACTAATTTATGTTAAGTTTAATTCTATTCGTCATTGGAATCATCCTTTTAGTAAAGGGGGCAGACTATCTCGTTGATGGTTCTTCTGCTTTGGCAAAAAAGTTTAAGGTCCCAACAATTGTGATTGGTCTTACCATTGTCGCTTTCGGCACATCAATGCCAGAGCTGGTCGTGAATGTCATGGCCGCAATAAGTGGCAATGGCGATATCGCATTTGGAAATATTATTGGCAGTAACATCGCTAATATTTTGCTGATCCTCGGTCTAGCGGCTTGTATCACAAATATAAAAGTGACAAAGTCAACAATCTGGAAAGAAATTCCTTTTTCGCTTCTCGCCGTTGTGGTTCTCTTCATCTTCATGAACACCCCGCTTTTAGACAATCTTGGTGGAACCACAATATCAAGATCAAACGGCCTGATTCTTATTTTATTCTTTGTAATATTCCTTTACTATGTTGTGGAATTATCCCGCCGCAAACAAGATAATGTAGAGCCCGAAGAAATTATCATCAAAAAACTTTCAACATTAAAAATATTCGTTTACATCATTGGTGGGTTAGTTGCTCTTTTCTTCGGAGGGAAGTGGACGGTCGAAGGCGCAGTTATGGTTGCGCGTTGGTTAGGCATGAGCGAGTATTTTATTTCCCTGACAATTGTTGCCGTTGGTACATCATTACCAGAATTAGTCACAACAGTTATTGCAGCCAGAAAAAAGAATATGGATTTGGCCGTGGGTAACATTGTTGGCAGCAATATTTTTAATATTTTTTGGATACTTGGACTTAGCGCCATAATTACACCAATCATAATTCCCAACTTTGCCCTTTATGACGTCTTAGTTCTTTGTGGCACGACTCTTTTGTTATTCCTTTTTATGTTCATTAATAAAAGACACGAACTTGAAAGATGGCAAGGAATAATTTTTCTTCTTGTCTATGTTGGTTATGTTTATCATCTGTTAGTCCGCGGATAAAAAAATTATAAAAAAATCGCCGTGCACAGTTTTGAGCTGGCACGGTTTTTTATCGTTCTATGATGGTAATCATGATAATCATAGTTAATCATGGCCAAAAAATATCCCCCCAGCTGCATGCAGCCAGAGGGAGTCGAACTAGCCCAACACGTCGAACTTACCGTGCTCGACCGCGTTGCCGTTCTTGATCCAGGTCTTTTGGATGTTCTCGGGCACGCGCCGCCGGAGCTTCTCGAGCTCGGCCTCGGTGGTGCCGATGGATGCGGGGGTCTGCCCGCTTTGGTTCATGATCTTGTAGACGAGGTTCACCATGTCGGTCGAATCGGGGTAGTCATACTCCTTGGCCCGCAACTCGGTGAGGAGGTTGTCGAGCGAACGCTGGTAGGCCAGGTCAGCCAGTTCCTGCGCGTGCTCCACGGTGATGGGCCCGTGCGTGTAGATCTCGTCGTCGGCCTTGTAGCCGTTCGCTTGCTCGAGCTCGCTCTTGAAGCGTTCGACCAACCCTGAGGGAGTGAGAGCGGACTCGTTCAAGAAGCGGCCGATCGGGTAGCGATACAGATCCACGAGCACGTACTCGGCCAGGCGTGCATGGTTGATGCCGAGCGCCACGTCGATGTCGTGCTGGGTCTTGCCCAGCTCTTCGATCGTGGTGTGGTACTTCTTCAGATCTTTCTGCAACGCATCGAATAGCTCGGAGAGCGGAGGGTTCCCGCCGTCGCGCAGTTCATCACAGCGATAGTTGAGGAGGTGCAGAAACCCAGATTCCAGGTGCTTGTGTTTGCTCTTCTTGACGAGCAGCTCGAGCTCTTCCTTCGTGGTGTTGAGCTGCGTGTAGGTCACGTAGCCTTGTTCCACGTAGGTCATGATGCGATTGACCTCGTTCTCGAAGTAGAACGACAGCTCCTCCGCCGTCTTCCAGTCCTGGACCTCCTTGGCCCAGCTGTCGATCTGGCCAGCCCGAAGGGTATCTTCCGAGGGCTCGATCGTCTTGCTGCAGTAGGTCATGGAGAGAACGAGAACGATGAACAAAACACGACGCATTGCGCACCCCAACACAGTTGATCTGTTCGCCCTTTGCGAACTCCAAATGATAGCAATTTTAGTATTTTTTGTCAACTGTACTTTTGTAAATTTCATCTATTTGCGAACCTACAGGCAAGTCCGAGATGGTAATCAAGCTAATCATGATAATCATGGCAAAAAAACTCCCCCAACCAGATGTCCGGTTGAGGGAGATTCGCTATTCAGCGTGAACAGACGGAAGTCGTGTTGGCGACGGACGCACACGACTCAACAAGATGAGCTCTTCGACGCTAGTGCCGATGTCTTCGTACGTCAAGCCAGCCTGAACCCTGATTCCAGCGACACGGTTGACCATGTCCATCGAATCAGGATACTCCCAGACCTTGTTCCTCAACTGCGTCATGATTTTACCTATCATGCGCATGTAGGCAAGGTCAGCCAGCTCCTTCGCGTGCTTTTCGGTCACAGGACCAGACTCGACAAGCTCCACGTTCTCCCCGTAGATGCCAGCAGCTTCAAGCTCTTCGCTTACATGAGCCACCAGCTCTCGCGGAGTATCGTAATCACTTGTCGGTTCCGTGGGGTAACGATACAGAATCGTCAGCGCGTATTGCGCTTGTTGCGCATGCGCAGCTTGGTGAAAACGCACCAGCGGTTCGTCGCTGCTGTACCCAAGCTCAGTGGCACTAATGCCGTACATCCGCATCAAGAGGTACAAGGCTTGATGCGGCCGTTCGATCTTGCGCTCCACCTCTTCGCGAGAAAGTCGTTCGACCTTCTGCTGGAGGAGAGCTGCCCAGCGCAACTTCAGGTCTGCAACCCTGCCCTGACGAATGAACGAATTGAGCTCGGATTCGCTAGTCCCAAGATCCCTGTAATCCAAGCCCTGACTTCTTTTCAGATCGTTCCTGAGGGCTTCTACCGAGTCGCTGACGTCCTGGGCAACCCCTTGGTTACGCCAAACAACGACCTGCCTCGTCCAGAAATCGAGCCTTGATGCAAGGTACTGCTCGTCGCTCATTCGATCGTTGCCACAAGCCAGGCACATAGACAGAACCAGAACGATGGACAAAATCCAACGCATCTCACACCCCAAACGTGATTGTTCTGTTCCCTTCTTGAGAACAGCTAAATATATCAGATTACCTTAATTTTGTCAATATCACATACATTTGTAAGCCCAACGGCAAGTCGAGCTCTTAATCATGGCAAAAAAACTCCCCCAACCAGATGTCCGGTTGAGGGAATGTTGAACTTCGAGATCAACGAGGTACGAGACCAGCCTCCTTCAGCGCAGAGTAGCTCGCCGGCAGGCGCAAGCGCAACGCCTCGAGCTCACTCAAGCTGGTGTTGAAGACCGCGACCGGGATTCCCGAGTCCTGGCTGAGCTTCAAGAACTCATCGACCTTGTCGGAAGACTTGGGATAGAGCCAAAACTTCTGGCGGAGCAGGTCTAACATGTGCTCCATGATGCGCGTGTATGCGATCTTGGTCAACTCCTGCGCATGCTCCACCGTGACCGGACCGTTCGTGTAGATTTCCTTGTCTGGTGCGTAGCTGCCCGCTCTGGCCAACTCACGTTCGAAGTGCGCGAGATAGCCCTTGGGTGTACCGTACGGTCGGTCAAGCTGCGCCTCCGTTGGGAAACGATACAATATCTGCAGAACGTACTGTGCCTGCTTCGCGTGGTTGAGACCAAGGAAGCGGTCTACCTCAGATTGTTTGCGACCGACATCCTCGATGCTGATGTTGTAGACGTTCTGTAGCTCAAGTAGCTTCGCAACCAACAGATCCGGCTTGTCTTCGGTACCGAGGAAATCGTTCCACTCGAAACCCAGCAAGCGTGTCCACTCTAGCTTGAAGGTCGGCAACATGCCCTGGCGCACAAAGCTCGTGAGCTCTGCTTCGCTCGTTCCGAGACTCTGGAGGGTGAACTTCTTCCACTCGCGTTCCTGCGCACGAAGCCTTTCGACCTCGTCGCTGATGTTGCGATCAACGCCCTGCTTGCGCCAGCCGTCGATCGTCTGCACCCAGTAGTTCACCGTCTTAGCGACTTCCTCGTCGGTCGGGCTCGATTCCCGCTGACATCCGACGCACACCACCAGAACCAGAAGGAAAGCCAAGATCCAACGCATAGAAAACCTCAACATGATTGATCCGTTCTCCCAGTGAGAACATAAAAATATAGCAAAATACATGTTTTTTGTCAACCCTCATCGGTTTGCGAGGAGCCATGTCGAATGACTATGGCGACGAAGCAATCTCTTAATCATTCTCGAAGGAAACGAGCAAGAGATTGCCCCCCCCTGGTAAACACATCACAGAATAGCGAGCGAGCCTGCCGGCAGGCTCGCTCGCAAATCGGATAAAAAATGGCAAAAAAAACTCCCCCAACCAGATGTCCGGCTAGGGGAATGTTGAACGTTACGGCGTCGACGGTCTTTCGGCTTTACGAACCGCCTTCCTCAGGAGCAAGGGCCTGACCTCGCCCGGCAGCTCAGGGTCGCGCAAGCGCAACTCCTCGAGCTCCTTGACGGAGGTCCCCAGCTGCTTCAGGTCGAAGTCCGACGCTGCCTGCAGGTTGAAGAAGTCATCGACCACGAAGGTCGAATCGGGATAGGTAAAGTTCTTGGCGCGCAGACCCTCGAGCGCCTGCAGAAGCAGCCGCTTGTACGCGAGATCACGCAAGTGCTGCGCTTCCTCCACGGTCGGCGGGCCGAACTTATAGATCTCCTGCGTCGGAATGGCCTCGCCAATCTGAGTCCTCTCGTATTCGACATGAACGAAAAGCTCCCGGACCTCTTCCCAACGACTCACGTCGTTCGACGGGAACAGGTAGAGCGCGAGGAGCGCATACTCGAGCTGTTGCGCGTGGAAGGACAGCAAGTAGCTATCGATGACGAGCGGCAGATTTTCTCCGAACTGCTGCACAGCTTCATCTTCCCGTGCGCTTGATTCTTTCTCCGGGATCAGCTGCTTCGGGTAGTAGCTCGTGAAGTTTTCCAGCTTGATCTGATACACGCGATCTTCGATGGCCCGTTCCAAGACGGAGAGACGGCTCGCGGATATGACCTTTTCCCCAACGTAAGTTCCGTCTTCCTTCGTGTAATCCTCCTTAAAGAACCCGATCCGCACACTGAACCGTTCCAGGTCATACGCGTTGACTTCGGACAGGTCCTCGGGAATCTCCGCGAGGAGACTTGCATACCGCGCATCTGCGGCTGCGGCCTCTTGGGTCGCCTTCTGCACGGAATTGGGGATGTGCGGATAAATTAGAGCTGCGCTTACTCCAAGAACCAGCAGCACGAGCACGAGACCCCACAGGGGAGACCAAGAAGGAGTTCTTTCAACGGGAGCGATCATGAACACACCTGAGGTTGTTTCTACCGTCCTTACGGACCTTTTAATCTATCAACTTATTCTGCTTTTGTCAACTTCATCGTTTTACGAGCATGCCGCAAAAAGCAAGAAGTTTCTTACCATTTCCCAAGCTAATCATAGTAATCCCTGTAAAGCAGTTCCTAAACTAATCATAGTAATCACCTCGTAATCAGGATAATCATGGTAAATCATGGTAAACCCCCAACCAGATGTCCGGTTGAGGGTTTACCATGAAGTTACGCCAAACGCGTATACTTCATGGAATGTTGAACGTTACGGCGTGGACATGGGCTCCTCGCCGGTGAAGACTGAATTGTCGATCTGGATCGGTTCATCAGTCTTGGGCACAGCATTGGGCTTACCCTTGCCGACCTCGGGGCTGTCGCGTACCATGCCGGTGTCGATCTTGCCGAGACCTTGGATGCGGCCGGTTCCACGGAACCCAATTCCGTTGTAACAACCACCCTTGGTACGACCACACTTCGAACCATAGTGATCTTCCGGATGGAGCCGCATCTGGCAGTTCGGCGCGCAACTCTCGAGGTATTGCTCGAAAAGCTGCTCGGTACGATTGCCGAGCGGACACTCGTAGAACGGGTCGTCTTGCCAACGATCCATGCACTGGCGCAACATCGCCCGATCGCGATCTTTTTGCGTCAACCTCCTCTCGACCTTCTTTTTGGCCTCCTCGATGAGCCGGACTTCGCGCGGCAACAATGGTGTTGCTTGCCGCAGCTGCTCCAGCTCCTTGTCGCTCGTCTCGAAATCCTTGAGCGTAAGCGAGGTCAGTGCGAAGATCGCACGGAACTCGGCGACCTTCGCCGCCGAATCCGGGTAGCTATATTTCTCGGCGCGCAGGTTCTTCATGAGCTGGATGAGGACCCGCTTCAGCGCCAGGTCGCGCAGACGCTGCGCTTCTTCGAGCGTCGGCGGACCGAGCTTGAAGATGTCTTGCGTCACGACAGCGTCGCCGAGCTGCAGCTTCTCGAACTTGATGCGCTCGAAGAGCTGGTCGACTTCACGCCAGTTGCTTGGCTCCGCGGGGAACAGATAGAGCGCGAGGAGCGCGTACTCGAACTGATTGGCGTGGAAGCGCAAGATGTGTTCCTTCACCATCGGATCCCACGCCGAACGGCACAGCTCCTTCGCCCTTTCATCACGACCAGCGGAATCACCCAGCGGCAAGAGTCCTTTCGGTATCTCTTTCAAGAACTCCGCGCAGGCCATATCCATGCGCTTCTGCCCAAGGGCTGAGCGCAGCATTTGCAGGTGAGAGAAGCTGATGGTGCCCTGCCCCTTGTATTCGCCATCACGCACATAAGCTTGCTCGAACTTGTCGAGAACAGCGATTACTCGCTTGATACCGTCTTCCGAGGAGGGCCCTTCCAGCACGACGGTCTCACGCAGTTGGTTCGTACCCTCGATCTTCTCGACGGAGAAGCTGTACTCCATGCCGAGGTCCGAGAGCTTCTGTCTCCACTCCTGGGCTCTCGTTGCGTTGGCCGCGTCGAGTATCGCATTGAAGCCGAACACGCCAGCTGCCAAAGCCAGTCCCACAAGGACACCGATCATGATGCCTTTACCCAAACGAGACTCCTTGACCTGCGC
>Ga0247842_10007067_pt1 | contig 12334 bp, 14 predicted proteins | sample LaCruzMarch2015__3_FD_192411 | JGI IMG/M metagenome (GOLD analysis project Ga0247842, IMG submission 192411) | Freshwater microbial communities from meromictic Lake La Cruz, Castile-La Mancha, Spain - LaCruzMarch2015_19m | ecosystem: Environmental > Aquatic > Freshwater > Lake | place: Spain...
CATGTCCAGCCCCATCTTAACACCGCGTTCATGTTGTCCTGCGGCTTCTCTCTCGATATCATTGACCACCTTCGCCCGTTCCATGGATAGGTGTTCTTCGTCGAACTTCATTCCCGCCATCTTGACTTCCTGAGTGACCCGTTCAGTCATTATCTTTTCCGTGATCAGTTCTCTTTCGGCGATGATCTTCTCCGCTTCGGCCATGGCCTTCTGGATCTCTGCTTCCACTTTCTTGAATTCTGCATCTTTGGCCGGATCTGCTTGATCCTGTCCTTGCATTTCCGCCATTACCTGTTGACTGTACTGCGTGAAAGAGGGAAAATTCCCCTTTTTGACTTCCGCTGCCAACTTCTTCGGATCTGCCTCGGCTATCGCCTTTACATACGCAAGAAATGGTTGCGGAACGCCAACTGACGTCAGCTTGTTGAGTAGGGCGCCCATTGGACCGGCCTGCGTTCGCTTGATCACTTCGTCTCTGTTGCTGTAATCCAACCTTTCAAGCAATTCAGCCTGGTCGATGAATTTCATTTTAGCGAGGGCAATAGCTTCCTCCCTCTGCTGTACTCTCGATATGGGCATGGTAGAGCCCGAGACTACGGTTAACTTGGCCGGCATGATCAAACTTGAACCATTGATCATCTTCGCGGATGTCTTCCCATCTGCATCCCTGTACGTGATCCAGCGGTCTTCCGTGTAGAAGTTCATGACATGAGACAGGAACATCCGGCCTCGCTCTCTAATTAACCTGGAATAGGCTCGGATTTTACCACGGTGCATCGTTGCCGCTCTCTCTATCAAAGCGGCAATGGCCTTATACGATATAACATCTTTGCCCTTACTTTGAGCCGAATCCAGATCGAACGTCCCGGAAACCAAAAAGAACAACTCCTTAAACATCGCCACGGTCTTCTCGTAGTCGATCGAAGACGCCGGAGTTTCCAGCCACCTGATTCCTTGGCTGGTCATGTTTGATGTCGGGTTGATGATACTAACATAGTTGGTAAAATGGTCGTTAGGCACACCTGTATCCAAAGGATTGATCAGCTTCTTTCGTGCGCTGCGGTCCTTCTCCAGAATAAACTGCGAGAGTGCCTTGTCGATTTCCATGTTAAGCTGTTCAAGCTGCTCAAAGTCGGATAGACCCCAGGCACTTGATGTGTCTTTCACGGAATTGACAATTGTGAACGGATATTTGTCGTACAGGTATGTTTGCCTTGTCAGCTCGGGATCGATATAGGGGTTGATGTTCGGGTTGTCTCGGTCTTCCAGGACCACGCCGCCTGAACAAAACGTAATACATCGTATTTGCCCGGTGTATTTCGGAGCGGATATCTTGATCACTTCGCCCGATTCGTTGACGTCCTTAGTCTCCACCATCGATTTATCACGAACATACATCTCGCACAGCAAAGTGTCTTCGTCGTCCTCTTCGCTGCCGGACCCAGACATGAAATTGAATAATTCCTTCACCGCAGTTGCAATAGATACCAGGGTTGAACCCTGTTTTCCGCTTGGATTGTTGATCTCTTGCCGGTCAGTGTCGTACAACTCCTTCAACATTTCCTTGTCGGGCTTGATTTTGTCGGCCTTGTCCGGGTACTTCTCCCGCAACTTGCGTACCGATTCCGCATAGAAATGAGCAACAGCATCTTGTTTGTGTAGATTACGTGATTCCGCCATATTGACGGGATACCATCCAAAATGGAAAGGGTCGATGGTCATTGCCTCGACATCACCCAACCCATATTCGAGTTCTTCGCTGAATGTCACCTTCTCAATCGCAGGCCCGTACTGTTCGCCATTTAGACATGAGCTTTCAAGAACGTCTTGCTGCTCCGTCTCATTCCACCAATGTTCAGTTGCCCTTTGGAGATCCATGACGCCGCTTTTCATGTTCTCGTCAAGTTGTCCGCCAGCAGCGATATTGAACGTGGGGTTATTGTCCGTCATGATGTTGACCGTACGCTGGATATGGGTAAAAAGTAGATTAGCTGTGGCCAAGGGTACGCCTTGCGGGCTCTGCGCTTTCCAATGCTGGTTGCGGCGGAGCTGGTAGTTTCGGTACCATCGGTCGTGCAGTCCCAAGCGTACCTTATTGCCGATAATCTTGGCCAGAATAGCCATACAGACGGTCCCGACTTTGGGATCGCCCTCTGGGGGTACGAGACTATACGGCTTGGTTTCAGCTTTATCGGCCATTTACTTTGCCCTATGCGCCATCTTTTGGTGACGCTTCATGTTGAGCTCGTTCTCGAATCCTTTTCCGCACTCCGGACAGGGGGTTTCCGCTTTCCCTTCGCCGGGCTGATCATCTTCCGGTTCCCTCTGCTCTTCTTCGGCTTTGCCATTGCCGCTCTCCTGTTTGATGGTTTCCCTTGCAATACGCTCCGCGTCTTCGTCGGATACCTGGATCATCCTGTCCGCTATACTATCCCTGCCTACTTCCGTGTTTGCCCTTGGGTCGATGTATGCCTGACCGCCATCCCGCGGGAGTACGACAATGCCCTCATCTGTAAGCACCTGGTTGTCTGCGACCATGGGCCGGTGCATGCGACCATAGGGGCAGCGGAAGTTTTCCCAATCAAGTGAGGCATCGAAGGGGGGCGGCATTCCGTGGACGGGGTCCAAGGTGGTAAACATGGCGCCGCTCATAGGATAGCGGAGATCCCGAAGGTGGGTGTCGCCGATTTCCTCGGCGCATATCTGGCAAATTACTTTCACGCATCCTCCTTCAATGGTAAAAATATCCTTGCGATCTGTCTTTTAAGGATTTCGTCTCTTACTATCTCGTACTTGTCCCGGAAATACCCTCCATCCAACCACATGCCACAACCAGGCTCCCGTGTTTGCTCGTCCTTGGTCACATCCCTAAAGCAATGTACATGATCGAAATTAATCATTTCTTCGCGCCCGCTGCCGTTCCGCGTAAGCTCCAAGAAACCCTTGCTCATTTGTCCTCCACTGTTGACACGTTCTGGGGCCTGCCGTGCATCGGCTCGTAATAGACATCTTCCTCAATCCCTGCCTTGCCTGCCGATTTCGGCGTAACGATCGCCTCCATGGGTTTGCCTGCCGTCATTCTGCCAAGTCGAAAGCCAATCAGGATCATGAACAGGGTCCAGACAACTGCCAAAAACAGGGACACCACAGAGAAGATAATGAAATCTCCCATCAGTTTTGCCCTCCCATTTTCAGGACATTAGGCGGCATGGTTCGCGCCATAACCAAGCCGGAAACATTCTCCCGGTATGCATCCAGAATGCCCTGATCCTTACAGAAATAACTGAAACCAGGATTAACGTTCATGCTGTCCGGATCTCCGACGATCTTGCTGATAAGGATCTGGACTTGCCCGTTTCCCGCCGGTTGGATGATCATGAGCCGCGGGTTCTTTAGGAGATTGCCCATTTGCAGTTCTCCGATCAGCATCATCTGGTCCACTCTTACGATCTGAATTACGCTCTCACCTGCCATCAAGGTCACTGTACGCTCCTTCCCTCTGTTGATGATTCCAAAATGATTGATCTTTCACGGCCATGATCGCCGCATACTGTTCAAAGCTGTCATGCTTTGGCTTTTCTAGGCTGTCGATCCGGATATCGGACTGGAGCAATGCCGGCCTGTCTTCCCTCATTGCGATCGGCCTGGCCATGAAAATCAGGGCCGCCTCGTCGTAAATATGATCTTCGCAACTCGTATCGACATCCTCGATGTCGATCTCGTCCATGGTGATGTAGGGGATGGTCCGAATAAACTGGAGGCAATTCTCGTAGACCTGTAGCATAGGTATGCCGATCTTCTTACCGTTCTCGTCCATCGGGACAGCCAAGCGCTCCCGAAACTGCCTGATTTTCAGCTTACGGTTGGGATCTCCCGGGATCATGTAGATTTGCTTGCCGGAGAACACTTCCGCCGTGCTTGGACCCTGGCCACCGCCCTTATAATCGGGCTTCTTACTGAAACAATCCGGGTTCGTGATGCGGATTATCGGCCTGCCCCATATCCCCATGGCCTTTTCCCTGGCGATAATTCCGTCAGCTATCTGTGAGTCGGAAAGCCTTAATCCTACGTCGGGCTGCTTGCCGTCCCAGCCATACCACTCGGCAAAGCGGTAGACGCGGCCGTACAGATCCACCCACCACCACCCCCAGGAGAACGGCGCACCGAATCCCCAATCGAAGGTTGAGTATATCTGTGCGTTCTGAGGGATAGGCATGGGTTTAATGACGTGATCCGTCCGGGTGAAACTGAAGGCCTGGCCGACGAAGATCTCCCAATTACCGTCAAGCCATGCCGCCCTAAGCGCAGGATCTTTGATGGACATGAGGCGACGGACATACATGGGGTCGTTGAGGGCAAGGGCGGGATTATCGGCTAACGATGATTCGATGAAGATGGAGGTTTCCCCGGTGTCGGGATCTCGCATGATCGTCCCGGGCGGGGCGGGGTCGATGAACGTGGACTTGATTGTTGCCGCGCCGGCGCCACCCGGATTCCCTGTGAGGAACATATGGCAGGGTACGCCATAGGCAGAACGCAAACAGCCCTTGAGTTTATCAAGAGCTCTGGCTATGAAGGGAAGGTTTGGGGCCTCATCAATTCCGATTTCCGTATACTGGTGGCCCTGGTAATCGTCTAATAGCTCGGGGCGTGTGACGGCGCATAGCTTGAACTGGCATGAACCGCCAAACCGGACCGTGTTGGTCTGGTTGTCTCCGCCGATCCTCTCCGCCGGCAATCCTTCGGCGATCAGCTTATCTATTCTGAGTCTGATTTCAGCAAGGTCCTTGTATTTCTTCCGGATAACGAGCCCGTTCCAGTTGTTACCGTGCTTCTCGACGCCGCGGATCTGGCGACCGATCAGGCAATCAGACTTCCCACCGCCGCGCTTGCCGCCGTAGAAGATGATATCCGCCGGGCATGTTGCCGCGGCTGCCTGTGGTCCTGGTTGTGGAGCCCAAATACTACCCATCTTTGTTCTCCCTTGCTTCCTTGGCTGCCTTAACCCAGGCTTCCCACTCTTCCAGGTTCTTCGGTTCGGGAGGGAAATTGGTTATTTGCATTTCTACCGGTCCGCCGCCTGGTCCTGTCATCACGTTCTTGTTGGTCTTAACCCCATGCAAATCAAAGGCTTCCTTTATCGCTGACAGCTTGTCGTAAAGCTCAAATTCGGTTGTGGTCTCAATAATCGCCGGACCATCGCCATTAGGAATGCATCGCTTTTTGGTCTTGATTTTCTTGATGGCTTTTGTTTTTTTTTTAATTCCTCAAGGTTGAGCATGGTGGCGTTGCCGTCATCATCCACGCTGAAGAAGTCCTTGAGATCAGAAAACGCCATAATAGATAGTTCTTTCGACAGCTTGCAGACAGTAAGTCCCGCCTTGTTGAGGATCCTTGCGGTCTCGGTTTCGACCTTCTTGATCAGCTCTAAATTTTCTTCAAGAGTTAGTAATGACATGGGTGCATGATTTCACATATTAATCGGCTTGGGTAGATGGCAAAGGGATGGCAAAGGGATGGCAAAGGGATGGCAATTCCTTTTCTTCGGCCTTTTCTGCCTGCATTATTTTCAAACTCAGCACCTCGCTTTTAATGAGAAATGGCCTCCCCGCGGAGTCATGACGCAAGTTAATCGCTCCCTGTTTTTTCCATCTGGCCACCGTCCTCCATGCCGTAGCTCTGTTAGACCTAAGAAAACCCAATGCAAACAAATAGTTAATGATCTCCTTGCGTCCAACATGCCATTCCTCGGTCATTCCTCACCCCTTTCCCTTGCTTGTCTTCTCCCTGGCCTCTTCCTGTAATTTCAACAGCTTGTGATAGTGTTCGCATTCTTCCAAGGGCGTGACCTTGGATTCTCATTCGTCGTTCCCCCTTTCTTGACTGCCGCCTTCCCTGCTTCCTCCCCCGATCGTAGTCCATCCGTTGTGATCGACCACACCTGCGGGATTGCCCAGGTCTTTCAGCTCGGTTGTTCCCTCGGCTGCCTTGTAGAGCGTATTACCGTCCAGGATCATTGTTGGCTGGCTGAAATCTCTCAGCGTCGTTCCTGGATGCGTCTGGTAGATAACTCTATCGCCTGCAAATACTGTCGCCGGTAATAAGATCATCAATAAAACCAGTAGCTTTTTCATGTGCGTGCTCCTTCCTGCTTTGGTGGATCAAAGTCTGAAAAGTTTATGTCCTCGTCCGCCTGCCCTCTTATCAGCTTGGCCAAATCCTCCGCTTCTTCCGGTACCTTTGCACAGTAGATGCAACCGCCTCCGTCCAGGTCTGCTTTTTGGATCTCTTTCCGGCAGCGAGGGCAGATAGCCCAGATGTTGGGAAGTCCGCTTCCCGTTCCGGCGGCGATTCCATTACCGTTTCCGCCGGATGATTTATTTTTCAGCGGGTAAACATCCTGCCAGGAGTTTCTTGTCGCTTGGTTCAAGACTTCGATAGGATCATGTCCGTGGGTAGCCTTTATTTTTTCCAGTTCAGCGAAGATGAGATTTATCGCATTATCGGTCAGAGGCTTCTTGATTTTCTTTCTCATCTCAACGAATGAGTTCCAGGCTTTTTTCATCTCTGGGGTTTCTGTAATCATTAATTCCTGTGACACTCTATTATTTACTTTTCTTTTATTTACTTTACTTTGCGGATTAATGTCATCATTAACGACGGTCGGGGGTAGTTGATCGGGATTAATGTTGTCGTTAATCCCACTAAGCGGGGTTTCTGTATGCAATAACTCGGGCCGAGCGGGAATAATGACTTTCCTTCTTGCGTATGCGTCGGCGATTGAATCGACAAAAGTTTGCATCCACAGCCTTTTCTCTTTCCATAAGTCAGGATCTAATATCTTCATGGAGATCAATTTTTCGATGATTGCCATCACAGTTTCTTCCTCGGTGCTCATTTTTGAGAGCAGGTATTCCCAATTTTCAACAGTCGAACAATCGTAACAATGCCCCTCGGTTTTGGCCAGGAGCTCCTGTATTTTATAGAACACGGCATAGCCATCATTATGGAAATGATTCTCCAAAATGAAAAGCACCTTTCCGTGGTCGCAATAATGAGGGAAATAGTCTACTTCTTGCTTTCGTGGCCGTGCCATTTTTTCCTCCTAAAAACTTGCCAATGCCTCTTCGATTTCTACGTTCACCCCAGGTGTTTCCCCGTACTTTTTATCGGCCACAACCTCACAAACCTGGCTGTCGTCCTTCCAGGCTACCCCGGTCAGCGCATCCTTGACACATCGGATTAACTTGTCCAGGTCCGGCTTGGATGTGTGATAGCTGGGCACGAAACGCTTTAACGTGGCCGCGTTCTTGCCGGTCCCGTAGTGCGATTTTGGGCGCGGCATGACGAATGCCAGCCTGATCTGGATTGCGGCCGGCGACAAACAGCACCCGGCCTCCTGGGCGCAATAGCTGATCATCGAGGCCCATGGTTTCTGTTTGTCCCTATTGTCCTGCATGGTTACGATCTTGTGGGCTGTTTTGTGGTAAAACGCTTTCGCTGATCCCTTGGGAACGGGAACTCCTGGTACAAAAAAAGTTATCATCTCGTCTCATGTACCCCACTGAATACGGCGCCAGGACATCAGCGGCAAAAGCTCTGCCCTCCACCATTGGTTGACAGCGCTCGCAATAGATCCATGGCCTGATTGCCGGTTTGTATCCCATCATTACCTGATGGATGATTTTACACATCGGGCACTTGCAGTCTCGCAGCTCTTCTTTCCTGCTGCCGCGATGGTGGACCGCGGGTGGCTTATGGCTGATGTCCCTGGTCGTCCGCTTCCGCAACTCCCTTACATTCTCCTGATAATCACGGCACTTGGCGGCATGTTCGTGGTAGTACGCCTTTGAGCTCTGGTGATGGTTGATCTTTGAGCACGCAGGCGAGCAACACTTCTGCTGTGGAGCCGTGGGCAGGTATTCCTTTTTGCATTCTTCGATGATGCAGATCCTGGGTATGTCAGTGTGAAAACTCATATCCTCTTGTCCTCCCATTCTGCCTGGCGCTTGCGATGCTGGGCCACGACCCCACGGAATTGATTAAGCAGGTTCTTTCCGTGCGCCATGCTGCATTCTTTTGTTTTATTGAGGTGATCTGGCACGTCCTTGACTGATTTATTGCAATACGGGCATTTCATAATTTTCCCTCCTTAATCTTTAGGACATGTAGAAAAGGGCCACCACGAGGATCATGAGCGAGCACCCAACAAAAATACCGCTTAAAAACGCTGCGATCATCGCGACTTCTCCTTTCATGCCCACCTAACCTGGACAGGCACCGCCTTAGTCGCCACCCTTGGCCGGCCGGTTCCTCGTATGTTTGCCATCGGATACGTGCCCTCGATGTGGCGAAGGACAGCCTCCAGTTCCTTGTACGTCATATCGCGCCTGGGCTTGCCAAAATAGGCGTAAATTTCTGAGTTTAACCGCTTAGGGTTAAAGCGATTGTTGAACGAATAGATTCTTATATGGTGCTCGATCCGGCGCAGGATCTCCTGCTCCTGTTCGTGGGGGGTCCTGAAGTCGAGGTCATAGCCGCCGTCCAGGATGATTTGATGGCTGTCCGTCATGGATGACGAGAGGGGTTTTATTCCACCGGGGGATGGTTGCAGCCTGAACTCACCACCGCCTTTCCCTTCCGATCTTCTTTCTTCCCTTCCATGGGCCTGCTCGTCCAGGACGGCGACCTGTTCCGCTTCGATGCTTTTGACGATCTCTCTAAAAAGGGGATCTGCCGGCGCGAATATGTGGCCCATTTGTCCCTCGTATGGACCGGCCGCCTTGTCGATGCGGTTTGACCTGGCCACGCATTGTTCAATCCACGGAATCGACCGCACCCGGGTCAAACAAACAATGTGCGATATGGCGTCAACCGACATCCCTTCGTAAGCCATCGCCACCGTGACGAGTACGTCAAGCCGATCCTGCTTTAGGGCGCTGATCGCTTTCAGGGCCGCGTCCGAGTCTGAACTCGTGGCGATGTCCATTCGTGCGCCCGCGCCCATTTCCCGCAGCCGTGCCATGTGTTTTTGAGCGTGCGCGATATCCGAACAGACGACCAGGCATTTCGCGTGACGTACAGCCTTCCGGTGTTCCTGCCAATGAGACAGCCCGGCGTTCATAAGCTCGTCGGCAAATTCCGTTTTAAGGGCCGTGTAGATCGCCTTGGAGGCGTCCGCCTCGTTCATCCTGTCCAGGCTCGGAACATTTCTTTCCTTGCCCGCATCCTCCATCCATGATGCCTTACCGTCATGCAAATGGAAAGATAAGGGTATGATCGCCTTTTCCTTGAGGGCGTCACGCCGGGTGTACCTGATGACCGCCGTATCGTCTGTCTCACGGAGATCCGGGACCAGGCCGCAGCCGTTCATGCGATAAGGAAGGAAGGCGATCCTTTCACCGTCTCCCCTTCGGCAAGTACCTGTCATGGGGATTCTGAACGCTGCCGCTTCCCATAGTGGAGCTATTTTCTGGTGCCACAGGGAATCAAGGGCGATATGGTGGGCCTCATCGAGCACTAGGATGTAACGGTGTCGTTTAAACTCGTCCAGGAGGATGCCTTCATCCATCCCGGCGGCGGCATAAGTGGTGCAAGCGCCCTGCAAATTGCGAGTAGGGTTGACCTCATTGGTGGACGATCTGATTTTAGCCGTGACACCCAGCTCCTTGCGCCACAAAGGATTGATGAATTCCCGCTCTCCCTGGTCAAGCAACGAGAGGCGGGGAGCAATCCAGAGGATCTTATCTGACTTCCCGGCGTCGATCAGTTTTGAGGCAAGGAGAGGCAGGAGGCTTTTGCCTGCGCCTGGGGTCACATCACACCATATTGTCTTGATAGGTGAACCGGCCATAATTCCCTCAACTATATCTTTGAGTTCTGTTTGGTGCTTCCTAAGCATCTTCCTATCCTTTCAAAGAGACACGCGACGACCGGGCGAAGGGAGGCAGCCCTGGCGAGGCTTCCCGGTCGCCAACGTGTCAATATTCCATATCGTTCGCCGAAGGCACATACACCCCAAGGCTCTCGGCTGCCCACCTGACTACCCGGTTGACATACTGTGTAAACTCGTCTGTGCTCAGTTTCGCGGTGCTGTGTACCTTCATGAGCCCGTGATCATCTTCGCGCCTGTCGGATAAAAAGCGGATCTTGAGGGCTTCGTGAAGCTCTTCTGGTTCATATCCACAATGGTTCGCCAGGATCTTGACCACCACGCCGAAGTAATACTTGTTTTGGCCGTCCGACCTCTTAGACCTCTTTTTCCTCAAAACCAGCTCCACCCGCTTACCTTCGAGACCTGCCATATAGACAAGATAGCGCTCGGGATTATCGAGGGTCAGGCAGCCTTTCGTTATGGAGCCGTGGAAGATGGGCGTGGTCATTGCAGCGCCTCCATCAGTTGCCTACCTATCCATTCCGTGTATGCCGGCGGGATCGCTTGCGAGAGTTCACTGCCCGTCATCCAATCTATCCCCATTGCCTCAGCTCGTTTTTCGGAATTCCGATAATCAATTGATGTCTATCCCGCCCTTGCGGAACGTCAAAATATGGTCTGCGTAGCCAAGACACTCCTTGGTATGGCTGATAAAATAGAGACTTCCAAACTCCCCGGCCTTCATGAACGACCGATACAGTTCCATGAAAGACTTCGCCCGCTCAACGTCCAGGGCTCCGGTTTCCTCGTCTCCAAATGCCGCGTCGAATCTCCGCCCGCTTTTATGCTTTGATAAAATCGTCAAGGACAGCCGCAGCGCCTTGAGCATCCATACCCGCTCTCCCCCGCTGTAATCCTCCAAAAGCTCTTCTTCCCCGTTCTCCCGGATTACCCACACCCTGAAAACTTCTTTCCCGTCCTCGTCCTGTGTCTGGATGCGAATAGAGAAGCAGGGGCCGAAACTGTCAGATAGGAGTTTGTTCGCCTCAAACTGGATATGTGGGCATACACCATCGATCTCAAGCGCCTGGAGTCCTGTTTTCGAGCAAGCGTTTCTGAGGTAAGTCCACTCCGATGCCTCCCCGGTCAGCCTGCCCTTCTCCGCTTCCGCCGTGGCCACTTCCTTTTCTACTTCCTCGATTGCCCTCAGTTCTGCCTGGATACCGGCCAGCCTCCCTTTCTTGGCGGTGATTTCCTCTCCCCATGTTGTCAGTTCCTTTTCTTTTGTGGCGATATCCGCCTGGATCTGCTTAAGGGATTGCTCCGCCGTGGTGTCGATAAGGGTAAGGATCTCGGCAAGGCAGGTCTTTTTCTCTTCGATCTGCCATTGCTTATCCCGCTGCTTCTTCGTCCATGCGATCCTGGCAACCTGTCCTTTGTCGATATTGTTTGATAGCTGAAGGTTAAGATCGTCGTGCCGGGAGGCTGCTACAAGGATTTCGGGCAGACGTGCCGCCAGTTCTTCGCGGCATTTCAAGTCAAAGCGGAGCCGGGCCAGGTGTTTGCGAGCATCCGAAAGCGTGCCCTCAAAGAATTGGATGCGCTCCCTTGTCCCCGTGATAAATCCGGCGTTCCCCGCCAAGGCGGCGTCAATATTCTTGATAAGTACGGATACTTCGGCTTCCCTGCTGGCGTATGTCCCCCTCTTTAGCTCGATATCCGCAGTGAGTTCCCGGATTGCCTTCTCGACGCCGTATCTTTTGGAGTCCAGGTCAATTTCGATTCCCTGCCGTTCCCGTTCCAGCTCCGGCAATAGCTTTGCGGCGCCGAGAGCCCCGACGATAAAGGAGCAGGTCGTGGAGACACACGCCGGATCTTTGAGGTCCAGATCCTTCATCTTGTCTTTGGCTTGCCGAATCTTTCCTTCGGCGAGGGTTAGCTCCACCGAATTTTGCAGATTATACAGGTCGGCATTGCACTTCTTCAGCATGTGCTCGTATTCGGTTATCTTCTTGCCGATCTCCTGTAATTCTTCGTCTCTGGCAAGTTCTGCCCTCTGCTGCCCCAGGTCTTTCCTTTTCAGTTCCAGTCCGGTCAGCTCTTCCTTCTTCGTAGCCAGATCCGCGGCTATCGTTTCGAGTTTGGCGGCTATCGTTTCAATTTCTGCCCGGATTGTTTCACATTCACCCGCTGCCGTCTCAATCTGATCCCGTTCCGCCAGGACCTTTACGCACTTGTCCAGCTCCGCCTTGGTCTCCGCGTAGGCCTTCCGCAGTTCCAACAGTTCCTTTTCTTCCTGGAATTTCAGCTCGTTTAATTCACCCGTAAGGTTAATAATATTCGCTTCGATGTCTGCTTTACGCTGTAAATGGAGGGCGTTCTTTTGGATGATCTCCTTGACGTCTTCAGCGTCCTGCTTTCCTTCGGCTATCTGACAGGCAATAGAAGCGGCCTGCATTT
>Ga0247842_10007069_pt1 | contig 12333 bp, 10 predicted proteins | sample LaCruzMarch2015__3_FD_192411 | JGI IMG/M metagenome (GOLD analysis project Ga0247842, IMG submission 192411) | Freshwater microbial communities from meromictic Lake La Cruz, Castile-La Mancha, Spain - LaCruzMarch2015_19m | ecosystem: Environmental > Aquatic > Freshwater > Lake | place: Spain...
TGATGATCTTTACCACGTTATGGCTAGGTTTCGCAGGATTCTTCGATGATTACATCAAAGTATTCAAAAAAAATAAAAAAGGCCTGAGTGGTAAATATAAGATACTTGCCCAGGTTATCCTTGGCATAGTGGTAGGCGCAACAATGTATTTCAGCGATTCAGTGATCCTAAGGGAAAAACTGGATCGCAATAACTTGCCTGTTGAACAGCAGATCTCCGGCAGCGACCTCTCTTCCAGATTCAGTGATGAAGGGATAAAGTCAACTAAAACAACGATCCCTTTCGTAAAAAACAACGAATTTGATTATGCCGTCCTGCTAAAATGGCTGGGATCAGATTATGAAAAATATGCTTATCTGATATTCATACCGCTGGTTATTTTCATCATCGTCGCTGTTTCCAATGGTGCAAACCTTACCGATGGCATGGATGGACTGGCAACCGGCACTTCGGCTATCATCGGGGCAACACTCGGGCTGCTGGCCTGGGTATCGGGCAATATCATCTTTGCCGACTATCTGAATATCATGTACTTGCCCAATACCGGGGAGCTGACCATCTTTATCGGTGCATTTGTCGGTGGCTGTATTGGATTTCTCTGGTATAACTCCTACCCTGCCCAGGTCTTTATGGGCGATACGGGAAGTCTTGCATTAGGTGGAACCATAGCTGTTTTCGCCATCATTATCAGGAAAGAATTGCTGATACCGTTACTATGTGGGATTTTCCTGATGGAAAGCCTATCTGTTGTGCTTCAGGTAGGATATTTCAAAATCACTAAACGCAGGTTTGGCGCCGGGAGAAGAATATTTAAGATGTCGCCGCTTCATCATCACTACCAGGTTTTAGGATATCCTGAACCGAAGATTGTACAGCGATTTATGATTGTAGGTATTATCCTGGCAGTAGTAACTATCATAACCTTAAAGTTGAGATAACATGAAAAGGTTCGACATCGTCATATTAGGGGGAGGCGAAAGCGGGACAGGGGCAGCGATCCTTGCCTGCCGGAAAGGATACCGTCCCCTGGTGTCGGATAGCGGCAAGATCAAGGATAAATACAAGCTTTTACTAAAAGGCGACGAAATTGCTTTTGAAGAAAACAAACATTCAGAAGATTTTGTACTGCAAGCTGAAGAAATCATCAAAAGTCCCGGGATACCGGAAAATGCTCCAATTTTAGCAATGGCACGTCAGAAAGGGATCCCGGTCATTTCCGAAATAGAATTTGCCTGTAGATTCACCCGTGCAAAGTTGATTTTTATTACGGGCAGTAATGGAAAAACCACCACCACCCTGTTAACTCATCACATCCTGAAAACTGCAGGATTGAATGCAGGCCTTGCAGGAAATGTCGGCCACAGCTTCGCTTTAAAAATTGCAAATGATGAACATGACATCTATGTTCTTGAGATCAGCAGTTTTCAGCTTGACGGGATGTTCAATGCCAAAGCTGATATAGCCGTTCTCTTAAATATTACACCAGACCACCTCGATCGCTACGCATACAATTTTCAAAATTATATCAATTCAAAATTCAGGGTAATCCACAACCAGAATGCTGATAACCACTTTGTCTATTGTTTCGATGATCCTGTTCTAAAGGAACAGATTGTGAAAATCAAGATACCCTCACGGCTTTATCCTTTCACGGCCGGAGCGAAAGCTTTTTCCGAAGGGGCCTATATTCATGATAATCAATTGTTCTTCAATATAAAAGAAAAAGAAACTACCATGACACTAGAAGAATTAGCCTTACAGGGCCGACATAACCTGTACGATTCGATGGCAGCAGGCATTACGGCCAGGCTGCTTGATATCCGTAAAGAAACTATTAAGCAGTGTCTTTCGGATTTTCAGCATATCGAGCACCGGCTCGAATTTGTTGCCAGCATTCATGGTGTTGATTACATCAATGATTCCAAAGCTACCAATGTAAATTCCACCTGGTTTGCTCTTGAAAGCATGCATAAAGACGTAATCTGGATTGCAGGCGGATTGGATAAAGGCAATGACTATGCATCACTTGTACCCTTAGTAAAGGCAAAGGTCAGGACTATTATCTGTCTGGGAAAAGATAACCGGAAAATTAAGGAAGCATTTTCAGACCTGGTGGAAAACGTAGTAGAGGTTCTGACAGCAAACGATGCGGTAAAAGCGGCATATAGCCTTGCCCACCGTGGCGATGCGGTTTTATTATCACCAGCCTGCGCCAGCTTCGATCTGTTCGAAAACTTTGAAGACCGTGGAAACCAGTTTAAGAAGGCTATAAAAAATCTGTAGGAGGCAATAAAAGATGTCAAATGAAAACAAACTCATGAAAGGTGATCGTGTGATCTGGATGGTAGTTATCCTATTATCACTGCTTTCGCTTCTGGCCGTTTATAGTTCTACCGGTACACTTGCTTACAAATACCAGGAAGGGAATACAAACTATTACATGCTGAAGCACCTGATCATCCTCCTGCTAGGTTTTGCTCTTATGTTCCTGGCTCACAAGGTGAAATACACTTACTTCTCAAAGATATTCCTGGCTACTTTATATGTTGCCATTGCATTACTTATTGTGACCCTCATCTTCGGCAAGGACATAAACGGAGCAAAAAGAGCCCTGCAACTGCCTTTTGGCCTGACCTTACAGGCAGCGGACCTGGCTAAGTTAACCCTGATCATATACCTGGCACGGACATTAACCATGAAACAGGATGCTCTCCAAAATTTCAAATCATTGATAATACCTGTCATTGCGCCAATCATTATTGTTTGCGGGCTGATACTCCCCTCAAACCTTTCAACAGCTGTCATGCTTTTCGTGTCCAGCCTGGTGTTATTGTTTATCGGAAGGATCAAGCTGCGGCACCTTTTTGGAATTGTCGGTGTCGCAATAGCAGCTTTTTTACTCTTCATCGGCACCCTTATGATTCTTCCTGCAGAGCACCGGCTCAGATTGAATACCTGGGAAAACAGGATTGTTAGTTTTTTTGCAGGCGATGATAAAGAAGAAGACCAGGTCGTTCAATCTAAAATTGCAGTCGTATCAGGAGGATTGCTGGGAAAAATGCCGGGAAACAGCACCCAGCGAAACTTCCTGTCACATCCATATTCTGATTTCATCTTCGCCATTATCCTTGAAGAATATGGACTATTAGGGGGGGCATTTGTGGTTCTTCTCTACATGATCCTGCTCTTCAGGGCGGTAAAGATTGTTATCAAAATCCCCCGGACATTCGGGGCATTTTTGACAATCGGGGTGGCATTCAGCCTGGTTTTCCAGGCACTCATCAATATGGGAGTGGCGGTTGATCTGCTTCCGGTAACGGGTCAGCCGTTGCCGCTGGTCAGCATGGGAGGCACTTCCATTTGGTTCACCAGTCTTTCCATCGGCATCATCCTGAGCGTAAGTAAGTCGGTCGACAAAGGTATTCCGGATGAAGAACCGGAAGAAATCCAGGAAAAGTATGCCACGACCTGATCCACATATTATCATAAGCGGAGGCGGTACGGGAGGACATATTTTCCCGGCACTGGCCATTGCCCGTGCGCTGAAAAAAAAGCTCCCCGAGACTCAAATCCTTTTTATCGGAGCAAAAGGCAAGATGGAGATGGAAAAGGTCCCTGCTGCCGGATTTCCAATAAAAGGCCTCTGGATAAGTGGGTTAAAAAGAGAATTATCTGCTAAAAACCTGTTGTTTCCGTTTAAAGTAATGCATAGCCTGATAACAGCCACCTGTATTATCCGCCGGTTTAAGGCTGACGTTGCCGTCGGAGTCGGGGGATTTGCCAGCGGACCGGCTCTCCGTGCAGCCGGAATGCTCGGTATTCCCACCCTCATCCAGGAACAAAATTCGTTCCCGGGAATCACAAACAAGCTCCTTGGGAAAAAAGCATCCCGGATATGTGTAGCTTTTGAGGGGATGGAGAAATTCTTTCCTTCTGAGAAAATCATCATCACAGGAAATCCTGTAAGAAAAGAAATCATCGAAACCGAAGGCAAAAGAGGCGAAGCTGCCGCATTCTTCGGTCTGAAGACCTCCAAAAAAACCGTTTTTATTGTCGGAGGCAGCCAGGGAGCTCACTCCATCAATATTAATATTGAGAAACTGCTGCCATTGCTGAAAGAAAACCAGGTCCAGCTATTGTGGCAAACCGGCAGGAATTTCGAACAACGGGCCAAGGAAGCTTGTATAAAGTCAGGTTATGAGGAGGCGAAGGTGATCGGTTTTATTCAAAGGATGGACCTGGCATACGCCCTGGCCGATATAGTTATTTCAAGAGCAGGCGCGATAGCCATCGCCGAACTGGCCGCTGTCCGCAAGCCTGTGATTTTTATCCCTCTGCCCACGGCTACCGGGGACCATCAGATGAAAAATGCCAGGAGGCTCGAAGAGAAAGAGGCCGCGTTGGTCATCACAGACCGGGAAGTTGCCGATAAACTGCCTTCCCTCCTGCTAGATCTGCTAAAAGATGAAGTAAGCAGGAAAAAACTGGAAAAACAAATTGGAATATTCGCCATTGTTGATGCTGATGAAAAAATAGCAAATGAAATTATAGCCCTGATCAAAAAATGAAACTTGCGCAGGATAAAATACGGAAGATTTACTTTTTAGGCATCGGCGGAATCGGGATGAGCGCCCTGGCCAGGTATTTCCTGGCAAAAGGAATGGTCATTTACGGCTATGATAAGACTCCATCAGCACTGACCGTTGAATTGGCGAATGAGGGCATGATCATTCATTTTGAAGATGATCTTTCCATGATTCCGGGTGATATTGACCTGGTCATTTATACCCCGGCAGTGCCGCAATCGCTGGAAGAATTCAAATTTCTGAAAGAAAGCGGTATTCAAATGCTAAAAAGAGCACAGGTAATCGGGAAAATAACGGAAGGCAAAATTACGGTAGCGGTTGCCGGAACCCATGGAAAAACATCTATCAGTTCCCTGATCGCTCATATACTTAAACGGGCAAATTTCCCTATAACCGCCCTGATCGGGGGCATCAGCAAAAACTACCAGTCGAACTTCATCACGACAGGCAAAGAAGAAATTATGATTGTTGAAGCCGATGAATACGATCGCTCTTTCCTGCACCTGCATCCTGATATTGCCGTTATTTCCGCAATGGATCCCGATCACCTGGATATTTACGGGACGGCCGGTGAAATGAACCATTCATTTAATGAGTTTGCCCGGAACATCAAGACAAATGGAAATCTGATCAGCCGGAACGGATTACAGCTAAACATAAATTCGGATACCATAAGTGTCGTTTATGCAGCGGACGAGAACGCTGATTTGTCAGCATTTAATCTAAGACCTGAAAAGGGTTTACAATTTTTCGACTTAATCATGGAGGGGCATCCCTACCATGATGTCCAACTACAGACTCCCGGTAAACATAACGTCGAAAACGCCCTTGCTGCAATAGCTGTATGCAGAACCCTGAGATTAGACATGGAGGAAATCCTTGACGGAATCAGGACATTTACCGGGGTCAGGCGCCGTTTTGATGTGAGGATCCAGCAGCAGGACAGGGTTTATATCGATGATTATGCCCACCACCCGAAGGAACTTGAAGCTTTCATTTCGGCAGTACGTTTGCTCTATCCCGGTAAAAAGCTTACCGGCCTGTTCCAGCCGCATCTTTTTTCCAGGACGAAAGATTTTGCTGCAGGTTTTGCGCAAAGCCTTGATTTGCTTGACCAGGCCTGGTTGCTCGAAATCTATCCTGCAAGGGAAATTCCGGTCAAGGGTGTGACTTCAGAACTCATCCTGAATCTAATGCATCAGAAGAATAAAAAGCTGGTAACCATACCTGAGGTTTTTGAAATGCTGAAAGCTGAAAAACCTGGAATATTCCTGACCATGGGTGCAGGGGATATCGATCTTCTGGTCGATCCTATCACAAAAATCCTTCTATCATGAAAAAGATCCTGCACCTATCATTCATGATTATCCTGGTTGCCGGGACTATTTTTATTCTGGCCTTTACTGACCAGGAACATCAGCAGTTGAATTATAAGAGTTTTCTCATTGAGGTGTTGAATCCTTCTGAAAGCGTGATGATCAATTCAGATGAGATCAAAGAACTGGTAATTAAAAATTTCGGAGAAATTGAAGGCGCGCCGATCGCAAGGATCGATCTTGTAAAATTGGAGAATACGGTTCTGGGTAATCCCTATATTTCATCCTGCGAAGTGTTTCAAACCATTGGGGGTGGCCTTGTGCTGAAAGCAAGGGTCAGGGAACCGCTGGTCAGGATAATCAACCAGGATGACAAGCAGTTTTATCTTGATTTAACTGGTCATGCGATGCCAGTAAGCATGGTACATCCTTCCCATGTGCTTGTCGCCAATGGCCTGATCCCGGATCAGTTTATTTCACTGGATAAAAGTGAAAAACCGCTGACCACCTTCCCCAACGGTTCTATATTGCACCAGGTGTTTCCGGTTGCCTATTATATATCCAGGGACGAATTCCTCAAATCCTTTATTGACCAGATCTATATCAATGAAAAGCAGGAGATAGAACTGGTCCCAAAAATTGGCTCGCAAAACATCATTTTTGGAAATGCTGCTGATACACGCGAAAAACTTGAAAACCTTAAAACTTTTTACCAGAAAGTAATGAGTAAAATGGATTGGAATGTTTATAAATCCATCAATTTAAAATATAAGAACCAGGTTGTCTGCTCAAAATACAAATAATATGAATAAGACTGATATCATAGTTGGTTTAGACATTGGCACCACTAAAATTGCCGCCATTGTCGGCCGAAGAAACGAACACGGCAAAATCGAAATCCTGGGCTACGGCAATACGGAGTCGATCGGGGTTAAAAGAGGCGTTGTATCCAATATTGAAAACACGGTACAATCTATCCGGACTGCTATTGAGCTGGCGGAGAAAAGTTCCGGTGTCGATATCAAGTATGTCAATGTCGGGATTGCAGGCCAGCATATCAAGAGTTTGCAGCACAAAGGGGGCATAATCAGAAAAGATATCGAGACCGAGATCAGTCAGAAAGATATTGATTCGCTTCATCAGAACATGTTTAACCTGAATATGAATCCCGGAGAGGAGATCATTGATGTCATTCCTCAGGAATATATAATAGATGGTGAAGAGGGAATCAAGCAGCCGATTGGCATGCTTGGCAACACGCTGGAGGCCAATTTCCATATCATTATCGGCCAGACAGCAGCGGCAAAAAACATATACAAATGTGTCAGAAAGGCAAACCTGGAAGTTGTGGATTTGATTTTAGAGCCTATAGCTTCGGCAGATGCGGTTCTGAGTGAAGAAGAAAAAGAAGCGGGTGTGGTACTGGTGGATATTGGCGGCGGGACAACCGATATCGCCATCTTCCAGGACGGCATCATCAGGCACACTTCCGTTATTCCTTTCGGGGGAGAGATCCTGACGGAAGATATTAAAGAAGGTTGTTCTATCATTAAAAAACACGCAGAAGAGCTGAAGATAAAGTTCGGGTCAGCTTTAGCCAGCGAAAACAGGGATGATGAAGTGGTCGCCATTCCCGGGTTAAGAGGCAGGCAACCTAAGGAAATAACCCTCAAAAACCTCGCAAGTATTATTCAGGCCCGGATGGAAGAAATCATCGAGCATATTTATTACGAGATTAAAAATTCCGGTTACGAGAAGAAACTGATCGCCGGAATCGTGCTGACCGGTGGAGGGGCTTTGCTCAAGCACCTGTCGCAACTAACCGAGTTCATGACAGGCATGGATACCCGTATTGGTTATCCGAACGAACACCTTGCACCGGGAACACCCGATGAAATGGCCAGTCCGATGTATGCGACGGGTATTGGGCTGGTCATCCAGGGGATAGAGCGCTACCTAAGGGAGAAGGTGCGGGAAGATATTAAAAATCCTGAAAAAGTTAAAGTTATTGAGCGTGAACAGAAGGAACAAAACGTTGAGAAGAAATTAAAGTCAAACGGGTTCCTGAAAAGGATACAGGATTGGTTCGAAGGAGATGAATTGTAGGTCACAGTTATCAACAATCAATCTGTTTATAATTAATCTAAAAAATAGCTAATCAAATATATAAAACGAATACTTTTAAAATCCTTTAGACCATGAAAGAAATGATCAATTTTGATATGCCGAAGAACCAATCTTCCATAATAAAAGTCATTGGAGTAGGCGGCGGCGGATCTAATGCAGTTAACCATATGTTCCGCCAGGGTATTAAAGGGGTAGATTTCATCATTTGCAATACCGATGCACAGGCAATGGAGTCTTCACCAGTTCCCACAAAAATTCAGTTAGGGGAGAGAGGGCTTGGTGCCGGATCAATCCCTTCAGTTGGAAAAGAGGCTGCCTTTCAGAAAATGGACCAGATCAGGGAAATCCTCGAAAAGAACACCCAGATGTTATTTATCACAGCCGGTATGGGAGGTGGAACCGGTACGGGTGCAGCACCGGTGATAGCATCAATAGCCAAAGAGCTTGGTATTCTTACGGTTGGCATAGTCACTCTCCCTTTTGCTTTTGAAGGGAAAAAACGAAAATTGCAAGCAGATGAGGGGATCATGGAATTAAGAAAATACGTTGACACCCTTCTGATCATCTGCAACGATAAATTACGTGAATTGTGCGGAGATCTGAAACTTTCCGTAGCTTTTGACAAGGCCGACGATGTGCTGACAACCGCTGCAAAAGGTATTGCAGAGATCATTACCGTAACTGGCTATATCAATGTCGATTTTGAAGATGTCAGGACCGTAATGAGCGACAGTGGCAAGGCCATCATGGGATGTGCCCAGGCCGAAGGAGAAAATCGTGCCCTTGAAGCGGTAAAAGCAGCCCTTTCTTCACCTTTGCTGAATGATAATGAAATTGAAGGTGCCAGCGATGTATTGCTTTACATAACTTCAGGGCTGGAAGAAATCTCCATGGATGAAGTTACTGAGATTACAGACTATATCCAGAAGGAAGCTAAAGCGCAGGCTGAAATTATCTGGGGAAACGGATATGATGAGTCGCTGGGGAATAAAATAAGTATAACCCTTATTGCAACGGGATTTGAGGCACACAAGAGAAATGCAGCGAACCAGGAGATTAAAATCAGGCATGAACTGAACGGTGAAATCCGGGCTGAACTGCCAAAACAGGAACCTCCTGCCGGTACTGAAATTACAGAAACGTACAGGCCGATCGAAATTCTCCGTAGATCACTTCAGGAGAATCTGATCCAGGAAAAAGAAATTCAGGAGAATAAAACCCAGGAGAAAAAGATACTTGAGGAAATGATGGAAACTGCCCAAATTTCCGAACCTGAAAAAATTACCTTGATCAGAAAGTCGGTGGAGATGGAATCCCCTGTTATTGAAGAACAACCCGTGAGCAATGCCTGGAAAGAAGATGACCGGACATTTGTTTTCGAGTTCTATCAACCGGAAGAAGCTGTAATTCCTGAAAAAGAAGAAATAGCAGTCAATGATCAGGATACTATTCCTCCAAAGATTAACGGGGAGCGGTACTTCGAAGATAAATTCAAGCAGGCTGAAGAGATCAAGCCGTTCGAGGTTTATATTAAAAAACCGGGTGGTGATTCATTCCGGGAGGCTGAAAAGGCTTTTACTCGACCATCTGTCGACCTGAAATCACAAGAAAGGATTGAGCGGCTTAGAAATTTGAGCATGAAACTGAAAAATGAAAGCGCTATCGAAGAGATGGAGCATGAACCTGCTTATGTTCGCCGCAATGTTGATCTTAAAAATTCGATTCCATCAGGAGAAGCCAAGGTTTCAAGGTACTCCCTTTATGAAGATTCGGAGACTAAAAACCCGGAGATCAGATCCGGGAATTCATATTTGCATGATAATGTTGACTAGCGCAGCTTTAACGTAAAAATTTAAGCGATGGAATTAGAAAACAAAATCAATGCCGACATTAAACAGGCCATGCTAGCAAAGGAAAGCCAGAAGCTTGAAGCATTACGTGGGATCAAGGCGGCGCTCCTGCTGGCTAAAACCAGCAAAGAAGCTGCAGGAAGCGAATTGCCCGAAGAAGCTGGTCTGAAACTCCTCCAGAAACTGATCAAACAGCGGCTTGAATCGGCAGAAATTTACAAAACCAATAAGCGCTTAGACCTGGCAGAACAGGAATTATTTCAGGCTGGTATCATCGAAAACTACCTGCCGAAACAAATGAATGAGGACGAAATTCGCCTGGGACTGGTTAAAATTATCAAGGAAACCGGTGCCAGCAGTGTTAAAGATCTGGGAAGAGTGATGGGGCTGGCCTCTAAAGAGTTTGCCGGGAAAGCTGATAATAAGGTTATAGCCGACCTCGTAAGAAAAATACTTGGAATTTAAACCCCTAATTTCTGTCTGCAGAAAGCAGTAACGGTCAAATCTTTATCAAATCCCTGTAAATATTGCCTTATGGTCTTGGTATTATCCTTTACATATTCCTGGTTCAGCAAGGTGCTTTCCTGGTAGAATTTATTGAGCTTGCCTATTGCAATCTTTTCGAGCATATTTTCAGGTTTGCCGTCTCTGCGGGCCTGCTCCATACCTATCTCGATTTCTTTTTCAATAGTTACAGCATCGACATCATCTTTGTCAATTGCGATAGGGCTCATGGCTGCAATCTGCATAGCAACATTGTGCACTGCTTCACCTAGACCAGGTATACCTTTCATATTTATACCTACCAGTGTAGCAAGCTTGTTACCGAGGTGGTTATATCCTGATACCAGCTCAGCACGAATAGTTTCATAGGCTGCCAGTTCAAGTTTTTCACCGATTTTACCAACCAGGTCCATAAGGTTTTCCACAACGGTCCTGCCATTCAGGTTTAAAGCTTTCAGCTCTTCCAGGGAAGCCGGTTTCTTCGCCACTGCCAAATCAATAACAGCTTTGGCATAATTGATGAAATCATCGCTTTTCGCAACAAAATCAGTTTCGGAGTTCAAAATGATCAGTGCACCAAAATCCTGGTTGTCATTGGTTTTTGCAATGATGATCCCTTCAGTTGCCTCACGGTCGGCACGTTTGGCTGCGATTTTTTGTCCTTTTTTACGGAGAATCTCAATCGCTTTTTCGGTATCACCATCACTTTCAATGAGAGCCGCTTTGCAATCCATCATGCCGGCCCCGGTTATCTGTCGGAGTTTATTAACTTCAGCAGCTGTTATATTTGCCATAATAATAAGATTCTATGTTAGGTAAATGAAATAATTACTTTTTAGGTTTTGCAAGGCCTCTTCTCGGTCTCTTATTGGTATCCGCCATCCTGTCTTCCTCTTTTTTCACTTTAGAAAGTTTCTCAAGCGCTTTTTTACGGATACTTTCGGTATCTTCCTCATCATCCAGTCCATCGACCATAAAGGCCTGCCTGTCAAATTCGTCCCTGTCATCTTCTTCGCCGCGGGCTTCTTTATCGATCTTTCTTTCAGCCAGGCCTTCTTCGATGGCCTGAACCATGATCCGCAGAATCAGCTCGATTGATTTTGAAGCATCATCATTGCCTGGTATAGGAAAATCGATGATATTGGGATCAGAGTTGGTATCGACGATAGCGAAAGTCGGAATATTCAATTTTCTTGCTTCGGCGATCGCGATTTTCTCTTTTAAAATATCTACAACAAAGATTGCAGAGGGCAAACGGTTAAGGTCGGCGATACTTCCAAGCTGTTTCTCCAGTTTCTGACGCTCACGGTCGATCTGGAGCCGTTCCCTTTTGGAAAGGCTTTTAAAGTTGCTGGTTGCCATAAGTTTATCGATGGAGCCCATTTTACGGACCGCCTTTCGGATCGTGGCAAAGTTGGTCAACATACCGCCCGGCCAGCGTTCAACCACATAAGGCATGCCCACTTTCTGAACCTGCGTGGCAACGATTTCTTTTGCCTGTTTTTTAGTTGCAACAAAGAGGACTTTGCGGCCTGATTTTGAGATTTGTTTTATGGCTGAAGCCGATTCCTCGATCTTGGCCATTGTTTTGTAAAGATCGATAATATGGATCCCGTTGCGCTCCATAAAAATATAAGGAGCCATGTTAGGATTCCATTTTCTGCGGAGGTGGCCAAAGTGTACACCTGCATCCAGTAATTCTTCGAAAGTTGTTCTTGCCATGAATTGTAGATTTATGTTTACCTTCTGTTTATGCAACCCCCGGGTAGCACCTGAATAATGATGGTCCTGGCGGTTTAGATACTAAACACTCTTTTTCGGGTGAGCGATCCGTTAACGTTTGCTGAACTGGAATCTTCTCCGTGCGCCTGGCTGGCCAGGTTTCTTCCTTTCAACCATTCTTGGATCTCTGCGTAAGAGGCCTTTATCTTTTAATGCTTTTCTGAACTC
>Ga0247842_10007073_pt1 | contig 12330 bp, 4 predicted proteins | sample LaCruzMarch2015__3_FD_192411 | JGI IMG/M metagenome (GOLD analysis project Ga0247842, IMG submission 192411) | Freshwater microbial communities from meromictic Lake La Cruz, Castile-La Mancha, Spain - LaCruzMarch2015_19m | ecosystem: Environmental > Aquatic > Freshwater > Lake | place: Spain...
GATGTGAACAAGCCGATTTATCCTGCAATTGAACGTGCAATCGCAAAGGGGGTAGCGATTTATATGACTGTGCAAACCCTTTGGGGATATGTTCATATGTTTGTGTATGATACCGGTCGCGACCTCATGGCCAAAGGGATTATCCCGGCCGAAAACATGCTTCCCGAAACTGCCTTTATCAAGCTAAGCTGGGCTCTTGGACAAACCAGCGACCTCGCTAAGGTCAAAGAGATAATGCTAACCCCCATCAACAGTGAGATCACTCCACGAGAGCCTTACAACGGATATCTCATTTACCAGGGCGGCGTGCCCGAAGTGGAGGATTTTATCAGGAAGTTCCATAAATAAATAGCGAGGTAGCGAGGTAGCGAGATAGCGAGGTAGCGAGGTAGCGAGATAGCGAGATAGCGAAATAGCGAGGTAGCGAAATAGCGAGGTAGCGAGATAGCGAGATAGTTAAATAATTAATCGCGAAACGCCCACAAAAATTAGCTCCGTAGGAGTTTGATTTTGGTAGCCCGATGGCGAAACAATTAGCTCCGTAGGAGCTTGATTTTGGTAGCCCGCCAGCGAAACAATTAGCTCCGTAGGAGTTTGATTTTGGTAGCCCGCCAGCGAAACAATTAGCTCCGTAGGAGTTTGATTTTGGTAGCCCGCCAGCGAAACAATTAGCTCCGTAGGAGCTTAATTTTGGTAGCCCGATGGCATTCATTCTAATTTTCCGCGCCGTAGGTGCGGAATGATACTTCCGGTTTTGGTATAAAAGCTTGTAGATCAGTCATCAGAAAATTTCTTCAGCAATTCTCTGTATTGTGAGAAAACGGTTGCTCTTGAAATGAACCCAAGGTATTTTCCTTTGTCCAATACCGGTAAATTATACCGGTCGCTTTGCTGGAAAAGCTGGACCACCGTGTCCATTGAATCTTCAGGTTTTATTGCATAATCGGGCATGAACAGCAAATCTTTAACGTAAGTGACATCATAGATTGACTGGTCGAACATGATTTGCCTGATGTTGTCGAGCATCACCACCCCACAAAATGTCCCTTCATGGTTTACCACCGGGTATATGTTGCGTGTAGATCTGGCCACGATCTTAACGAGTTGGCCGAGGGTAGCTTCCGGATCAACACTTGTAAAGTTAGTTTCAATCAGCTGCCTGGGCGACATGAATGAAAGTACTGCTTTGTCTTTATCATGCGTGATAAGCTCATTCCGGGCGGCCAGTTGACGCGTATAAATTGAGTGACTCTCAAAGATGTGGCAGGTAAGGTAGGCAATAGCCGATACCATGATGAGCGGTGTCAGCAGGAGGTATCCCCCGGTTATTTCAGCAATGAGAAAAATGGCTGTGAGCGGGGCATGCATCACCCCGGCCATCACCCCGGCCATTCCAACCAGAGCAAAGTTGCTTTGTGAAATATTCAGTGCGAAAACAGTATTCAATAGTGTTGCGAAAAAATAACCGCATATGGCTCCTATAAAAATGGCAGGGGCGAAGGTGCCCCCGATACCGCCACTGCCTTGGGTCAAAGCCATAGCGACAACTTTCATGATGATCAATCCGAAGATGACGATCAGAAATGACCAGTGGTTATGCTTCAGAAAGCCAAATAGTGTTGAATTGCCTATAATTTCTCCATTTCCGTTGATTACCTCTTTAAGAATGGTATAACCTTCTCCGAACAGCGAGGGATAAGCGAAAATTACCAGCGCAAGCAGGCTCCCGGCAATGGCTACCCTGGGAACCTGTGAAAATCTCTTCAGGAATAATTCAATGCCAATGCTTCCGCGGATGAAAAAAACCGAGACCAACCCCGTGAAAACACCCAGCAACAGATAAAATGGAATGTGACGCAGAATAAATGGGCTGTTCAATGTAAAAGAAAACAATACCTCATTCCCCATCAAAAGGTATGAAACGAGTGAAGCTGTAACTGTAGCGATCAGCAGGGGAATCAACGTAGTCACCGTGAGATCGAGCATCAATATTTCGAGTACAAAAATCGCCCCGGCTATCGGCGCTTCAAAAATGCCGGCTATTGCCCCCGCTGCACCACAACCAATCAGTAAGGTGGTGGTTTTGTAGTCGAGTCTGAATAACCGGCCAAGATTAGAACCGATCGATGATCCGGCGAGTACAATTGGAGCTTCCGGCCCAACGGAGCCACCGAATCCAAGAGTTAAAGTGCAGGCAATCAGGGAAGAAAAGGTGTTGTGCGGCTTTATCTGACTGTTGGTCCTTGAAATGGCGTATAGCACTTTGCTCACCCCATGGCTGATATTGTCCTTAACAATGTACTTGATAAACAGGATCGTAAGAATGATGCCAATTACCGGGAATGCCAGAAACAGATAATAGATGCCATGGTAACTGAATCCGTTGGTGAGGAAGTAATTTGTGTAATACAGGGTGTTTTTCAGTGTTACGGCTGCAAGTCCACTGCCGAGGCCAATCAATATACTGAGGATCAGTATGAATTGGTGTTGTTTAATGTGACGTAAACGCCAAACCAGTAGCTTTCCGGTGATTGATTTTGGGAGCATATTGGTGCAAATGTAAACTTTTTTCCCCACCCTGACAGGGTCCCTGACCCTGTCAGGGTGTCAATAAGAAATTGAGTAAAGAAATTCAAATCCCCAGTTCCCGCTGATGGGGAAGAAAATACTGCGTACACCCATTTCGATGGGGGCAATAAACCGCAGGAAATGAAAATCGAAGGTCAGTTCTGCTCCTGCCGACTGATAATCATTAACATAACCTGAATTATAACCCTGCGCCCAGTCGTAAAAGAGGTTCATTTTCAGTCGTTTAAGGTAAATAACAGACCCGAAGCTGAAATCGGGATACCAGATGGGAAACTTGTAATTGAGGCTTAGGCTCAGTAAATTATCGTCATATGCCCCGGAATATCCCCTCGGATAGGAGACCAAATTGGAAAATGAATAGGCATAAACCTTTTTTTCGTTACGTTGCTGATACCCGCTGTAAAGCCAGATCCCCTGATGCCGGATAAATCCGGGAAAATACAGGTTCGCAATTGCGCCGAATATCGAACCCAGGTCGTTGCCTCCAAACGGAGTATGTTGGTAACTAACATCTATTGACTGTCCAAAATGGGGGTAAACATCCTTTTGATTTGATCGTTGATTTTGTGCGGCGGTAATGCGGTAATTCATGGTTTGGATCCAACCGGTGGTAAATTGTTCAGGTGTGGTGGCATTATGCTTAATCCCGATAAGGTTTATCCCGATGGCGGGTTGCAGAGACCTTGAATATCTTCCATGCGAAAAATTCCAGGGAATACTGACAAAGGCTTTGAAATTGGTTTCCTGCCAGGTAAACCGATAGGTTTCGTTACTTCCCTCATATCGTGCATAACCTGCCCGGTTTCCAATGTCGAACCGAAAGGTTAGTGCAGGGTACCATCCCTGGTAACTGATACTTGAATAAAATTTTCCGGTTTTTTCATTGATATCATATTCCCAGCCGGCGCCGGCAAACAAGGTGCTGAGTGCATTTTGTGAGAGGACCATCACCCCGGGTTTAAAGTTCAGATTACTTACATCGAATGAAACCGGCGCCCAGCTGTGTGGATTAAAGAGATGACCTGCTTTTGAATACCGCCGGGTGGGGTAGATCTTCCCCTTAATAGAATCACGCACCAGGTTGGCATCATCAAGTTGATTCATTTTGTAAATATTCCTGAGAATCACGCTGTCCTGGATGTTTACCCGTTCCTGTTGCGCCAGTGGTTCATCCAGCCTGATCGAAAAGTCATTCACCTTATGAATCGGTATCCAGGTCGATGTATCAATGCCTGTTTCAACTACCATTGCACCATCGGAAGTATAATCAGAATAGATCATGTATTTCTTGTCGGATGTGAAATCAGGATCATATCCCGCAAAACGGGCCGAGGTGATCTTATATCTGGCATTGGTAATGGTGTCAAGGGCATAAAGGTTTTCAACACCCGAATAATCGACACTGTAAATAAGATATTGTTTGTAAAACCACGATGGCCCATTGAATTCGTGGAAATAAAATGGTAGCAGATTACGGATGGTTCCCAGCGAGGTGTCGAGTTCTGCCACGGTCTCTCCTTTTTCGGTTAGCAGGGTAAAAATGATCTTTTTTGCATTGGCCGACCAGTTTGGCGTGAGCGCCATGCCGCCTTCCGGGATCGGGTATTTACGAAGTATATGGCCGTTGGGAACCTCAATGAGGTCGATTGAACAGTTATTTTCGGGAGATACATAAACTGCTGCAACCACCTTTCCATCAGGCGAGATAACAGGGGCAAAATAGCGGGTACGGCGGGTCAGTTCATGTTTTTTACCTGTGGAAAAATTGTACATCCTGATTTCAGCAAAACTACGGTTGCTCCATCGTTTTCCCCGCTCGTATTCTGACCATACAAGCCAGTTCCCTCCAATGGAGGTGGTCCCGCTGATATGGGAACCGGGGGTAAGCAGCCGTTTTTCTTTTCCTGTTTTCCGGTCAATCAACACGTATCGCGGAACATCATCCATACAGTTTTTATCGGCCATGATGGTCGAATCATTCAGCACAAGGGGATGATTGTATATGGTGTAGTTTTTCGGGTTTTGTTTTGTGATATATCGCACCTGCGGATGGTTGGTCGCCTTTAGTTGCCGTTGCCATGCCGAATCGAGCGCTGCCATTGACTGGCGGTAGATCGCGCTTTTCCATAGCCCGGTCGATTTCCTGATTCCGCTGTTAAAAGGAACAACCATAAACGGGTATTTTGCCACCCGGTCGAGGGCTTCATTCCACACACCAGCGCCATATTTTATTCTTGTCTGGGCTACGATGTAATATCCAAGCGAATAAGCATCAGGTACAAATGTTTTAAACGATCCCAGGGTTGCCTTATCGTAGGAATAGGGACCCTTCTCAACGATCTGGGCACGCAGTGTACTTTCAAACATGGCCGACCTGCCTCGTCCGGTTTTTGTCAGCGCTGTTTCTGTCACGGTTGCATCTCCCTCAAGGAACCATGATGGCACGTACAATCCGAGAATCCCACCGGTGATCTGCTCCCCGAAAATGTAATAGAGCGCCTTTGAGAATCCCTGGTTGATTTTGCTGATCTGCACGGCATGACGGTATTCATGGATGGCTAGTTGCTCAAGCCACTCCTCGGCATATGTTTGCTGTGGTGCGCACGGGTACATCTCTATACGCTTTGGCGCCCATACGGTGATCCCGTTTGAAGAGGATGACTGGTTATGCAGGACGATGGGAATACGCGGTACCCTGGCTGTAAGAGAGGTTGTTTCATGCCCGGCCACCAGGTCCATGATATTGGCCAGATACTGTGCCTTGTTTCCAAAGGATTCAGGAAATATGATTTGATACTCCGGGGTTTTAATTTGTCGCCAGCGGATCGAGGCAGGATCCTGACCTGTGCTGTAATATTGGGAACTCCCTGTAACTGTGAGTAAAAAAAATGCAACAGAGAAGATCAGGATCTTGATTTTCTTCATTTCACGATGAGCTTTCTCACAAACCATTGATCATCAGCCTGGAGCATCAGGGTATATATTCCTGGTGAAATTGGACGAAGGTCGATTGTTTCATGGAAATGATCAGTTTTTCCAACTTCGGAGGATTTGTAGATAATTGAGCCTATCTGATTGTAAACAAACAGAATAACTTGTTTTTTCATGGGCTTATCGAGGGTTATGGCAAATTGCCCGTTGCCCGGAACCGGATAGATGGAAAGATGCTCTGTCACTGGTTTATCCATTCCGGTCAGAATTACCTGGATCTGATTTGATATTCCCGATTGCATGCCATATCGGGTTACAGTTGCCCCATATAATCCATTTTGAACGACATGGTAATTTTGTTCCGTGGCGCCTGGAATTATTGCGCCATTAAGGTACCATTGATTTCCAACAGAATAATTACTGTAAAGATAATCCCCGGTCTGGGTAATCACCGGAGGCAGCGGAGGGGGCATCATGGTTACGTGGAAAAGCGGAGAAGCAGTTCCGATTCCACAGGAATTTGTTGCTGTAACCATAAAATTACCTGAGGTGGCATTGCCGGAGAAATTAACGGTTATTGCGTTGGTATTCGGCCCCGACTGTATGGTAGCTCCCGAAGGAACCGTCCACACGTATCCTGTTGCACCGGTGACCGGGGCGATTGAGTAAGGTATTCCGACTGCACCGCGCGCAACTGAATCAAGTCCTGAGATAGGTCCGGCAGCTCCTGGTACGGATGAAACAGTAATGGAAAATGCGGGCGAAGGAGGACCTCCGCCGCAGCCATTGACTCCCATAACCGACATATAGCCAGAAACGGCATTGACGGGAAAGTTTACAGTAATATAGGGTGTCCCGGATCCTGAAGCTATGGTGGCCCCTGGCGGCAGATTCCAGATATAGGTAAGGGCATTTGGAATTGGATTTACCGAATAAGCAATTCCGCTGGCCCCGGCGCAAACTGTTGCCAGGCCATTGATTGTTCCGGCGGGGTCAGGAATGCCGGTTGGATTGACATTAAAGACAGTTGGGGCAAAACCGGTGCATCCTGCAGGGGTTGAATAGTTTACACTAACCCACTGGGATCCTGCAGCAACCCAGGTGACGAAAATTGTGTTTGTTCCCGATCCGGAAGTTATCAGTCCGGCCGGGGATGCAGTCCACTGGTAATTTGTCATTCCATTGTCTGTTGAATAACTGTAATTCCCTGAGTTGATACATGGATTGGCATTGCCAGTGATAACGGGTACAGGTTGATTGGAGACGGTTACATTTTTACTGGATGGATTTATGCTGGCACAACCGTTCAGATTGGTATAACTGACTCCGATGGTTTGTGCACCGGCTGTATTCCAGGTCACGGTCACCGAATTACTTGTAGTCCCCGATGTTATAGTGCCACCTGCGGAAATATTCCACTGGTAATTGTTCATCCCTGTCTCTGTCGAGTAAATGTATCCGGATGTTCCACTGCAGGTGTTTGAAGGCCCGGAAACAGAAGGCACCGGGGCAGGGGCCACCACAACGCTGTAAGCGCTGGGGGTTGTGGCTGCACAACTGTTTGCATCGGTGTAAATAACATATACGTTCCTTGTCCCGGGTGAATTCCATGAAACAATGATTGAATTGGATCCACCTCCTGCTGTTATGATGCCTCCGGCCGAAATGGTCCATACATATCCGGTCATCCCGTCTTCGGTTGTGTAGATATGACCGCTTGTATTGCTACAGGCAGTTGAAGGCCCTGATATGGTTGGAACCGGGAGCGGGTTTACGGTTACATTATACACGGTGGGAGTTGCATTTGGACAACCAAACGAATTATTATAGTTGACAGAAACAGTTTGCTGACCGCCCGCATTCCACCTGACGGTGACGGAATTGCTGGTAGCTGTTCCGCCGGCAGTAATGGTACCGCCCGGTGAAACAATCCATCCATAACCGGACATCCCGGCTTCGGTTAAATAAACATTCCCGGTGGTTCCCGCACAGACCGTATTGGGGCCGGTAATGACAGGAGTTGGCTGGGGATTTACAGTAACGTTGTAGACCGTGGAATTCATTGCCGGACATCCGAAGGAATTATTGTAGTTTACAACAATCCATTGAGCCCCGGATGTGTTCCAGTGAACAGTAGCGCTGCCGCTCGTGGATGTACCCCCTGCAGTAATGGAGCCACCAGCTGAGACGACCCAGGCATAACCTGTCATTCCGGCTTGTGTAGTATAAACATTGTTCGAAGAGCCTGCACAGGCAGTAGCGGGACCTGAAAGGGTAGGGGTAGGCCGCGTATTCACAGTTACGTTATAAATAGTCGCGGCAGGTGCGGTACATCCGCCGGGAGTTGTGTAGTTGACACTTATGGTATTCGCCCCCAGTGCAGTCCAGGTAACAATCACATTGTTGCTTGCAGTGGTTCCGCCCCCAGTGATGGTTCCCCCTGCAGAGACATTCCAGATATAATTTGTCATCCCCTGTTGGGTTGTATATACATTTGAAGCTGAATCGATACAGGATGAGGCCGGGCCGGTGATCGCCGGAACGGGAATGGGATTTACTGATACGGGATATATGGTTGCTACCTGGGAGGTACAGCCATTTGAGTTTGTGAAATTGACGCTTACCGTTTGCGCACCGGCAGTATTCCATTTTATCGTAATACTGTTGCTGGTTGTTGTTCCGCCTGCTGTAATTGTGCCACCTGAAGAAACTGACCAGATATAGTTGGTCATGGATGATTGGGTTGTATAGACATTGCCGGGGGTGTTGGCACACACCGAATTTGGACCGGAAATCACCGGTTGGGGATTCGGATTCACCACAACCGGATAAGCAGCAGGAGTAACAGCAGTACATCCGCTTTGATTCGTGTAGTTGACACCCACCATTTCGGCGCCCGGTGTGCTCCAGTTGACGATGATTGAGTTTGTCCCGGAACCTGAAGTAATTGTTCCGCCGGCAGTGACGGTCCACAGGTAATTTGTCATTCCGGCCTGCGTCGAATAAACACTTCCGGTTATTCCGGCACAAACGGAGGCTGGTCCTGTAATTGCAGGCATCGGTCTTGGATTAACTGCCACTGCCATAGCTGATGAATTTCCATCTCCACATGAATTTGATCCTGCAACCGTAATAGTTCCTGCAACAGCAATGGCGCTGGTACTTACCGTGATCGCATTCGTGTTGTTGCCGCTGGTAATGGCAAAGCCCTCCGGCAAGATCCAGGTGTAATCTGTGGCGTTGGGGATAACCGGAACAGAATAAACCAGGCCTGAACTTGACTGGCATACACTGGTTGGGCCTGAAATGGTACCTGCCGAATCGGGAAGGATACAACCTGTCAGGAGGATTTTACTGTTGGAGGCTGGGATCACGCTGAGACTATTCTGCGGGGATGCGTTGAAAACGGCCGAATTTGGCGACTGCTGTGTCAGTAACTGTGCGCTGGTTGGGGGAACCGACATGACCTGGGTGTTAATCCCACAAGTGAAGTTTGGGGTAATCCCTGCAGCGTTCATCGCTCCATAAATGAATTCAATGCTGCCATCAGCCTCGTAAAGTTTAACCTGGAAATTGACATGATCAGAATAGGACTGTTCAAATGAAAAGTAAATCCATTCCAGCGTAAAGACTCTGCTGCCGGCATCGCCGGTGGTAATGTATTTAACACTGTTTTCGAGGGTATAGCCCCACGTGATCATGAGGTCATCGTAGAGTGGAGCAATGGCAAGCAATGTTCCATCAGGTTCCGGGAGGGTAAATGCCGAATTATCAAAACCATAGGGTTTATCCTGGTACCCGGCTGCAGGATTTGATGAAAAATCGATAAATCCGTTGGTCGATACGTTTAGTTCAGTATACAGGCCACCCAGGTAATTGAATGAAAACCCGATCGGAATGGGATAGCTTCGGTTATTACCTGTATTTCCCCCTGCACGCCATTGGGTTACGGCAATGCCGGTAGCATCGATGGATGTAAATGTGATTCCGGTTTCCCAACTGGGCGTATATATTGCTGCCCCTTGCGATTTGAGCAATAACGGGACAAATGAGAGACAGATAATTAACAGGATGTATCTTTTCATAAGTGATTATTTTAATCAATGATCAGAAGGAATGCACATTCGTATCATCTCAGTTGGTAAAATACTATTCTAAGATATTTTTCATCTGATGGTAATTTTAACTCAGCAACCAATGTAATATACAAAATTACCCTGAAATAATTGTAGTGTCAAGCCATGAAAAAATCATTTTACGGAAGTTGTGAACAGCTGCTACTTTACCAGCAGCATTTTCTTCACGATCTGGTGCGAGCCTTGCAGAATAACCAGCGTATAGAATCCGGAAGATTCCTGACTTATGTTGATCCTTTTTTCAAGGGGTGCAGTTACATTATCGTCACGAAGGTCAGTAATCAGTTCGCCAAGCTGATTATATATCCTGATGATGCAGGATCTGCCTGCGGGGTTTGCAACTGAAATAGAAAAATTTCCATCATTCGGCATTGGAAATACAGTAACTGACTCATATTCATGATTATTATTCTGACCTGTAAATAAAACATAAACATGATTCGAAGTGTCGGACGAGCAGTTGTTTAAATTTACATTTGCCCAGTACCAGCCTGTTTTGATCGCAGTATACACCTGACCCGTAGCGCCGGGAATGGCGCCTGTTTCCTCATAATACCATTGGTTTCCGCTGACAGCGCTGCTGGTGAGAACAGCCCCGGCAGCCGTCACAACAGGAGCCGGAATGGAATCAACAGTAATGCCGAACTCCGGTGATACAGGACCATTGCCGCAAAGGTTAACCCCCTGCACAGTAATTACACCATTCAGTGGGTCAGCGCCAAAGGTGACGGTAATCTGGTTGGTTATAGCCCCTGAGGTTATTATAACACCGGCAGGAACCGTCCACAAATATTCAAGTGCATCTGCGATCACAGGAACATTGTATATGACCCCGGAAGCTCCCGGACAAGCGCTGTCAGGTCCGGTTATGGTTCCGGCAGCCAAAGGCAACGGATTGACTACAACGTTTTTTATAGAGGCAACAGGTGCGGTACAGCCATTCAGATCGAAATAGTTAATGCTCACAAATTGATAGCCAGGGGTATGCCATGTAACTAAAATGTTGCTGGTGCCATTCCCTGAAGTTATTGTTCCACCGGTAACTAACCACTGATAATTCGTCATTCCGGGCTCTGTCGAATAGATATTCCCGGAGGATCCTTCACAAACTGCAGATGAACCATTAATTTCCGGTATAGGCAATGGATATATGGTGACAGGGAGGCTTGAAGGGAGTCCGGTTCCGCAGAAATTGGTCCCGGCTACCGTAATATCTCCCGAAAGAGCAGAGATCGAATAATCGACGATAATTGATGGAGAATTGTCCCCTGAGACAATAGTACACCCTGCAGGGACTGTCCATGTATAACCTGTCGCATTGGGGATAGGTTGAACAGAATAGCTAACTTGTTGTGCGCCTGCACAAATCCCGGTATCCCCTGTGATTGTATCCGCAGAAGCCACCCCCAGGTTTGTAATAACAGCATTGATGTAAAATGCTTCTGTTGGAATGTCGTTCATGGCATTGCCGTTCTCATCAGCATATTCGCAGTCACCGCCTCCGAATTCGTTATTAAATGATACGGTAGGAGTGCCGGAAACCAGGGTGAAATTCAAGTTAAAAAGCGCGGATCCGTCTGGTAAACTCAGCACATTCAGACTTGACCAGGCAAACATGATTTTGTTCAATGTCGGGCTGACCACAACATTGTTAATGATAGCGCCTGCCATCGCAGGATTAATATTTGAAAACCCCGTCAGGGATATTTGTGTGGGATCGTAATCGAGCCGCAAAGAAACTGCCTTTATCAAAGAGAAATTTGTCACTGTTACCGGAACTGTCAGTGCACTTCCCGGGCAAACGCCTGAAGAACCAGCCGTTGTGATGGGAGCATCCCTTGCTGTAAGCGCGATTGGGAACAAGGTAATCAATAAAACCATAATCACCTGAAGTATCGTACGCTGTTGTCGCATCGTTATAATTTTAAATCACAAATGCAAAGATACATGCATTTATGCAGTTAAGCGATGAAGCGCAGATCTGACCTGGTAAAATTTTACATCAAAACAGAGGCCGCCCTTTTTGGACGGCCTCCGGTGACTAAATCAAATGATTACAGAACTTGACGATTTCCGTTACTATTCCCCGTTCACCATCAGTTTTCTGACAACTTTACGATCGTTACTCAGGATGACAACAGAATAAACACCATGGGCAACCGGGCGAAGATCGATCTGTTTTTCAACCAGTCCGTTTACCATGACATCTTTGAGTTCGTATATTTTTGCGCCAAGCTGATTAAACACCTGGATGGAAACAACTTCCTGAACCTGGCTGGCGAGCGAAACGGTAAATATTCCCTTGTTTGGAACAGGATAAACATTGAAATTGCTGATTCCCAGTTCCTGCTGTCCGATTGCAATAACGTAAACGTGATTCGATTCGGGAGAAGCACAGTTATTAAGGGTGACCACTGACCAGTAGGTTGCTGTTAAAATGGCTGTCCAGTGTTGCCCGGTAGCCCCTGGTATTAAGCCTGTTATATCATTATACCACTGGTTTCCTGAAGCCGCACTGCTGGTAAGAACAGCGCCAACGGCAGTAACTTCGGGTGCATCAGGGATCGCATTAATGGTCACACTGAAATCAGAGGAAATAGCTCCGTTTCCGCAGCCATTGATTCCATATACCTTAAAAACCCCCTGATCAGGATTAGGGCCAAACGTAACAATG
>Ga0247842_10007076_pt1 | contig 12326 bp, 6 predicted proteins | sample LaCruzMarch2015__3_FD_192411 | JGI IMG/M metagenome (GOLD analysis project Ga0247842, IMG submission 192411) | Freshwater microbial communities from meromictic Lake La Cruz, Castile-La Mancha, Spain - LaCruzMarch2015_19m | ecosystem: Environmental > Aquatic > Freshwater > Lake | place: Spain...
GCTCGATCCCTCGGCCCCCGAGACCAACTCGGCGTCCTAGCTGGAAAAACCCGAGTTGCTTAAACGCCTTTGTAGGGCGGCCATCTTGGCCGCCATCTGCTTAAAACCTAGCCGCGGCGCTGATGTACACGTTCTGACTGGCCAGATCCGCATTCGCCGCCGATGCATTCCACAACACCGATACCTGCCAGTTCTGCCCAATGGCAAATCCCACACCCACACCCCCATAGAAGAAGTCCCTCAACGGAGCCGAACTCTGGAAGTTAAACGATTCACTCGGACCACCCGTCGCAAAAGCCGACTGGATCCCATACGGATTCTGCAGACACTCATGCTGCCAGCTGGCATCCGCCATCGGGATGACCGCAAAATCCTCATCCACCTCGATCCGATACGCTCCCTGCGCCCCCAAAGTAAACATCATGCTACTGGAATTAAATGAATCCACATTCAGATCTAACGAATCCGCCCCGGTCTCATTAAAGCTGTTCACCCCAAGGTAGGTGTACTGCAAACTCGCCTGCGGACCGAAAGTAAAGCCACCTTCCCGCATGTTATATCCAACCTGAACGGCTGAATCGAACTCTCCAGCCGTCGGGGTCGCATTCGCGGTCCGGTTGATGTCACTAAACTCAATCTGTCGATCCACGTTGTAGTTGTGTATCTGTCCTCCCACTAGTCCATTGACATAGATGTTGTCGGTGTTGCGGTAGCAGGTATCCCCAGCCCAGGAGGCCAGGAGTCCGAACCGTGCCGCATTGTCCTCCATGCTGGTGCTCCCGTCGTACCCTGCGTGGGTGTACTGGTACCCCGCATAGCCTCCCGCCATCAGGTTAGGCAGGAACTTGTACATCGCCCCAGTCGTCATACCACCGTTCTGGGCGTTATAGGTATCCAAGGTTCCCCCGCTATTGGCCGAGGCAAAAACCCCGTTCGCATCCACAAATGGGCTCCAGTTCTGATCCTCTTTGAGGCCCAGCGGGTTGTTGTCGTTGTTTTGAGTGGGAGAATCCCCTGCCACAGCCGCACCCGAAAGTCCCGCCACCTGCATCAGCCAGATTCTTTCAAACAGCTTGGTGTTGAGCGCATTGGCCGTGTTGAACGCCAGAGTAGGCAGAGAACTGTAGACCGACGGCATGATCTGCTCAAAGGCGGAACCATAAGCGCTGGCACTCAACTGGTCCAAGGCGGTGGAAACTGACCCCCGATCGCCAGTGGCTCCAATAAATGAATTGAGCGCTCCGGCCACCTGCACCTGGTTGGGAGACTGGGCCACTAGGGTGTAGCTGGTAGGTGCAAACAGGATGCCTGCGGTGCTCGCGGTGGTAGTCAATGTGGCTCGATAGATGCTGGGGTCAGACACGACAATCGAGCTAAAGGCTCCTGTAATGGAAGTTGCGTTAACCAGAAAGTTATATGTATTGCCATACTGCAGGCTTCCCCCTGGAGCGGTGGAGACATTGAGCGTGCCATTTAAATCCGCACTCCCAGTCCCGCTCATATCCACAATGTCATACACCGAGGTGCTTTCAATCTGCTGATCCCACGTAGATCCACTTCCCATCGTTAGGTTTCCACCGGAAACAAAGAATGTTCCAGGACTGTTGCCCGGAGCCAGAGTTCCATTGACAAATAAATTGCCTTTGAGAGTGCCGGTCCCGCCGAGGGTCGATCCCAGATCAATCGTCAAACTATTGACCTGAAGGGTATTCCCTCCCGCGATAGTCACCGTGCTGTTGTTGCTGACAACAACCACAGCGTTAGTGGCAATGAAGCCTGAAACATTGTTTGGATTGAGTTCAAACTCGTACCCAGAAATGTTGTTCGCGCTGAAATTAGTTGGAGTAAACCCTGTTTGACTCGCAAAGGTGACCAGCACATTGGTGTTGTTGTTCAGGGTATTGATTTGAAAGGTTCCGCCTCCGCCAGTGTTGCTCATAGCTCCACTAACTGTCAGCCGCTGCGAGCCTGGAGATAGGGAAACGATTCCGTTGGCACCCCAATCCATTGAGGGCACTGTTAAGTTCGTCGTGGCCAAGGAAAGTCTGGCCGTGCTTCCACCGCCGCCCAAAGTAAGGGCTCCGGTTCCCAGGGCGTTGGTACGACCAGCCTGCAGGGTTCCAGCAAGGATGGTGGTCGTCCCGGTATAGGTGTTATCCCCCGTTAGAATGGTGGTTCCGCTCCCCAGTTGGCTGACGAAATTAGTTCCGGTATTTCCGCTGATGGACTGACTCAGAGTGAATGTGTCGCTCTGATTAAAGTTTAGCGTACCGGTGCCCGCACCAAAGGCGATGGGAGCAGTACCAATCGAGCCCGCCGTATCACTCCCGCCAAGAGATCCGATATTCAGAGTTCCGCTGGAATCTGTCTGATAGGCAATCCTAAGGCTAGTAGCAGAAACAGACCCACCGTTCGCTACCGTTAGGCTGTTGCCGCTACCCTGATAACCGACGTAAAGAAAACCGCTATCCTCGTACGAATTTCCGTTATTCGTCCAAGTTGAGTTTGTTCCCGTTACCAGCACGCTGTTATTGGAGGAGCCAGTGAAATGGCCGATATAGCCAACCTGATTGTTCACAGTTGCCCCATTGCTGATCACCAGACTGTTGCTGCTGCCATTTAAGCCGACGGAGAGAGTAGCCGTATTCGTCCAAGCAGCACCTGACCCCGTCACCAGCACGCTGTTGTTGGAGGAGTTAGTGCCGGCGCCGATAAAACCACCCTGACTTTTCACACTTGCCCCGCTAGTAATCAATAGGCTATTGCTACTACCTTCACTCCCGATAACAAGTACACCCGTATTGGTCCAAGCTGAGTTCGTTCCCGTCACCAACACGCTATTGTCGGAGGACTCCAGTTCTGCACCAATGTATCCGATATCGTTGACCACACTACCCCCGTTACTAACTACCAAACTGTTGCTGCTGCCTAAATCGCCGACGATGAGATAACCTGTATTGGTCCAAGCTGAGTTTGTTCCCGTCACCAGCACGCTGTTGTTGGAGGAGTTTGTGAAGTAGCCGATATAGCCGTTCTGATTGATCACACTGCCCCCGCTGCTAATCACCAGACTGTTGCTACTTCCAGAAAGGCCAACAAATAGAGTTCCAGTGTTCGTCCATGCAGATCCCGTGCCCGTCACCAGCACGCTATTATTGGAAGAGCCAGCATTGTCGCCGATAAAGCCACCACTACCCACCACACTACCCCCGTTACTAATAACCAGAGTGTTGCTGCTGCCAAAATAGCCGACGCAGAGATTGCCTGTTGTTGCATTCGTCCAAATTGATCCTGATCCCGTCACCAGCACCCGGTTGTTCGAGGAATTGGAGTCGAAACCTATATATCCACTGAAACTTACTACCCTACCCATATTGCTGATCACTAGACCGTTGCTGCTACCAAAATTACCCACGACGAGATCACCCGTATTCGTCCAAGTCGAATTCGTTCCCGTCACCAACACGCTGTTGTTGGAGGACTCCAGTTCTGCACCAATGTATCCGATATCGTTGACCACACTACCCCCGTTACTAACTACCAAACTGTTGCTGCTGCCAAAATAGCCGACGCGCAGATTGACCGTATTCGTCCAGGCAGAGTTCGTTCCCGTCACCAGCACGCTGTTGTTGGAGGAGTTTGTGTAGGCACCGATAAGACCATTACTGTTCACCACACTTGCCCTATTGCTAATCACAAGACTATTACTACTGCCACCATCGCCTATATAAAGATTACCCGTATTCGACCAAGAAGATCCTGTCCCCGCCACTGTCACAATATTGTTCGAGGATATGGATTCAACCCCGATGGTACCTAGCCCCGAATTGACCACTCTGCCCCCGTCGCTGATCACTAGGCTGTTGCTGCTACCACTGTCGCCGACGTAGAGATTGCTACTATTCGTCCAAGCAGCACCTGACCCCGTCACCAGCACGCTGTTGTTGGAGGAAACAGAATCGTATCCGATATAGCCATTGGAATTAATCACACTGCCCTGATTGCTAATTACGAGACTGTTGCTGCTGCCTGAATAACCAAGATAGAAGATTCCCGTGTTGCTCCAACTAGATCCAGCGCCAGTTAACAGCACACTGTTGTTGGACGAGTTAGTTCCCAAACCAATATAGGCGTCAAGCTGATTGGATACGCTTCCCCCGTCACTAATTAGTAGACTGTTGCTACTGCCAGCTGCACCAATGTAAAGATTACCCGCACTGGTCCACGATGACCCTGCACCCGTAACCGTGGCGATGTTGTTCAAGGAGGTGTCGTCGTTGCCAACCAGGGCACTAAGATTAACCACACTGCCCCCATTGCTGATTACCAGACTGTTGCTACTGCCAGCTGCACCAATGCGAAGATCAGCATTATTAGTCCACGCGGATCCTGCTCCCGTCACTGTCACAATGTTATTAGAAGAGTTAGTATTAAAACCGATATAACCTGCGAAATTAACAACACTGGCCTGGTTGCTGATCACCAGCCTGTTGCCACTACCGGATTCGCCAACACTCAGATTTCCCGTATTCGTCCAGGCAGAGTTCGTTCCCGATACAGTCACAATGTTACTCAAGGAGCCCGAATCGTATCCGATATAGCCATTGGAATTGATCACACTGCCACCGTCGCTGATCACCAGACTGTTGCTGCTTCCGGCGTTACCGACATAGAGTTCTCCCGTATTCGTCCATGCCGAGTTTGTTCCCGTAACCAACACGCTGTTGTTGGATGAGTTGGCGCCGGACCCGACATAGCCAATGGAACTCACCACACTACCCTCATTACTAATCACCAAACTATTACTACTGCCTCTACGGCCGACGTAGAGATCGCCACTATTGGTCCAGGTTGAACTTGCACCCGTCACCAACACGCTGTTGTTCGATGATTGTATTTGTGAACCGATAACGCCGAAGAACTGATTCTCCACACTACCCCCAGCACTAATTACCAAGCTATTGCTGCTGCCTTCATAGCCGACACGGAGATCTCCCGTATTTGTCCAAGCAGAGTTCGCTCCCGTCACCAACACGCTGTTGTTAGAGGCGTTGGTGGTGTATCCAATAAAGCCAGACTGATTGGTCACACTGCCCCCATTGCTAATCACCAGCCTGCTGCTGCTACCAATATAGCCGACGTAAATATCGCCAATATTGGTCCAGGCAGAGCTTGTTCCCGTTACTAGAACGCTGTTGTTGGAGGAGTTAGTGCTGGCGCCGATAAAACCACCCTGACTTTTCACACTTGCTCCGTTAGTAATCACCAGACTGTTGCTGCTGCCTAAGTCGCCGACGATGAGATTACCTGTATTGGTCCAAGCTGAGTTTGTTCCCGTCACCAACACGCTGTTGTTAGAGGCGTTGGTGGTGTTGCCGATATAGCCAAACTGATTGATCACACTGCCCCCATTGCTAATCACCAGCCTGCTGCTGCTACCAATATAGCCGACGTAAATATCGCCAATATTGGTCCAGGCAGAGCTTGTTCCTGTTACTAGAACGCTGTTGTTGGAGGAGGAGCCGAGGATGCCGATAAAGCCTATGGAACTCTCCACAGTACCCCCATTGCTGATCACCAAGCTGTTGCTGGCGCCTTCCAGGCCAACGTAGAGATCGCTACTGTTAGTCCAGGCAGAGTTCGTTCCCGTCACTAGAACGCTGTTGTTGGAGGAGGTGGTAATGTAGCCGATAACGCCATCTGTATTTGCCACGCTGCCCCCGTCACTAATCACCAGGCTGTTGCTGCTGCCAAAATAGCCGACGATGAGATTACCTGTATTGGTCCAAGCTGAGTTTGTTCCCGTCACCAACACGCTGTTGTTGGAGGAGTTTGTGTAGGCACCGATAAGACCATTACTGTTCACCACACTTGCCCTATTGCTAATCACAAGACTATTACTACTGCCACCATCGCCTATATAAAGATTACCTGTATTCGTCCAAGAAGATCCTGGTCCTTCCACCAGCACGCTATTGTTGGAAGCTGTAGGGTTTAGCCCGATTTCACCTCCCACACTAGAAACAAGCCCCCCGTCGGTAATAACCAGACTGTTACTACTTCCAGAATTACCGATGGTGAGGTTCCCTGAATTGGTTAATACCGTGCCGGAGTTAAAAACGTTAAGCCGATTGTTGGAGGCACCAACTTGGTTACCAACGACCGTGCTAGAGAAAGAGTTTGTCCCACTGGAGATATTGGTTGTGTTTCCGGATGTGTTGTCACCAACTACAAGTTCCTGTCCCAATACAGGAGCCATCATTCCGCCAAAGAGGCAGAAACAGAGGAACCCTCTTCGAATGGCTACTTGAAGAAGCATCCTACAAAAATAAGGAGTACCGATCTACAAACAATTAAAATCTATACACTTACAAACTACTTTTCACGTAGATCTGATCAAACTCCAGCCTACTGATTACCCCCCAAGGCTTAATTTTCCCGCCCTAAAGCAGCGAATCGCAGGAAAAAGACTTACCCTTTCGCAAAGCCGGCTTTTCCATCGAAGTTGTAAAGACCCTCCGTCTTCACAAACTCCACCCCAGCTTGCGTGACCCGCTCCAAAAGCTTCACCACCGCACTGTGGGGCACGACTCCTTTTCCGTCAGCTAACTGAAACCGGCAGGCGGTTGAATCGACCGTAAAGGTCTCCTTATGTCCACCTGGCCAGACCTTCATCCCGCGATTCGACAGCGATTCCAGCTTCAGCCCGTCCCCAGCCAAAGGCTCCAGCTTCTTCGCCAGCTCCTCCATCGTCCCCGTCGGCCAACAAACAAACACATCCACCCCCACCAACTCCCGCTTGGAAGTTTCCCGCTTATACGGAGGCCGAGTCGTCAAAGGACGCGTGCTCGCCTTGCTGTAATCCACCGCCTTCAGGTGGCTCGGCTTCTGCCCAATCCGTGCCACTACCGCAGTAGCAAACTCCTTCGTTCCTACCTTCTCCTTACTCACCCCCTCCTTGAAAATGTCATAAGTATGAACCCCATCCTCAATCGTCTTGAGCCACGCATTGTGCACTTTCTCCGCCACATCCGCCTGCCCGATATGAACAAGCATCTGCACTGCCCCGAGGAATAGGCCCGAGGGATTAGCCAGATTCTGACCCGCTCGCCGTGGGGCCGATCCGTGGATCGCCTCAAACATCGCGCAACCATCCCCAATGTTGGCCGAACCGGCCAACCCGACCGACCCCGCAATCTGCGCCGCCACATCGGAAAGAATGTCCCCGTACAGATTCGGCATCACGATCACATCGAAGGCTTCAGGCGTATCGGCCAACTTCGCCGCTCCGATGTCCACAATCCAGTGCTCCTTCTCGATATCTGCGTATTCCGCCCCGATTTCGTCAAACACCTTGTGAAAGAGACCATCGGTCATCTTCATGATGTTGTCCTTGATGAAGCAGGTCACCTTCTTCCGCCCATAGGCCTGGGCATATTCAAACGCATAACGGACGATCTTCTCGCAACCTGGACGGCTGATCAGCTTCAAGCACTGCATCACATCATGCGTCTGCCGGTGCTCAATTCCCGAATACGTGTCCTCCTCATTCTCCCGAACAATGACCACATCCATTCCCGGATGTTTCGTCCGAATGTAAGGAGCATAGGCAATACAGGGCCGGATGTTGGCATAAAGTCCGAAAGCCTTTCGCGTGGTCACATTCAGACTCTTGTAACCGCCGCCTTGAGGGGTGGTGATCGGCGCCTTTAAAAACACTTTTGTCCTGCGCAAAGAGTCCCAGGCCGAAGGCTCAATTCCGGCCGTGTTCCCCCGCAGATAAACCTTCTCCCCGATCTCGATCTCCTCGATATCCAGTCGAGCCCCTCCCCCCTTCAAGATCGCCAAAGTGGCTTCCATGATTTCCGGTCCAATTCCATCTCCCCGAGCTACCGTGATAGGTGTGTTTTTCGACATAAGACGTAAAGAATTGCGGTTCAGTATCCTTCGGTCAACGCCAAACCCCTCGCTTGAGCGTAACCTCAAAGAAAAGTAGGATGAATAGATGCGACTCTTGCCGATCTTATGCGGGCTGAGCCTGCTTAGCCTTCCCTTGCAGGCACATGATATTGTCCTGATTTCGGGCGGCCCTGCCCTTCGCTCTTTTGAAAAATATAAGAAGGCATCTCACGACAAATATTGGGGCAACTTCATCGATTCAGCCCTGGCCCGTGCCGAAGAACTAAAAAAAGATCTGAAGGCCGACGACAAGATCGTCTGGCTGGTCTTCCGTCCCAGTTATGTCAGTCGCACCGACGAGGATCAGCAGGACTATCTCAAGATCATCGAAGAGCGCAGCGCGAAAATCGGTCTCTCTCCGATCTATTTCGACAATAAGACCCAGCTTTTCACCCTCCTCCGACGGGACGGATCCAAGGAGAAGCCTAAGATCTGTCGGCTCGAATACTTTGGCCACTCCAACAAGAAGTGCTGGATGTTCGATTACAGTAATCGAGTGGACGGAGGAGCCCTCGAACCCCTCGTCGTCCATGTCGATGATCTGGAGAAGATCTCCGGCTCAAGCTTCACCTCCGATGCGGAATGCGTCAGCTACGGATGTCATTCCGGCGAGGAGTTCTCGCAGCGATGGAGGATGATCGTAGGACGACCCATGGTGGGGGCGGTCGGCAAAACCGACTACAGTGACGGCGGGATGCCGAAACTCTCCACCGGCAAGGATGGGTCATGGGTTTACTGATTCCGTTATTTGTCTGGATCACGATGCCGGCCGTCTGTCTGGCTCCCCCGCTCCCCACACGCTCTTCCTCAGACTCAACGGAAGCGAATCCCCAAACCACCACTCCTCCCGCTGGGGATGAACCCTCGGAAACTCAGGACGATGAGGAGGTACGGAAACCAGTGGAAGAAAAAGTCGTTCGAGCAACCCTTCCGGCTGCCCATACCCCCGCGAAACATGGGGATACAAATGGAGAGTCATGGATCGCCCAAAGAACCATGGTTGAGGACTACTGCGGTTGGGGTTGGGTGAAAAAAGATAAAGAGTCCTGGCGGCAGGCCCGTTGGGTAGCCTTGGAGGGCACCCCCAGAACCTGCCCCCTGCCCCATACCTTCCTCCCGCGTCCCGTGGACGATAAAAACTACCAGTACCGATTCTTTGGCACCTTTGCCCCTTACCGAGCCTATGAACCCCAAGCCGACATGTGGGTGGATGTTTTCATTCTGAAGGGTTTTATGAGTCTCGGGCCCGCCAAAGAGGAGATCCGCCGCGCCCCGCCCGCCCAGGCCAGTTCGGGGGTCAACCGCTTTGCCGATCGCGCCCCGAACTTGCTGAGGCCTTGACCCAGACCCCCTTCTCGTTCATTGTTTTGCCTTATGCGTGAGCAGATCATTTTCGAATGCACCGAAGCACGGGCAGAGGGGAAACCCCCGTCTCGTTACTTCGGCACCAAAAATAAGAAGCTTCAGAAGGACAGGATTGAATTGAAAAAGTTCAACCCCTTCCTCAAACGCTACACTCTCCACCGCGAGAAAAAGTAGTCTCCGCTTACGGGCCTTCGGTTGGCCCCTTCTTCGTTCCCACGGGAACCAGCACCGCCTCTTCCATTCCATGAATCAACTTTTTGTCGGTCGGGCATAACGTTGCCAAAGCCCCCTTCAACTCCACCTTTTCGCCCGTCACCAAATAGTAAGGGCAAAGCCTCAATCTCCACTTACCGTCGATCATCTCCCCCCGCTCCTCATTCCAAACAGGGTGAGCCACAGAAACTGGATGCTCAAATTTTTGCAAAAGATGCGGCTGTTGCGACCACTCACCCAATGCCCGCCGAACTTCCTGAACCCAACGCTCTTTTGGATGATCACTTCCAAGAAAGACACCTTTAGATCCCCAAGCTCGTGGGGAGAAGCCACTAATCTTGACGACCAACTCCCTCGCTTTTTGACTAAACCCCTCTAGTTCGCTCCACGATTGGATTCCCAGTTCAGGCAAGACTCCTTCCGGCGGAAGCTCCATCGGTCGCAACGGCCAAGCCCTGGGGACCAACCCCCTCAACTCCTTAAAATATCCCTCCCCCAATTCCTTCCGCCACCACTCCTCCAACGGCTTCATCCAAAAGAGCGCCCACCACAACTTCTCCTCCAGATACGCCTTGAGCGGAGCCTCCCACTTCACCCCATCTTCCTTCGAGTGACGAATCCCATCGAATCTCATCCAGTCGAACATTTCAAAAAACCGATAAGCAGCTCCTTTTTTGGGCCGATAGCTTTCCGCACTTTGCACCCGACCCTTTCCAATCAACCACTCCCACTCGGGTCGGTAATCCCCCGCCTCCTCCGAGATCACTATTTCCCCATCATCACCCAGAATTTCACTCGCAATCGATCTCATCCCCCCCGCACCACCTAAAACTTCGTGCCCAAGCTTTGCATATGCCTCCTGCAACCACGCCGTCAGCCCAACTCCTCCAGGCACAGCGTCAATCTCGGTCAAAGCCCAACCACTCTCTGTTCGGATCAGATCGGGTCGAATCAATCGCGGAAGAACACCCTTTGCCTCGCGTCCGACCCGAATCACCTCCTCCGGCTTCCCCAGATCCAACCACTCCGCTACCCAACTTGGCTGATTGCCCAAGGCGCTCTCGCGATAAAGTATGTCCGCCGCTCGCTGAAAGACGGCCAGCTTTTTTCCCAACCCCTCCAACCAGCGCACTTCTTCGGCATCCATCATCCAAGGCTGATCCGACCACCTCCACTTCTTGCCACGAAAAAGGCCGCTTTCAGGGACTGATCGCTTTAACTCCTCAATTGCCTCCCTCCCCGACACCACCTTCACGTCTTACTTACCAGCTTTCGGGCCAACCGCACCGCCGCAAGAAAGCTATCCGGCCGCGCCTTCCCTTTTCCGGCCAAAGCAAAAGCCGTGCCGTGATCCGGGGAACATCGAACCACCGGCAACCCCGCGGTCACATTTACCGTTTGATCAAAATCCAAAAGCTTTGCCGGGATCAGGCCCTGATCGTGATACAAGGCCACCACTCCATCAAACTCCCCCATCCAAGCCCTCCGAAATACCGCATCCGGACTTTCGGGGCCGAAGATTCGAAATTGAGTCTTCCTCCTTAACTGCTGAATCGCTGGGAGAACGACTTTTTCCTCCTCGTTACCAAACTTTCCATTCTCCCCCGCATGAGGGTTCAATCCGCACACTGCAATTCTTGGCCTGCCTACCCCTAGCCTCTGCAAGGTCTCTGCTAAATGCCTCCCCGCCCTCACAATCTGCTTTGCGCGAAGGCCCAGCACCGCTTTCCGCAACGAAAGATGGGTACTCGCCAATGCGACCCTCAGACGCGGCCCAATCATCATCATCGTCACGTCATCAGGTCTTACTCCAAAAGCCTTTGCATAAAACTCGGTCTGCCCTGGAAAATGAAATCCCACTTTGCCCATCCACTCTTTCGAGATGGGGCCATTCACAATGGCCTGAATCTCCTCCGACCGCAAAAGCCTCACACTCTCATCCAGCGCCGCCCGCGCCAGCTTGGCCCCAGCTAAACTAGGCTTTCCCGGCCGCTTCGTTTGGTGCCCAACCACCCTCAGGGCAAAGAGGCCCCGGAAAGTTCGACCCACCCTTTCCGCCAACTCAGGCCCCACGCCCGCCGGATCTCCCCAGGTGATTCCGACCACCATCTTCCGCTTCCTCACAAGAATCTTTCGATGTAGGCGTCCCTCTTCAGTCGCTCCGTCCACTCCCTTTGCACCTTTTCGCTCTCGGCCGCCACCAAGGTGCTCTCGATCGCATCTCGAATGCTGGTCAGCGGTGTCACCGTCGCCTTCTTCACCTCCTCCACCATCAGAATATAGTACGCCGTGGCTCCCTGTGCATTTGGCAGGCTCATCAATCCGCTCGCCTGCCCCGGCCGCAACTGAAACGCCACCTCCGCTAACTCACTCTTTAAACCATCCCTCTCCACCCAGCCCCCATTTTCCTGAAACAGGCCTCCGCCCGCTCGATTGTAATCCGAATACTTCTTGGCCAATTGCGCAAAATCCACGCCCGCCTCCACTTGGGCTAACACCTCCTTGGCCACCGCCTCAACTTCCGCCCCACTCTCAGGCGCCAAATAGATCATCCTTAACTTCACCCGATCGGGTTGCAAAAAATCCCGCACATGAAGCTGATAATACTCCTCAATCATATGGGGCGAGATGGTGATAAACCTCTTGGCGTTGATCTGCCGCATTTGCTGCACAATAAAGGTATCCCGAATATTCTTTTTCCAATCCGCCATGGTCATTCCACGATCCTCCAGCGTCTTGACCAGTGCTTGTCGGTCCCCCCCAAACTGATCCCGCACCCGCGACCTCTC
>Ga0247842_10007079_pt1 | contig 12320 bp, 9 predicted proteins | sample LaCruzMarch2015__3_FD_192411 | JGI IMG/M metagenome (GOLD analysis project Ga0247842, IMG submission 192411) | Freshwater microbial communities from meromictic Lake La Cruz, Castile-La Mancha, Spain - LaCruzMarch2015_19m | ecosystem: Environmental > Aquatic > Freshwater > Lake | place: Spain...
CGTTCTCACCGGGGCTTCCCTGGGAGAAATCTTGGGGACCGGTTCCGCAGGAGCCGCCTCCGCGCGCGGCGTCTCGTCGGCAGGGGGTTCCTCCTTCGTCTGCGGTGCGGCGGCGACCTTCTCCGGAACGATCTCCTCAACCGGAGGGCGGAACGCCCTCCGCCGGATCACCGTGGACTTGATTCTCTTTTCAACCATCTCGCGGGGTTCGGGAGAAAGCAACTCCGCCTGAATCCGCTCCAGATCGCCGTCTTCAAGTGTGCTCGAGTGGGATTTGACTGCAATACCGATCTTTTCCAGGCGAGAGATCAGCTCTCTGTTTTCCAGCCCCAGTTCCTTGGCCAGTTCGTATACTCTTTTTTTCGACATGCCCAACACACTCCCCCATCCAAATTCACATCAGAGGACATCCTAAGCCGGAACAACCTTTTGCCCGCCAGCCTCCTGGTCGATCATCTTTCCCGCCTCCTGGATCCAGATCGCGGCGGTTTTCTCACCTACGCCCGGAATCGCCGCCAGTTGTTCGGAATCGGCCGCGGCCAGCATGGCCAAGCTCTTCAAGCCCCCCTTGAACAGACGCTCCGCCGTGACCTCGCCGATTCCCGGAATTTTCATGAGGGCCTCGCACCCCTCGTCCGCCTTCGAAGCGGCCGTGGATTCACTCTTGACATCAATCTTCCAACCGGTCAATTTAACGGCCAGGCGAACATTCTGTCCGTTTCTCCCGATGGCCAGGGAGAGCTGATCATCGGGGACGATAACCTCCATCGCCCGGTTCTCGTCATCGACAAAGACCCGGTTCACCTTCGCCGGGGAGAGGGCGCTGCAGACATACCTGGCCTGATCCTCCGCATAGGGGACGATGTCGATCTTCTCACCCCGGAGCTCCTGCACAACGCTCTGGACGCGCGTCCCCCGCATGCCGACGCAGGCGCCCACCGGGTCGATATCCTTGTCCCGGCTCTTGACGGAGATCTTGGTGCGCTTCCCCGGTTCCCGCGACACGTTGACGATCTCGATCAACCCCTCCGAGATTTCGGGAACCTCCACATCGAAGAGGGCCTTGATAAAACCGGGATGGGTCCGGGAGAGGATGATCTGGGGACCCTTCGTAATCTTCTTGACTTCGCAGATAAAGGCCCGTACCCGCTCTCCCCGTTTGTATGATTCCTTGAAGATCTGCTCCGAAACGGGGATGATCCCTTCGGCGCGCCCCAGATTCACGATGATGTTTCCACCTTCGAACCGCTGCACGAAACCGTTGGACAGCTCCCCTTTCTTGGTGTGATACTCCTCGTAGATGTTGTCCCGCTCCGCATCCTTCACACGCTGGATGATGATCTGTTTGGCGGTCTGAACGGCGATCCGGCCGAAGGTGCTGGTTTCGATCTTGATGCCCAGGCTGTCGCCCGGTTCCGCCTCCTCATCGAGGGACTTTCGCGCCTCCGTCAGGGAGACCTGGGTTTCGGGATCCAGAACCTTTTCCATCACCGTCTTGAACTGGAAGACCTCTATCTCCCCGGCCTCCTCGTTGTAACGGGCCTCCAGTTCGACATCGGACCCCAGCTTCTTGCGGGCCGCCGTCAGCATGGCATCCTCCAGGGCCTTGACAATGATCTCCCGGTCTATGCCGCGATCCTTGCCCATCTGTTCAATAAGCCGTTTCAGTTCCGGAAACATTTAAAAACCTCCGTTATTATTCTCATAACTCATACTCCAGATTGGCCTTGGCCACCGCCTTCCGGGGGATCCGGAAGGTTTTTCCATCCGTCCGCACCACGAGGACCTTCCCGTCGCCGCCGTCTTCATAATCGAGCAGTTCGGCGCAGAAATTGCGCCTTCCCTCGATCTTTTCCTCCAGACGGAGTCGGACCCGGGAACCGCGATACTTCAGAAAATCCCGGTCGCGATCCAAAGGCCGGTCCAGACCGGGCGAAGAGACCTCCAGGGTGTAGGGGCCGGGGGGAACGTCGTGCACATCCAGCAGATCCCCCAACTGGTTGCTGATCCGGGCGCAATCGTCCACGGTGACGCCCCCTTCGCGATCCATATAGATCCGCACCAGCCATCGTGTCTGCATCTTCAGGCATTCCACCAGAACCAGCTCCATCCCTTCGGATGCGAGAAGCGGTTCCGCCAGTTGCCGGATCTGTTCTTCATGGGGTTGCATAATAACATCCCATCCCTTAGAAAAAAAAAGTGGGCTGAAGCCCACTCATCAAAACCCGCCGATGATTTCGGTGTTCCCTAACACACAAACAAACCCATTGCAAGGAAAAAAACGGACTCCGCCGCATTTCCCCCTGCGGGCGCCGAATGGATAAAAGCCGAATGGATAAAAATGGAGCAGGCGATTTTCCTGAGCGTTGGCTGTTTGATTGGCAAAGTAATCACACTTCTTTTAAATAACGGATAGATAGGGATAATCAAACGTGTGTGAAAGTTAAGTACGTGATTTTAAATTCTGAATTGAGGTAAGGATTACGGCTTGAAATCAGGTTCCTTCAATTCGATAACCCTTTTCCCGGAATAATTTCAGGCAGACATCTGCAACCGTATCGTCGTATAAGACACCTCTATTTTTCTCGATTTCTTTTAGAGCCGCATCAATCCCTATGGCGGGACGATAGGGGCGGTGCGATGCCATGGCTTCCACGACATCGGCCACGGCGAGAATCCGCGCATCGAGAAGAATCTCGTCCCCTTTGAGCTTCTGAGGATAGCCGGAACCGTCGATCCGTTCATGATGTTGATAGGTTATATTTGCGACAGAATAAGGGAGTTCTATCGTTTTCAGAATGTCATAACCGATTTTTGCGTGAGATTTTATCAGCTCGAATTCGATGTGGCTCAGTTTGGTAGGTTTACTGAGTATTTCCGCAGGTATGTTCATCTTTCCGATATCATGGATCACACCCGCCATCCGGATGCCATTGATCTGTTCTTGGGGAAGATTCAGATCCTGAGCGATCGCCGCGGCCAGGTTAGCGACCCTCTCCTGGTGGCCGGCGGTGTAGGGGTCTCTCGTTTCTACCATCATGGCCATCGATCGGATGGTATCGTTGATGCTCCGCCACAACTTTTCGATTGTCTGACTGATTTTTTCCTCCGAGCGGCGCTGCTCCGTGACGTCGTCGATGGTAAACACCACCTCGTTGATACTGCCCTTTTCGTCAACGATGGGGGCGCCGTTGATGGAAAGATAGACGCGACGGCCGTCGGGGGAATTGATGGCATGTCGAATGCCATAAGCGGGATTGCCGGAAGAGATTACCCGTGCAAAAGGTAGATTCTCGATGGGGAAAGGATTTCCGTCGAAATCCGTGATCCGCCATTCGAGAGAATCGTAAGTAAGCCCGGTTATTTCATCGACGGAGAGACCCAGGATTTCCTGAGCCCGTTTGTTGGCGAAGATGATCCTGCCGTCACGGTTGACTACACTGATACCCGCCGGGCTGGTTTTCATGATACGGTCCACCATGCTGCGCTCCCGGAGCAGCCATCCCTCCGCCTGTTTCCGTTCGGTGATGTCGCGAACGAAAGCGAGGACGATTCCTTGACCCATGCGTTGAACCACGCTGGTGTTGATCTCAACGGGTATGCGGTGTCCTTCTTTGCTGATCAGTTCAATCTCATCCGGGCCGGTGGACTTGCCTTCGATATTGGCCTGGAGCAACTGGGCGGCTTTGTTCAGGCTATTTTCAGACAGGAGGTTCAATTCCAGAAAGTTTTTACCGATCAGCTCTTCACGCCGGTAACCGATGATCTCTTCGCACTTGCGGTTGCCGTAAAGGAAGTTGCCCTTCACGTCGCTCAAATAAACACCGTCCGGGGCATTTTCCAAGTAGCTCCTGAACAATTCCTCGCTAATCAGAAGTTCTTCCTGCGCCTGCTTGCGTTCCGTGATATCAACCAATCCACCGTACAGAACAAAACGCTCTGGCGTCTCCGTGCCCATGACACATTCAGCATAAGAGGCAATCCAGATTATGCCGCCGTTCTTGTGACGGATACGGAGTTCACACAAACCATGCGATCCAGGGGTAAGTCCGGTGACATTTTCTTCAAAAAGGGTCTGATCTTCCTCGAAAACCAGGAAACGCCAGCATCTTTGCGCCTTGATTTCCGCGATGGAATAGCCGCTGATGCGTTCTGCCGCACCCGTCATCCAATTGATCGAAAAATGGCCATTCTCCTCCATGATGCAGGAATAGGCAATATCCGAAATCATAGACGAGATCCGTCGAAAGCGCTCCTCGCCCTCCTGAAAAGCCTTCTCCGCCTGCCGTCGTTTGTTTTTCGAATCAGCCTCCATCAGCTCCCGAGCAATAGCGGGAACAAGACGGGACAGGTTGCCCTTCATCACATAGTCATGGGCGCCGCACCGCATGCAATCCGCAGCTGTTTCCTCACCGATGGCGCCGGATACGACGATCAGGGGAATGTCGATGCCGGATTCCTTTAACAAGGCGATGGCCGCAAGACCGTTGAACTGCGGCAAACGGTAGTCGCACAGGATCACGTCCCAGGACTTCTCCCGGAGGGCGGCGCGCATGGTCTCGGCTGACTGCACACGCTTATATTCCGGATCGTAACCGCCGTTCTTCAGCACACGGATCAGCAACAGGGCGTCGTCTTCCGAATCTTCAACCATCAGAACGCGCAGCGGCTTCTTCATCTTCTTTCCCCTCACTTTCCCAGCGGAGGCGGTTCATTCCAGAGAAGCCAGTAAAGCCCAAGGTGCCTTATGGCCTCCACGAACTGATTGAATTCTACGGGTTTGCGGACGTAGCTGTTGGCCCCCAGGCTGTATCCGTTGATTACATCCTTCTGCTCTGCCGATGAGGTCAGGATGACCACCGGAATCAGTTTGGTGCGTTCATCCTGGCGAATGCGTTTCAGAACCTCCATGCCGTCTATTTTGGGCAATTTCAGATCCAGCAGGATGACGACGGGCAGTTCCTTCACATTTCGTCCGGCATACATTCCCTTTCCGAACAGATATTCCAAGGCCTCCACGCCGTCTTTCGCAACAACCACCTTGTTTCCGATATTGTTCTTCCTGAAGGCCCGATGCGTCAACTCCACATCATCGGGATTGTCCTCCACCAGCAGGATTATTTTTTCTGTCATGGTTTTCTCCCTCCCATTCTAAATGTCTTAATGCCTTAAATTCTATCACTTCATGGAACATTTGTAACGCAAAATCATGAGCCAATGATCTGTGATGGCAATGTGAAATTAAACGTCGCCCCTTTTCCGACCTCTCCTACCGCCCAGACCTGTCCGCCGTGGCGGTTGATGATCCGCTGGACCGTCGCCAGGCCGATCCCCGTTCCGGCAAATTCCTCCTTGGTATGGAGGCGCTGAAAGGCGCCGAACAGCTTGTCCACATAGGCCATGTCAAACCCCACCCCGTTGTCCCGGATAAAACAGACCGTCTTTCCATCCCTGACGGTCGTGCCGAACTCGACCAGGGGATGTGCTTCCTTGCCCGTGAACTTCCAGGCATTGTCCAGAAGGTTCTCCATGACAATCTTCAGTAGGTAGGGATCCCCCTGAACCATGATCCCCTCCTGGACGGTCACCTCGACCGCTCTTTCGGGGTTTTTCTTCTGATGCGTCTCAGCAATTGTTCGGACCATATGGCTTAAATCAACGGATGCATGATGAAATTCAGACTTGGTTACTCTGGATAGTTTCAGCATGTCGTCAATCAAAAAGCCCATCTTCTGGGTCGCCTTGCGGACACGTTCCAGATAAGTCTTCCCCGTGTCGTCCAGTTTATTCCCATACTCCTCAAGCAGGGCCTGGCTGAAGCCGTCAATACTCCGGAGCGGCGCCCGCAAATCATGGGAAACAGAATAACTGAAGGACTCAAGTTCTTTGTTGGCCACTTCCAGTTGGGCGGTGCGGTCGCGGACACGCTGCTCCAGTTCGGCGTTGAGTATGCGGACTTCCTCCTCAGCCTGTTTTCGGGGGGTGATGTCTTCAATCGAGTTGTCGAAATAGACCTGGCCTTCCGCGTCGCCTTTCTTTGCCGATGTTATACGGCCCCAGATCGGTCTCCCTTTAAGTGTTTTGAATTTGATATCCGTGCTTTTAAGGACGCCCTGGGACATAACCATATCGCTCACGATGAGGCGCTGGGCATTGTCCAGGTAAATCTCGCTCGGATGAAGAGCCAGCAACTGCTCTTTATCGTCTGCCTCAAACATCTTAACCATCGCCGGATTCACATCGATGAAAGTCCCTTTTTCTCCCGGCGTCGTGCGGCAAAGACCGATGGTAATGTTTTGAAAAAGTTCACTGTAACGCCGCCTCGCCGCTTCCAACTGCGTTTCCGCCAGCTTGCGGCGGATCGCTTCTGCAAAGGCCAAGGAGAGCGCCTCCAGATCCTGCTGATGGTCTGACGTGTAACCCGACTCACGATTGGCCATTGCAATCATGCCGACCACTTTATTCTGGTCTCTCAGCGGTACGCCCAGAAAAGAGGTGATGGGCGGGTGGCCTTCAGGAACACCGACACGGTCGGGATAGGAAACAGGGTCGTTAACAATAAGCGACTGCTCTTTGAGGATAACCCGGCCCCAAATCCCCCGGATGATCATATTCTTGATCATCATGGCGGCCTGCATGCCGGGCATACGACAGGCTTCCCAACCCGGATCGCTCAGGGCGGTCGTCGTAAACAGTCCCTCCGGGGTGATCTCGCCGATAAAACCGAATTGACTTCCTGTAAGTTCCCGGGCGACAGTCAGGCATACCTGTGCGACAGATTCCACGCTGGATACCGTCAGGGTTTCGTAGAAAATGCGGTTGATGGCCGCCAGCAATAGGCCCTGACGCCTGATCTTGTCCTCCGCTTGTTTACGCTCCGTGATGTACCTTACAATGCCGAGAACTGCCGGGCCAAAAGGGAGATGCACCGAACCCAGTGTCACTTCCACAGGGATGACGCTGCCGTCCTTGCGCATCTGGCGGCTCTCGAATGTGAACCGCTCGCCTGCAAGGATTTTTCCCCATAACTCATGCTTTCCGGTCTGGATCGCCTCGGGATCGATGTCCCCAATGGACTTGGAAAGCAGTTCCTCCCGGGAATAGCCGAGGCTCTGACATGCCTTCCGGTTGACATCCAGTATCCGGCCAGTCTCGTCGTGCATAAAGACGGCGTCGGCAGCCTGTTCCATCATGGTCCGATACCGCTCCTCACTCTCCCTCAGTGCATCCTCCGCCCGCTTGCGGGAGGTGATGTCATTGTAGATAGCGGCTATCTCACCAGAGGGCAATTTATAAACCCAATTTTCTCGCCAGCTTCCGGGATCCCTCTCATCTTTGTAAATGTTCTGAGAGAAATACTCCGGTTTCCCGGTTTTCCACACCCTCTGGAATACTTCAAAGACTCCAAACGCTTTCACCCCGGGAAATGCCTCGGAGACACGCTTACCGAGAATGTCTTTCCTGCTGACTTTCTCTATCTCTTCCGCCGCGGGATTGAAATCCCTGAATATGAAATCCCCACCGTTATCGATGGCTTCATACACGGCAACGCCGCTACTGATATGATTGAAGAGCTCCCGGAACCGCATCTCGCTCTCCTGTAACGCCACGGTTCGATTATTTATGCGTTCTTCCAGATGGTCTCTATCATGACGGAGCTTTATCGACATCTCATTAAAAGTGGTTGTGAGTTCAATTAATTCTTTTCCAAAAGGCTGAGAGATTTGTTCGACCAGATGCCCCTCTTGTGTTGCAATCTCATTCGCCTTGTCCCGCATGACGTTCAGCGGTGTCAGAAGGTAACGTCTGTAAAGCCAGTATTGAATGGTAAACAGACACACAAGAACAGCGAGCAGGATGCCGGAAAGCTTCCATGAAAAGATATTTGCCGATGCATAGGCTTCTGCGAGGGGTATGCGGAGGGAAACAGCGCTGACCGCATCGCCTGCCTTGCGGTTAAAGCTCCTTTCCGAACCGTAATAATCAGTCAATCCTTTCGGAGCATCTTGGGGATTACTATGGCATTTAAGACAGGATGCCTCCATGACCTCGCCTTTTCTTAAGACAACGAGATAGGGCTCCCCACCAATGTTACGGACAGTGGATTCAGATTCATGCTTCTTGTCTATAGCCAATTTCCCAAGAAATGCGCGCTCATATTCATCTGCTTCATTTTCAGGACTCCTCGCATTGATAGCCGCATCTTTAAAAGAATATCTTGAAGGGGTGATAGACTTGAAATACTTTTCAATCTCACGTATCGTATAGGTAGATGACATCCACGTGTGGTCGAAGTATTCCTTTGACCGGAATGGCTCACTCCAGGCAAAAATACTGGGTTTCATAATCTGGGAGAAGTAGGCATGGGTGGCGAGGTTCCTGTCGAGTATGATTCGGGCTTTCGACTGAGCCTCAATGAGCGCCTGCCGTCGCATGTTGTAATTGACTGTTATGACAACAATGACAGCAGCAATAATGAATACGATGCCAATGCTCACATTCAGAAATATCCCTAATCTGGCGCTGCGAATCCTTCCAATCATCTTAACCCCCATGCCCACGGTTTATGGGCACAATGATTTACCGTGACTAATGATAACGCAAAAAACCGAAAATACAAAATATTTCCACAACAGGCATTTTTGACAACATTGAATTTTAACCAGCAGTTTTTTTTGAGGTCGAGGGGTTACAACGTACCGATCGCCGCCGCCGGAGATCCGCGACATCTTCCGGAGGCAAAATATAATTGACACCCAGTCCGATATTACCTATATATCCCGGGTCTGAACGGGGATTATTTCAGCAATGGATTTGAAAGGTTTTCAAGCATGAACATCATCGTTTCCGGATCACTGGCCTATGACCGAATTATGGATTTCCGGGGATACTTTTCCGACCACATCCTGCCGGATAAAATTCATGCATTAAACGTCTGTTTTCAGGTAAACGGCATCAAGGAAAAATTCGGCGGCACCGCGGGCAATATTGCCTATGCGCTCACCCTGTTGGGTGAAAAGCCCGTCATCTCCGCCACGATCGGCCATGATTATCAAAGGTACTTCGCATGGCTCACAAAAAACGGGATCTCCACGAAAAACATCAAAATCATCGATGACGAATTCACGGCGGGCGCCTATATCACCACCGATCTGGCCGACAACCAGATCACCGGATTCAACCCCGGGGCCATGAAATATTCATCCGAATTGGACTTCGACAAACTTCATCCCCAAAAAACAATAGTTATCGTCGCTCCCGGCAATTTTGAAGACATGGCGAATTACCCGCGCGCCTGCAAAGCGAGAGGGATCGATTATCTCTTTGATCCCGGACAATCTTTGCCCATGTGGGACGCAGAAAAGCTGGTACGGGTCATCGAGGGGTGCCGGATCCTGATCGTCAATGACTACGAGCTGAATCTGATCATCAGCAAGACGGGATTGAAGAAGGAAGCCTTGCTGGGGCTGGCCGGAACGATCATCACCACCCGGGGAGCGTTGGGTTCACAGGTTTCCACGCCGGATCGTGAAATCGCCATTTCCCCCATACGGGCCAGGAAGGTTGAGGATCCGACCGGCGCAGGCGATTCCTACCGGGGAGGCCTTATCAGCGGTCTGATCCGTGGCAAGGATATTGAGCAATGCGCCCGAATGGGCAGCGTATGCGCTTCCTTTGCCGTCGAGTGCTACGGCACCCAGGAATACCGTTTCACCCTGGATGAATTCAACGAGAGACTCAACGGGTGAAAGGATGGGAACTTGGGGACAGATTTGGGAACTCGGGGACAGATTTCAAATCTGTCCCCAAATAATTTTCCCACAATCATTGTAAACCGCCTTCTTGAACGCTTTCGTCCACATCCAATTTGCGGAGCAGCCGTTTGTGCTCTTCAGGCGTAATCCAGGGCACGCGGAGATAATTGGTGATGGCCTCATCGTTCAAACCGATCCGACGGGCCTCCTGTACGGTGACCTGGTAGGCCTCGATTTCGGTCTCTCGATCCACGTAAGATTTACTCCGATCGTAAAGATTCCGTCCTTGCAGGTGTTGTTTGACATGGCACAGCTCGTGGATGATGTCCAGATACAGGAACTCGTCCGAGGCGCAACGCAGGTGCGCAAGGCCAATGGTGATGGAAGCGTCGTCGTTATTTACGAACATCTCATAGTGCCGGTCCACCACAAACACCTTGGTGCGCGCCATGACCCCATCGATTTCTTCCGCGTCGGCAAAGATGGCCGGCAGAATGCCGTAGGTGCGGATATCCGCAAAGACCTCCTCCAGTTGGTATTGTCCGGGTTCAAGCCCCCGATTGATGCGAAAAACATTTTTCATCCGGATTACCTCACCCCGCTTACGCTCCACTTCTAATTGGCGTCGGCCTTGGCATTTTTGATAACATATTTTTTGTAGGGGAAGCATAAGCAGAACGGGGTCATCTGTCAATAAAATACCGGCCACATAATGGGAGTGCCGTGCCGCGTTCCCCCCGGAGCGAAGCGGAGGGGGGAACGGGCGGGTCACCGGGAGCCGGATTTATCGGCGATCCGGTGGAGCCGTTTGTTATGAAATATTCTCTTCGATTCTAAGACCCAAGAATGAGCAAACCTCTCTGAGCCCCTCATTTTTCAGATTTTTTTCGCCAGTTCCCTGGCGAGTTTGATTTCTTCTGGACTAAAACTCCTTATTTTATTGATATTCTCGTGTTGAACCAACAATTCTCTATACCCATCATCAGTCAGCTTATAGTCACCTTGACCGAGGAATGTTATCCAGTTTTTGTCACGCATATTCTGAAGAGTTTTTTGTATGGTCTCTTCTGTATGTTGCGGCTGCTTCTTGTGCCCCAATAGTTTCATAAGCTCGTACACGTCGTCATAGTTCTTTCTCATTATTTGTGCCCTCGTGAAGCTTCTGTGCTTTTCTGTTACGAATGGATTAATCAAATACCATACAATAAATTCCCAGTCGGACCTAACACCAAACAATTTAGCCATAGCATCTCCTTTTCATTCATAACGCGGCAGTTGAGCAGTGCCCGAAGGGCATCTGTCTCGAACTCCTGGTTCTCCCCGCAGCGGAGCGGAGGGGAAATCAGGAGTTCGCTGCTCAACTGCCGCGTTCCCCCCGGAGCGAAGCGGAGGGGGGAACGTCAGCGTTGAGCAGCGGGCGGTCTTGGCGCGGCGCTGGCTCCTGCCAGCGACGTGACAAGGCCGATCCGTCTGCTCCAACGGTCGTTAGGCATGATTGGTTTTCACCACTTTCCGAGTCGTAGGGCAATCTCTTCATTACCGCGCCATCAGCGCGAACACCCCCCAGCCCAAGTATTCACGCGTGTACGTGGCGTAGCGCACGGGTTCCGAGGTCAGTTCGGCTCGAACATCTTTGGCTAACTCGTCGTCGGGATTGGCTTCGAGCCATCGCCGCATGGTGAGCCACTTGGCTGCCTCGTACCTGTCCCAGCCCTCTTGGTCTGCCAGAACCATTTCCACGACGTCGTAGTCGAGTCTGCCGAAAGACGCGAGCAGTTCTGGAAGCATGAGAAAGTCGGCTATCGAACCGGCATGGCAACCCTTGGCAACGTCTTCTGTCGGCGGTAACTGCAACCAATAGGGCTCGCCGATGAGGATGATCCCTCCCGTGCGGAGGCTTTTCGCCAGAAGTTCGATGGTGCCGACGACTCCCCCGCCGATCCACGTGGCGCCGAGACAGGCTGCCACACCGACCTTTTCGGCGGCTACGTAGCCAGCAGCGTCGCCGTGGATGAACTCGACTTGGCCGGCAACACTGAGTTCTTCAGCGCGGCGCTTCGCTTGATCGGAGAACAATTGGCTCATGTCGATACCAGTGCCAATGATTCCGTAATCGCGTGCCCAGGTGCACAGCATCTCGCCCGAGCCGCTGCCGAGGTCGAGGACACGGGTCCCCGGTTCCAGGCGCAACACCGCGCCGAGAGTAGCGAGTTTTTCGGGTGTGAACGGGTTGTGGATGCGATGAGCATTTTCGGTGATGTTGAAGATCCTTGGAATGTCCATTGTGAAATATCTCCCTACGGTTGTGAATTGATTTCTCTACTGCCTAACGAAAAATTCAGCCGACCGGCGACGGGCAGTACCGAAAAGAAGCTGACCATTTTTCCGGGTCGGCTGCAATGACGGGTTGGGAGGCCTAATGAGGATCTGAGAATCAGTGTCCCAACCAAACATTCGAGATCATTACTGTCCGGAATAATCAGTGAATAAGTTCAGCTGATTGGGGTTTTCGTCCACGTTGTTTGTGTAATCGAAAAATGTAAGTAATTGAAACATGGAAGTTCT
>Ga0247842_10007085_pt1 | contig 12309 bp, 5 predicted proteins | sample LaCruzMarch2015__3_FD_192411 | JGI IMG/M metagenome (GOLD analysis project Ga0247842, IMG submission 192411) | Freshwater microbial communities from meromictic Lake La Cruz, Castile-La Mancha, Spain - LaCruzMarch2015_19m | ecosystem: Environmental > Aquatic > Freshwater > Lake | place: Spain...
AGATACAATAGAAGAAACAACATGGACACGATCTTCGATTTGCTCCTTAAAAGAATGGTACTAAATGAACCAATTCGTTTATCCATGAGCATTTCGGAGGGATAACTAAACGCCTATACCTATAAATTTAATTCGTATTTGGATGGTAAATACCAGTCACCATAGGTAACGCCACCCACCGATACAGCGTAATCTGCACAAACCTTTGCCGGAAAATTACCATTTGGGTCATCAGCCATTTGTGTCGCAACAATCATGGCGGTGTTCATGGCCCCGGCATTTAAGCCGTCTCCGGAAGTTCCGGTTATTCTATATGTTCCATTATACCATGCAATTCCAGAACTTTGGTCGGCGATGGCTGCAATTAAACCGTGCTGCCCGTTATCATAAATATAAAAAACAATCCCTCCACCATAGCTTTCTCCAATATAATGCGTATTGCTTACCCAGGAGGAACCGTTATAGGTTTCATTGCCGTTCGTTGATGTGTTGTAAATGGTAAGGCCGGCAGCGGGCGAAGTAATCGCATCCCGCTGGGCAGTGGTCATCCGGGGCGGCAGAAAGCCTTTGGTTGTGGATTTTACATCGAGTATGGCCGATGCATTCGGTGCGCTGTTGTCGGCATTAATCCCTGCCTGGGTTAACCACGCGCTGCCGTTCACCGACAATTTATAACCCGGCGCAACAACGCTTCCAAATGCAATGTTGCCATCATTCCGGTTGACCAGCATGTGTGGCCCATACTTTGTGCTGCCCGATTTGCCCCAAAGTTCCATCTGGTTGCCATTTCCGTCATACAACCAGTACATGCCATAGGACCCGTGGTTGTCTTCGGCTAAAAATAGTGTGGCGCTGTCACCGGTAGTGGCACTCTTCGGAGTTACCAGTAACAGTGTATTTGAACTGGCAGCATCGTTCACGTGTAGTTTAGCCTCTGGATTGGTGGTTCCAATGCCCACGCTCCCGGCAGCATAGTAAAGGTTACTGCCTGACGATATCCACTGGCTGCTGATCACCTCCCAATCGGGCGAAACGGAGGTTCCTTTGTTCGAATAGAAATGATTGTTGTCGGTGCAGTAAATCAGCAGGCCTTTGGCAGGATTGCTGATCGCATCGCGCTGGGCCGCCGTCATGCGGGGCGCCAGGATCCCTTTTGTGGTTGATTTGACATCGAGCATGGCCGATGCATCCGGCGTGTCGCCATTGGAATTAACACCTACCTGGGCAAACAACGCGCAGTTAAAAAGCAGAAACGCAACAAGGAAAGTTGAATGTTTTTTCATACTTCAATGGTTTAGGGGCTTGGTTGGTAAAGGATATAGTTTCTCTGTATCAGAAGAGAATGTAAAAATAATAATTAATGACGAAAGTCAAAAAAATATGTCAAGTAAATGTTAACCTGAAAATTCGATTCATAAAAACACTCTATCCGGATAATTTTTTACTGAAGACGAAGGCATTTGAAAATCAGGTACGGCAGAACTCTTCTGAATGAACCTTGCAATTTGCATAAATCCGGTGAAGGTATGCCAGCCGGAATAGTTTTGCAGCCTTTGCCAATGAAGATTAGCAGCCCGGATGGATTCAACCGGGGAGGATATTGTCCAGTTTAAGGAATTTCACTCATCCCTGATGCTGTCGACCGGGTTGTTCAGTGCGGCTTTGATGACGTGAAGGCTGATAGTCAGGGCGGTGATCAGCATGACGAGCAGCAGGGGCACCAGGAATAACCCGGCAGAAAGGCTCATCCTCATGGCAAATGACTGAAGCCAGTGTTCAATACCATAGTAAGTTACCGGCAGTGCAATGACAAAGGAGATCATGATCAGCAGTAAAAAGTCTTTTGCCAGGAACATTGCGATCCCGGCGACATCGGCGCCCATCACTTTCCTGATAGCGATCTCTTTGGTCCGCCTGGCGACCATGAAGGAGGACAGTCCCAAAATGCCAAGGCTGGTAACGAAGATGGCCAGGAATGAAAAAATGGCGAACACGGTTCCGAACAGTTCATCAGACTGGTACTGATGATTGTAATATTCGTCGAGGAAATAATATTCAAACGGATTCCCCGGGAAAAATTCATCGAACTGTTTTTTGATCTGCACGAGGTTGGGCGCTGTATTTTGGGCGTTCATCTTCAGCACAAACAACCCCCTTACATCCCTCCCGGTGGGCATGAATCTGAAAATATGGGGTTCGAAGGCCTGTTTGACCGACTGCTGATGATAGTCTTTGAGTACCCCGACAACGGTATACATCTTTCCCCAGTAATCGACCTGTTGCCCGATTGCGGCTGTGGAGCCCGGAAAACCGAGCCACTGCGAAGCGGTTTCGTTCAGGATCAGGGCGCTTGAATCGGATGGAAATTCTCGCGAAAAGTTTCGCCCGGCCGCAAGTTTCAGTCCGAACAAGGCAACATAGTCATAATCGATCCCGACGATCTGGTAATTTTTGTTGTCGTCGGCCCCCTTGCGGGTGATCCCGCCGGCATCCCACCAAACCTGTTTCCCCGGAACATCGGTGGCCACACTGAAATGGCTGATCGCCGGGTTTTTCAGGAGCACCTCCTTATACGTCTGCAACCGGCTTTCGAAGGATGCATCCCTCACCCTGGGTGCCCTGATGACCAGCTTGTTGTCGAGGCTGAAACCCAGCTCCTGGTCCTTCATAAACTGCAACTGCCTGAACACCGTGAAGGTACTGATGAGCATCGCCAGCGCCATCACGAACTGGAATACGATGAGCGCTTTACGCAGGCTGATCCCCCGGGCGGCATTCCCTAACTTGCCCTTCAGCACCGTAATGGGTTGAAATGACGATAAGGCGATGACAGGATAGAGTCCCGAGAAAAACACGCCAACCACGAACATGGCTAAAACAGTGAGCCAGAACCAGGGCTGAGTCCAGATTCCGTATTCAACGGGCGTTCCGGTGACCTGCCTGAAAAGGGGCAGGAACAGGATCACCAGGAACAGCGCGAACAATACCGCCAGGAAATTCAGGATCACTGTTTCGGAAAAGAACTGCGCCATGAGCTGGCTTCGCGAAGCCCCGGAAACTTTGCGCAGCCCGACTTCTTTGGCCCTGGTGAGCGCCCGGGCTGTGGAGAGGTTGATATAATTCACCCAGGCGATGATGATGATAAACACGGCAAGGATTGAAAGGAAGTTTACGGTATCGCGGTCACCGCTGTTTTCGAATTCCAGCATGTAGTTGGAGGTCAGGTGAATGTCGTTCAGCGGTTGCAGCGGGAGTTCACAGGTAAGCTTGTATTGCCTGAGCGCCTCGCCGAACTCCGTTTCAACCAGCGCAGCAATCTTCTTTTCAAGCGCCTTGATATCCGCATGGGGTTTGAGCAACAGGTAGGTGTACCAGCCGCTGTCGCCCCATGAGTCCTCCACATCATTCCCGAATTTCTGCAGCAGGTTCTGGTAGGAGAGCAGGATGTCGAACTTCAAGTGCGAATTATACGGAATATCTTCAAAAACACCGGTGATCCGGTAGCTTGTTTTTTTATCGACACTCAGGATTTGCCCCATCGGATTTCTGCTGCCGAAATATTTTTTAGCCGTGGATTCAGAAACAAAGGCCGAATTAGGTTCCTTCAGCCCGTTCACAGGATCACCGGCGATGAACGGATACCTGAATATTTCAAACAAAGCAGGTTCTGTAAAATACATCCGCTCTTCGATGAAATTATTTCCCGGTTGCGGGGAGGCCTGGTCATCCTGGTTCGAAACAGCGGCCTTATACCTGAAAAGGCGGACCACCTTCTCCACTTCGGGGAACTTCTGCCTGATCCTCAACCCGGCCGGGGGGCAGCATGAGGCAAACCTGACCGCCCCGCCTGCCTGGTCGCCGCGCTCATAGCGAAGCCGGTAGATGCGGTTGCTGTTTTCATGAAACCGGTCATAGCTTTTCTCATAATTCACAAAATAGAGGATCTGCAGGCAGGCAGTCATGCCGATGGCGAGGCCCAGGATGTTGATGAGGGAGTATCCCTTATACCGGGCGAGGTTCCTGAAGGCGACTTTGAGGTAGTTTTTGAGCATCTGGTTTTATTTTACCTCGCCCATCCTTCGCTTATCAGCGAATGGGAAGAAGGAGGAGGATTGATAAATTCATGTTTCATGGTTCACACCGGGTTAATGTTTGCATCGCTGATCATCAGCGAACGCATCGTTATCAAAGCCAGCAAAAATGCGGCCAGTCAGGCGAGGTTGCTCTATTCATACTTCAAGGCCTCCACAGGATTACCGGAGGCTGCCCGCCAGGCCTGCCAGATCGTTGCAACAATGGCAATGACGAATACGAACAACGCGCTTAGAAGAAAATATCCCGGTGTGAGATGAATGCGTTCGGCATAATCCGACAGCCATCTTTCCATCACCAGGTAACCGGCCAGGGAGGCTACGATGATGGCCCCGGCCACCGTGATCATGGTCTCCTTCAGCAGCCCGGTAATGAGGTTCCAAACTGTGCTGCCATTCACCTTCCTGATCCCGATCTCCTTGGTTCGGCGTGAGATTTTCAGAATAGTCAGTGCGAGTAAACTGATCAGGCTGATGATGACCACTTCGGCTCCACCAATGAAAACCATCTGGGCAAGCCGGTTTTCTTTTCTGTACATTTCATCAAAGATATCAGCCAGGGTACTGTGGTTAAACAGCCAATCCTTATCGAAGCGCTGGAATATGGCCTTTATCTGCTTCAATTGGCCGCCTGTCAATGGTTTGTCGCTTCGTATGTAAATATTCGGAGTGCCCCAGAAACAATTCGCAATGACTAAAGGTTCAATGGCCTCGCCAGGGTTTGACGCATAATAGAAATCCTTTACAATCCCGATAATCTCAACCCTTTCGTCCCGGTAAAAAACAGTTTGTCCGGCTTTTGGTTTTAAACCCAGCAATCGGATCGTCGATTCGTTTACAACAATTGCCTGGCTGTCGGCCATGGATGGACGAAAAAACCGTCCGTCAATTAAACTAAAGTTCATGAGTTCTCCGAATCCGGGCTTTTCGCGGTATTCGTTGATCGCCTTGTTGCTGTTTTCACTATCGGTTACATTCCTGATCGACTGGCCACTCCAACCCCCGCCCATGAAATGTTCGCCGCCGCAAACGGCAGTGATGAAAGGCAGACTCAATAATTCGGTTTTTACGCTTTCATACTTTTTGTAGATGGCGCTGCTGCAGTTGCTGACCGTGATGACATTGTTCTTGTTGAATCCCATCGGCACGGTGTGCATGTAATTCAACTGGGCAATGATGATGACGACACAGCTGATGAAGAAGGAGGCCACCGTGAACTGTACGAAAACCGATGCGTTCGAAAGCCGGTTGTGATTCCCTCCGGCTGAGATTTTTCCCCGTAATCCCAATGCGTATTTCAATCTCGAGAGATAGAGAACGGGATAACCCGATGAAATCAAAAGAAGCACGGTAAGCAAGATCAACAGCGACATCATTCCGCCCCCGGAGAGAAGGTCGGAGAGATCGACTTTCGATTGCAGCAGGGTTGAAAGAAATGGCATTGATTTATAAATGACCATCATGGCCAGCATGGCGGAAAAAAGGAAGACAATCAGTGTTTCCAGGAAAAAGAGTTTTGCGATGCTCGCTTTGGAGGCGCCAAACATGGTTCGGGTTGAGATTTCAAGGATACGTTTTTCGCCCTGGATGATGAACAGGTTGATGTAGCTGACCAGTGCCGTGATCAGGACAAACAGGGCGATCAAACCCACGATCAGGATCAGTTTCGTACTGCCATGGACCGGGATGAATTCACCGGCCTCTGAATGCAGGTAGAGGGTGGTAACCGGTTCCGCCCCCGACTGGATTTTTGCATTCCATGCCGTTGCCCAGTCTTTCATGAGCCGGTTATTGGCAGATGCAATTTTATCGCCGGCTGCTTTCAGGTCGGTATTGGGTTTAAGCAGGTAATAGCTTTGAAATTCGAGACTTGATGACAACCATCTCATATCGAGCGTTGACAAAGAGATCAGGATCCCGAAATTCAGGTGTGAGTTTTTGGGGATCTCATCCATCACCCCGGTGATGGTCAATTGTTCCCGATCCGATTCCACCGTTTTTCCGATGCAGTTGATTGAATGGAAGAGTTTTTCTGCAACGGCTGAGGTTATTACAGCGCTTTTTTTCCCGGCCAGCGCCGTGTTTTCATCCCCAAGGCGGAGTGCAAGTCCGAAGACTTTGAAAAATTCAGGGTCCGCATAATAAATCCCGACCTTCTCCACCCTGGTTTCTTTGGTTTGAACCGATGCCGACCAGCCACCATACAACTGAACGGCAGCCTCCACTTCGGGCACCATTTCGGGAAGCTCGGTATAGGCCTTACGCAGGGAGATCCCGTAAACCCTGGTGCCGGAATTATCGGTTACCCGGCTATAAAGCCGTACCACCCGATCTTTGGTTTTGAAATGACGGTCGTAGCTCAGCTCATACCGGATGTAGGTGAGGGTGAAGATCACCGTGGTTAGCGCCACGCCCAGCCCGATGACATTGACGAAAAATGTGAGCGGATTCCGTTTCAGTATCCTGAATATAAAACTGAGATCTTTCATTCGTATTTCATCGTTTGGGCCGGATTGATATTCGCGGCGCTGATGGTCTGAGAACTCATGGTAATTGCTGCCAGCAACAAGGCAGCCAATCCGGCTGTGATAAACACCCAGAGATTAAGCCCTGTCCTGTAAGCGAAACCCTGGAGCCACCTGTCCATGGTCAACCAGGCCGCGGGCCAGGCAATCAGGTTCGCAAGAATCACCAATCCTGCGAATTCCCTTGCAAAACGATAACTGATCTGCCATGAACCGGCTCCCATCACCTTGCGGATGCCGATCTCCCTTGTGCGCTGTTCGGCCGAAAAGGAGGCCAGCCCAAACAGGCCCAGGCAGGTGATGAAGATAGCAAGGATTGAAAAATAATTGAATAGCGTTCGCATTCTTTGTTCGGATGCGTACATTTTTGAAATCTCATCTTCGAGGAAACTGTATTCATAAGGGAATTCGGGGGCGAACTTTTTTGTTGTCCGTTCGATGAAACCGAGTGTTGAAGGAATACTGGCAGCGTTGATACGGATCGCGATCCCGGTGTACCATTGCGGGTCAATGATGATTACCAGCGGCTCTATACCCATGTGAAGCGAGCGGAAATTGAAATCTTTGAGGACCCCGATGATGGGAGTGCTGTCGTTGAACATCTTTTTTCCAATTGGTTCGGCCATTCCCATTTGGCGCGCAGCCATTTCATTGATGACAATCCCGGCAGAATCTACCGGTGAACCGGGGGTATAATACCGTCCGGCTGCCATGGGAAGGTCAAAGGTTTGTTGGAAATCACAATCCGCGTAAATGATGTTCATGATGATCGGATCCTTTCTTGTTTTCCCTTCCCATTCCGAAAGCGTCGTACCCCAGAAAGGACTTGTTCCGATCTTGTTGGATGTGGCGCTGACACCCGATATACCCGGATTGGAAAGCAATTCCTGCCTGAAGGCGGAGAATTTTCCTTTTAACCGTTCATTCATCGGGATGAAGACAATGTGGTCGGTTTGAAAGCCCAGTTTCCGGTTACCCAGGAAGGTCAGTTGCTTGGAAAAGAATATCGTGCAGATGATCAGGAAAATGGAAAGGGCAAACTGGAAGATGACCAGTAATTTCCTGAAGATCCCGGAAGCCGGCCGTGACTGTCTGTTCATGATCGATAAGGGTTTGACCGATGAGAGGAGCAATGCCGGGTAACTGCCGGCGATGATGCCCGTGACCAGGGTGACCCCAACCAGGATAAGTACCATATATGCAGAGAGGTTACTCAGGGCAAGTGTTTTTTCGGCCAGGTTGTTGAACAATGGCAGCAACAGCCACACCAGCCCAACCGCGAGGATCAGCGCCATGAATGAGAGGATGACGGATTCGCTGAAGAACTGCTGAATCAATTGTAACCTGCCTGCGCCGCCTACCTTACGGATCGCCACCTCCCTCGAACGCCGCATCGACCGGGCCGTGGTCAGGTTCATATAATTGATGCAGGCAATGAGTAACACAAACAGGGCAATGGTGGAAAAAATATAGATTGATTTGATGGCTCCGCTTCCCTCCAGGCCGTACAAATGAATATCGCGCAGGGGTTGAACAAATATATTCCGGGCAACCCCTTTCACCTTTGTTTCGAGGAACCCGGAGATCTTCCTGTTAAAGGCAGCAATATCAAGGTTTTCGGGCATCAGTAGAAATGTATTGTAGCCAAAATCATTCCAGCTGTTATCTTCTCCATAGCCGGTAATCACCGGCATGTGTTTAAAAGGGATCAGAAAATCATATTGCAGGTAGCTTTCGCCCGGGAGATCTTCAATCACCCCGGTAACGGTAAAATCAAAGCGGTTGTCGAGCTTCAGTAATTTCCCAATCGGATCTGTGTCGCCAAAAAAAGAAGTGGCCATCTTTTCGGTGAGCACGATCGACCAGGGATTCTGAAAAGCATTGTCGCAATTTCCGCGGATAAAGTGTAAGCTGAACATGCTGAAGAGCGATGAATCTGCATACCCCGGAATTTCATAGAACCGTTTATCAATACCCGAAGTGACCAGCATTTTATCGGTGGTATAGAACCGGGCAGATTCAAACACTTCCGGGAATTCTTCTTTCATGGCTTTCGCCAGTGCAGGCGGTGTTCTCCAGTGCTGAAGGCTTTTCCCCGCCTTGTCGTATTCGAAGTTGACCCGGTAAATCCGGCTGGCATTCAGGAAAAACCTATCATAACTCAATTCGTCGTTCACCCAGAGGAAGATCAGCATGAAGCAGGCCATCCCGATCGCCAGTCCGGTGAGGTTGATCAGGGAAAAGGTCTTGTTCCTGAGTAGGTTCCGGATGGCTGTAATAAAATAATTTCTGAACATGGAGTGTGGTTTAATTATTCATCTCTCAGTGCCTCCACCGGGTTTCTGCGGGCCACTCTGAAGGTTTGCCAGTTCACGGAGATCAGGGCCGTGATCATGGTCAGGCATGCCGCTAGGAGGAATATCCACCAGCTGAGTTCGGTGCGGTATGCAAAATTTTCGATCCACTGGTGCATGGTGTACCAGGCCACCGGGATGGCAATGACAAAGGCCACCACGACCCATTTCAGGAACTCCTTGTTCAGCATGATAAGGATTTCGGGCATGGAAGCGCCATTGGCCTTGCGGATTCCGATTTCCTTGGTGCGGCGGTCGCAGGAAAATATGGCCATTCCCAGGATCCCCAGCATAGCGATGATAATGGCCAGCGCCGAAAAGATCAGGGTCAGGTTGCGCAGCCTCACTTCGTCCTGGTATTTTTGCGCCAGCAGGTCGTCGAAGTAGCTATAGGAAAAACCTCTTGATTTCCGGTGTTTCCGGTAAACATCGCGGATAAATTTCAAGGTCTCTGCCCGGTTATTCGCGGCGATGCGCACATTCATCGTCATGATGTTCTGCGGATCATAGGTCAGGATCAACGGGCCAATGGGATAATGAAGCGGGCGGAAATGGAAGTCTTTCACCACGCCGACAATCACCCAATTCCCGATCCGTTCGCCAATGGGATTCTGATACCCGATCCTTTTCTCAGCCGTCTCATTGATGACAACAGGCAGTGAAATGCGCTCCTCTTCCGCCTGTTTTCGGCCGGTATCGGCTTCCATCGCATTCCAGAATCCGTTAAAATCCATCCGGAGGAATTGTCCTTTCACGATTTCCAGCTTATAGGTCCTGGCAAAATATTCATCTGCCCAGATCATGGCGGCCCTGATGCTGTCGGACCGGCCTGCATGGTTTACAGCAAACCTGACCTGCCAGTTGAAGTCAACGGGGGCATAGGCGGTTGCAGTAACCCCCAGTACATTGGGATTTTTCAACAGCTCATCCTTAAAAGATTTATTGTCGTACCAAAGCCCCGTTGGAATGACGACAATGTTATTCCGGTCGAAGCCAAGGTCCTTTCCCTGGATATAGTTCAACTGCTTGATAAAGACCGATGTGGCAATAACAAAGAAGGTGGCGATGCTGAACTGGATCACCACCAGCAACCTGGTAAAATTGCTCTTCGACCCGGTTTGGCTTCCACCCCTGAAAATTCTGGCAGTTTTTAAGGAGGAGAGATACAGGGAGGGATAAATACCTGCACCAATCCCCACCAGAACCGTTAACAGAAGAATAATGATCATCAGCCCGAAAGATAACTTCAGGGTGAGGGTTTGCCCGGTAAAGGCATTGAACCAGGGCAGGATCAACCAGATGAAAAACAGGGCAATCAGTGTGGCGGCGGTGGTTTGCACAACCGCTTCTCCCATAAATTGACGGATTATATCGGGCCGCCCTGCGCCGCACACTTTTTTGATGCCGATTTCCGTCGACCGCTCCGATGACCGCGCCACCGACAGCACCGAAAAATTCAGTGCCGCCATGAGAATGATCAGCAGGGCCAACCCTGAGAATATCCAAACATATTTGGAATTGCTGATATTTTTATCATAGTGGTACGTCTGATAATTGGTATGCAGGTGAATATCTGTCAACGCCTGAAATACCAGTTTATCTGAAAGCCTGGAGAACCGGCCAAGGTGATTGGTTATGCCATCCAGGAATTTATTGTCGATCAAGGCATTTTTTGCCAGTTTGATGTACACATGCACATGGGCCTTATCACCCCAGCTATCCTCCAGATAGGCGTACCTGCTGCTTTTCCCTGAAACAACAAACCCGAAATCGAAGTGGCTTTGCTTTGGTATCCTCACCACGCCACTCACGATATAGATTTCATCATCATATTTGTCACTGACAACGACTTTGCCCAATGCCGGTTCATGGCCGAACAATTTTCGGGCAACCTCCTCCGAAAGCACGGTGTTTGACGGCTTTGAAAATGCGGTTTCCGGTGTGCCCTCGATGAAGGTAAACCCGCCGAAAATGGCAAAAAAATCCTCATTGGTGCTCACACAGCGTGCCTCGATCTTATCTCCTCCCCGCTCCCTTTTAAGGGGGGAGTCTTCTGAATCGAAACTGAGGTAGGTGGCATTCTCGATTTGGGGGTAGGTCATCTTCAGGGTTTTCGCAACCGGACGGTAACAGCCGGCCGATTTCACCACTTCGTCGCCCTCTTTTGCCAGCGTCAGAACCCGGTAAATCCGCTCATGGTCAGGATGAAACTTTTCATAGCTCAATTCATTCAGCACCCACAGATAGATCAATAAACTGGCCATCACCCCAAGGGTGAACCCCAGCAGGGTGATCACCGAGTAAACCGGTTTACGGATGAAGTTGCGAAAAATGAATTTAAATGGATGGATCATTGTTGTTTTGTTATTCGACAACCATCAGAATATCTTCATCATCGCTGATTGATTGGGCCAGCTTTAGCAATTCGTTCTTTTTTGCCGCAGGGGCAGTTGAATTTTTGAATGAAGCTGTTTGTACGTGTTCCTTCAGCTCTTTTCCCTTCAATGAGATCAGGATTTCACCCTTGTTACCAACCATGTAGGAGGAAGGCCACACAGCCATCCCGCCATCCAGGTTGTTTTTCAGGATTTCCGGATCATAATTAAGCGGATCGCCTTTCACGATGAAGAGTTTTTGAGTTGATTTGGAAAAGAGAGCGTGGTATTGTTTCAATTGCCTGCTTTTCCGGGTATTCGGACAGTCATAGCTGTCTTTTGAAAAGGTGAGGAAAATGTAATTTTTGGTGTCGGCCCAGGTTTGCGGGATGATCTTTCCGACCAGGTTAAAATCGGGGTCGGCCCCCTCTTTTTTAAGCATCTTGTATTTACCGAGTTTCATTACATATACGGGCAACAGCCGGTTGGGGGGCAGCACGTGAAAAACCGTGTCGTTAAACGCATTCCTTACGAAGTATCTTCCTTTATTCTCATATTGCACTCCTTGATCCGTGCCTCGCATAACCGTTTTTGAAAACCGATCCAGCTTTTCAAACTGGGTAAAGGCAGCCAGGGTGTCTCCTTGCTGATTGAAAACTCCCAGGATGTATTTGCCACCCACGTCGTATGGGCTGTACAGTTGCTGGACATAGGTATTGCGATCGAGCATCATGGAACTCAGCCGCTGGTATATAAAGTCGGTTCCGGCGCTCCACATGCCGTTGGCATTGCCTTTCGGAGGAGATGCTCTTTTTCCGTGGTTGAGATCGATGGCAATCCTGCCCAATCCCCTGACCTTGTCAGGTTTTTCCGGGTCGAATGCCATGGAGAGATTCACCGGTGGTTGCGAACAATCATATTCCATGATGTACGACTGACCGGTGAGCGAGTTCCTGTATTTGTA
>Ga0247842_10007089_pt1:0-5000 | contig 12303 bp, 4 predicted proteins | sample LaCruzMarch2015__3_FD_192411 | JGI IMG/M metagenome (GOLD analysis project Ga0247842, IMG submission 192411) | Freshwater microbial communities from meromictic Lake La Cruz, Castile-La Mancha, Spain - LaCruzMarch2015_19m | ecosystem: Environmental > Aquatic > Freshwater > Lake | place...
GTCCATAATCGACTTTGTGGACACATCCACACCCCTCGCTGCTTCGGATCAGCGCGCAGAGTCCGCCAACGCGGACATCATCGCAAGGCGGTCCTCACCGGAGGAAGACGATCAAACCGCCAATCCGTCACGCGGACCAGCCAAAATCTGCGACCTCGGCCCGCACGACGGATCGAAACCCGAAGGCATTGCCTTTGTGGACCAAAACGACGGCACAACCCGACTGATGCTGGTATTTGACGGCCCGCCCCCACTCAAGGCCGTCCTCGTCAGCGTACCGCCAGGACGATAAACTCAACCGAACTTGTCATAGCGGACGCGCGCTGCTGGAACGCCGTGCCCGATCAGAACGCGGATCGCGCCGTCCACCATCGGCGGCGGTCCCGCCACAAAAGACGTCATCCCCGAGCAATCGGCAGCTAGTCGCTGATCAGCAACGTCGTGCACAAACCCAGACGCGAGTTTGACGGCTGGAAAATCGGGATGCGTGTTCGAACGCGGCACCTCGTCAGACAAGGCAAGCACGACCTCAAGCGCATGGCCAGCCAGACCAACCAGACGCGAAAACCTGTCGAGATAAAAGCCGTCGGCCAGCGTGCGCACGCCAAAGAACACGCGCGCTGAATGTTTCGAGAAATGACCACACTCCGCCGCGTGCTCCAGGATCGACAGCAGCCCGGCTATGCCCGAACCACCCGCTATGCAGATCAGATCGCCATCCTCACCGGGCCGGAAAGTCGCCCGGCCAAGGGGCCCAAACACGTCGAGTGCGGTTCCGGTCCGATCGGCTGTAAAAAGCCATTCCGACAACCCACCTCCGATTTTTTTCTTAATGACCAGTTCTAGAATACGCGTCTCGTGCGCGTGGTTGACCATCGAGTACGCGCGGGCGCCCACGATCGACGGCGCCGTCAAGACAACGAATTGCCCGGCTTCGAATGCCATCGGTTCAGTCAGTTCCAACTCGAAATGCATGACATCATGGGTCAGCGCATCGACGTGACGGATAATGGCTGAGCCATGACGTGGCAAACTCAGCGCCGTCGACGGGGTAACACTGGCCGGAACCCGGAGGATACAGTCGCTGCTCGGTCGCGACTGACACATGAGAATGTCACCCTTATCGCGCGAAAGTTTGGCGAGCGCAGGTGCATCGGGCCAGATGACGTCGACGGTGCCGCTGTTCACCCGAGCCTTGCACAGCCCGCAAGTCCCGGTGGCACAGTCGTAGGGAAGCGTCAGTCCAGCCCGCAGGCCTGCGAAAAGAATTTTCTCATCCGCCTCGCACACAAATCGGCTTTCACCAGCGCGCGACACGATCACGATTTCCATACGAAGGCTCTTCTATTGCTCACCGACAGTTTTACCAAAAAGCGGATGATCGCCTGAGCTGAGCGCCGCGTTCACCTTGAGTGTTGCCCTAAATCAATCAGCCCGCGCAACGCATTTCGATGGCCGCTCCCGCGCGAGCATCAGTCTCAAAGCGTGTGGTCAAATTGCCAGCCGCATCAACAGGAGCACTGGTCTCGCTGACGCCGTGCCCATCGCGGCTGATTTTGATGGTCCAAGCGCCGGGCTTCAAGCCGGCCCACCGCATGTCGCCGTTTCCAAATCCTTCGGCCTTGAAACGGACCGAACACTCGGCAACCGCAAGGTCGCGCACATCCCAACGGCTTTCGATGAGGTGCGCCCTCGACTTGGCCCCTTTGGGCTGAACGGCAATGACAGGCTCGCTGACGGCTGGATCGAGCGCTACATACAAAGCGCCGTTGTGGTGGTTATGACCCAAAACGCCGACACTCTTAGCGTAATCGGGCACCCGGTCCGCCGCACTGTCAAACCGGACAGTCTGCAGTTCGCCCCGCTTAAGCACACGCCACGCTTGCAACTCCAACGGCTGGAATTCAACTTCAAAGAAATCGTCAGCGATGGCCGCATACCGGGACGCTGCGACCGGGATCAGGGGCTGATTACGCGCCCACATCAGGTGCGAGCGAACGGCTTCAAGACCGGCTGGCTGATCTGCAGAAAACATATGATAATACACATTAGCAGGCTTCAGACGGCGTGGCGCATCCGTGCGCTCAAACGTATCCCGGAGCTTTTCAAAGCCATTGTAAGGGCCCTTCCATTCGTTGGTGTAGATCATTTCATTGGAATTGGGCGTAAAGATCTGACGCTCACGACCAACAACCCGTGACAGCGGGCGGACGTAGGCCAAAGACGCAAACTCGCGGTCGTAGCGCGTATCGCCGCCGTTCATGTTGCGGACCCCCGCCTGCCGAGTGGCGCGCACGGCAGCCGCGAACGGCCGCGTGTTGCCGCTCCAAAGATACAACTTGGCGCGCTTGCCCTCAGGAGCCAGCGCGCTCGCGGCATTTAATGAGCCAGCAACCTCAGACCTCAAATCAAATGGTTTGTCGGCCTTGTAGCGCGGCAACGGTCCACCTGAAGCATAAGCGGTAACGACACGACTCGGCGCGCGAACCGCTAGCGGTTTTGCGCCTCCAAACAGGTCGAACACATCATCTTGCTTCTGCCCTGTCTTCGCAACAAGCGGCCTGGTGATTCTGGGCGTTGGCGGGCTAATGCGCTCCAGTTCTCGCGCACGCGAGTACTTTTCAAAGAAGCTCCAGTCATAAGGGTGTGAATGGGTGTGGCTGGCAACCTCCACCTGAGGGAGGGCATACAGCTTACGCGCCACGTCGACCGCGCGCGGCGTACTCGGCAAAGCCTCGTCAATGTCGCAAGAAATCAATCCGATAGAGACCGGCAAATCAGGAAACGGCGCAATTAACCGATCAAGAACGGTTTCTGCCGCAAGCGGGGCGACACCGTTGACGAGAGGTATCCGATCGGACGTATTGTTCCAACCGTCGCCATCGATGTGGGACAAGTACATCCGCCGACCAGCACGCGTGGTCGTATCGGCCACGGGCGCCAGACCTGTGCTCAAGGCTTTGGAAAGAAACGCGATCGGATCGATAAACCACGACAGCCGATTGCTTTTGGAATCGTAATTGATGGCATAATTTGCCGCCAGATAGCCACCGCGGGACGACGTAGAAGCAATCAGCACCGGCTCCGGCCCGAAGCTTTTCAGCTCAGGATCCCGCATCGACAACAGCGTTTGGACCGAAGGGTCTTTGGCGCGAATCACAAGATAGCCCGGCACGGGTTTAGGCAGTTTGTATTCGAATTCGACGATGGTGCTGTCTTTGGTCACAACCTTCGTATCCGAGGTCGCCGACACATAATGTGAAATGAACTCGAGACCTAACTCATTGTAAAGCCGATTGACTTTAGCAACCTCACTCGTCCCGCCTTCTAATCCGACGGCCCCGAATAGCACAAACCGCACCTTCATCCTGGCAGCCCACGTGGCCCAGTCGAAATACGCGTCCCCGTTGGGAATTTTATCGGCAAACCAGGTGACAACGGCTGAATGTTGCAGCGTCAGGTCCGCTGGCGGACGCCCCCGTTTCCAGTCCCAGTAGGTGATCCTGTAGCCCAGATGATTGAGCGGCATTTCCAAAAACTTGTGGATGCGCGTCTCGTCGGGCCCCTTCTCTTCATTGCCGTCGTAGATGGCAAGAATATCGCGCTTGATGCTCGCGACGGCAGGCGGCACTTCGGCCACCGGGTTGGCTGCCACAGAAATAGACAACAAACCAGCAGCGAGCATCACGATCGCCAAATATTGCAATATCGTCTTCACGCGCGTGCTTCCCTACCGAAAGACAAAATCCCCGTTAGGTTGATGAGCAGCGAGTTGAACGTTGTCAATGTCGATTGATGAGCGATCGGCTATTCAAGTCGGCGCGTTGCTTCTCGATACCGCAATCGCTCCAATAGCACTCAAACGCAAACAGCCCACCGGTTATGCCGGTGGGCTGTTTGATGGATATTGAAGAGGGGATGATTTTATCTTGTTCACACACATGCAGACCTGGCGACGACCTACTCTCCCACGTCTTAAGACGAAGTACCATCGGCGCTGGGGCGTTTCACGGCCGAGTTCGGAATGGGATCGGGTGCAGCCACCCCGCCATTATCACCAGGTCGGCGTGTGTGTGAACATGATTTCTGGTCCCGCGACTTGGCTTTGCCAAGCGCGACGTTTCGTAATCTCAAACCCACGTCATGCCCGTCGGGCATCGGGTGCCAAAGGCGCCCGGCCCCGATGGGCCGCCCGCGCGGAGCAGCCATCGCGACTTCGCGATGAACAGCTGCGTGAGCGGTAAAGATGAGCATTGCTTAATGAGAGCAATCAAGCCTATCGAGCTATTAGTACCTGTAAGCTACACACGTTGCCGTGCTTCCACACCAGGCCTATCAACGAGGTGGTCTTCCTCGACTCTCAAGGGAGAACTCGTTTTGAGGTAGGTTTCCCGCTTAGATGCCTTCAGCGGTTATCCCGTCCATACATAGCTACCCTGCTATGCCGCTGGCGCGACAACAGGTCCACCAGAGGTATGTCCATCCCGGTCCTCTCGTACTAGGGACAGATCCTCTCAATTCTCCTACACCTACGGCAGATAGGGACCGAACTGTCTCGCGACGTTCTGAACCCAGCTCACGTACCACTTTAAACGGCGAACAGCCGTACCCTTGGGACCTGCTCCAGCCCCAGGATGTGATGAGCCGACATCGAGGTGCCAAACGACGCCGTCGATATGGACTCTTGGGCGTCATCAGCCTGTTATCCCCGGCGTACCTTTTATCCGTTGAGCGATGGCCCTTCCACACAGAACCACCGGATCACTATGACCGACTTTCGTCTCTGCTCGACTTGTCAGTCTCGCAGTCAGGCGGGCTTATGCCATTGCACTCGACGGTTGATTTCCGACCAACCTGAGCCCACCATCGTACGCCTCCGTTACCATTTAGGAGGCGACCGCCCCAGTCAAACTGCCCAGCATGCAATGTCCCGGATCCGGATAACGGATCGCGGTTAGACAACCATAATCGCAAGGGTGGTATTTCACATTTCGGCTCCA
>Ga0247842_10007089_pt1:10000-12303 | contig 12303 bp, 4 predicted proteins | sample LaCruzMarch2015__3_FD_192411 | JGI IMG/M metagenome (GOLD analysis project Ga0247842, IMG submission 192411) | Freshwater microbial communities from meromictic Lake La Cruz, Castile-La Mancha, Spain - LaCruzMarch2015_19m | ecosystem: Environmental > Aquatic > Freshwater > Lake...
CGCGCATCACGGGGGCGCCGTTGCGCGGAACCGCTCGATACAGGGTCTGTGACGCGTGGAGTGATGTCATGTTTCAGCCGCGATTGACCCGATCATGCACCAGCGTTTGACTGTTTGTTGGGGGGCGTGGCTCCAGTTTCACCGAACACGCTGGAATCAACGGATTGATGGGCTTAAGTAAGAACTCAGCAATTTCGTTCCGTCGGCCGAGGTCTAAGCTGGCTATGGAACGTGTGGAGACGGGGTCGTCGTGGTCGACAGGCGCAACATACCAAGCCAAGTCCGGCGGCGTTCGGTGCCTGCGGTCGATCGGCCACGCGGTTTGCCCCATGTTTATCGCGGCGGCTCACGGAGCGGGCGTAAAGCCAACTATGAAAGCGAATACGGGCTGGGCTCGAACAGCGGACGGTTCCGTTGGTTGCTCAGTACGTGCCTCGCTGGCGGTGTCGGCGCTATCGCCATTCTCGTTGTGATCTATGGCTCGACCGACCGCGCCGATCAGGGAGGGTTGCTGCCAGCCCTCAAGAGAATGCGCGATGGAAAGCCCGAAGCGTCGCTATTAATGCGCCATGATGATGGGCTGAAATGGGCCGTTCCCAAATCCGACAAGCTGCAGACCACCAGCGGCTCAATGTCGACTCGGTTCGTGATCCATGAGTCCATGAAGGTCAAGAAGGCCAACCGGGAGTACATCTACGCCAAGCCCTACGCACGGATCGTGGCTCGGCTGGCACCGGTTTCGAGTGACTATGCCGACGTGATCCCGCCGTTCAATCCATTCAAGCTCTACGCCAACGAGGGCGGAACACAGAGCCGATCGAGTTCGGCAGGCGACGGCGCTGCAGGCAACGACGTGTCGATCAAAGTCGTCGAGTTGCTTGGGGGAATATTGCCGGGCGAGGATGGTCAGGAACTGGATGCGCAGGAAGTCAGCGATCTGGTCACGCGTGGACGGGAAACCACGGCTGGCGAGACAGCTGGCATCGTTGAGGCGGTCGCCAACGCTCCGACGCCCGTGCCTGCGCAAGCGGCAGCCGACGACAAACGGCGACGGATGCTCGACGAGGCCGTGCCCTACAATACGACGCGGCTGGTCAAGACGAAGTTCGAAGACGAGGATGGACCGGGGGGCGACGATTTTGAAAATCGTCAAGTCAAGGTCGTTAAAATCGGCAAACCCGAAGTCCTCGCCAAGATCTTGCAGCAAGCGGGTAGCGACGCCTGGCAAGCAAAAGCCATGGCAGAAACGGCGAAAACCCTGCTGCCCGATGGGATGTTGTCGGCGGGGCAGGAAGTCCGCATCACGATGGTGCCGTCACTCACACAGGCGGGGCGGGTGGAGCCTGCGCGTTTCAGCGTGTTTTCGGAAGGGCACGACCACAAAGTGACCGTGACCCGCAGCAGCGCGGGGGAATTCGTTGCGAGTGCGACGCCGTTTGACGAGCAGATGGCACCGGAAGCAGCCGGAACGTCGGCGCAACTTTCAACGCTGTATGCGAGCTTTTACGCTGCCGGGATTGCGCAGAATGTGCCATCCGAAACGATTTTGCAGATGCTACGTGTCCACGCCTATGAGACAGACTTCCGGCGTCGGGTGGGCAGCAACGACGCGATCGAAATGTTCTTCGACCTCCGCGACGACAGCTCGCCCGATAGCTCTCCGGGCGAACTGTTATTCACGGGCATCACCGGCAGCGGTATCAATGGCCGCTTCTGGCGCTTTCGGACGCCGGATGGCGTGGTCGACTTTTATGATCAGCAGGGCAACAACGCGAAGAAGTTCTTGATGCGTAAACCGGTGCGCAGCGACGACGCACGCCTGACGTCAGGATTTGGACTGCGGTTTCATCCCCTGTTCAACGACCGGCGTATGCACACGGGCATCGATTGGGCGGGCGTGATCGGAACGCCGATCGTCGCGGCCGGGACGGGCGTTATTGAAGAAGCGCTGTATAAGGGCGGGAACGGGAAATACGTACGCATCCGCCATGCCAACGGCTATCAGACGACTTACAGCCACATGAACGCTTTCGCACGGGGCATCGAGGCGGGGGCTAAGGTGCGTCAGGGACAGGTTATCGGGTTCCTGGGCAACACCGGTTATTCAACCGGGCCGCACTTGCATTTCGAGATCTTGGTCAACAGCCGATTCGTTGATCCGCTGTCGATACAGGTGCCGCGCGAAAAGCAGCTGACGGGCAAGCAACTCATCGATTTCCAAAAAGAACGTGCGCGCATCGACGATCTGATGCGGCGGCCGCCGGTGATGACACAGGTTAAGTAGCGTGGACCGATTGGTTCAT
>Ga0247842_10007091_pt1 | contig 12302 bp, 13 predicted proteins | sample LaCruzMarch2015__3_FD_192411 | JGI IMG/M metagenome (GOLD analysis project Ga0247842, IMG submission 192411) | Freshwater microbial communities from meromictic Lake La Cruz, Castile-La Mancha, Spain - LaCruzMarch2015_19m | ecosystem: Environmental > Aquatic > Freshwater > Lake | place: Spain...
TTTTGAGTTTTGGAATCTCGGCCAGGATCGCAATCCCGTCCTCCAATACTTTTGAGAATTATTTATAAAAACACTTAAATTATTTAAGATTATATTTATAGTTTAATTTATACTTGATACAAAGTGTGAATATTTTATTTGAAGTTGAGTTCGTGTAAATTTATAACAAATATTAAGGTTTGGAATATACATTTCATAATTTTGAGTTTTGGAATCTCGGCCAGGATCGCAATCCCGTCCTCCAATACTTTTGAGAATTATTTATAAAAACACTTAAATTATTTAAGATTATATTTTATAGTTTGATTTATACTTGATACAAAGTGTAAAAAATGTGAATGAGAATAAGTTCGTGTGATTTCTTAATAAATATTAATGTTTGGAATATACATTTCATAATTTTGAGTTTTGGAATCTCGGCCAGGATCGCAATCCCGTCCTCCAATACTTTTGAGAATTATTTTCAAAAACACTTAAATTATTTAAGATTATATTTTATAGTTTGATTTATACTTGATACAAAGTGTGAAAATAATTTATGGAGTTGAGTTCGTGTAAATTTATAACAAATATTAATGTTTGGATTACACATTTCATAATTTTGAGTTTTGGAATCTCGGCCAGGATTGAGAATCCTCATGAGAATATTTTTGAGAATTATTTTGCTAAATTTATAAATTAACAAAAATATTTATTCTATTATTTTATTCTTGTTTTGGTTTCTTTTCTATTTTTAGTTATTTTGTATTTGTATTTACTCATCATCCTCAAAGACAGGCTCTGGAGCAGATATGTCAAGATTATCGCCCTTTATGTCATAGAGACCAACCCACTTACCTACACCTCCATCTGCTCCAACTGTCCAAGTCTCTCCATCGGCATTGCGGAGATACTTCTTGCTCTTGTACGTCCAGGGATGAACCATTCCATCGCTAGGAACATCCTCGACCTTTGCCACCTTCCGTGTGGGCTTCTTTGCGACGGGCTTCTCTGCGACTGGCTCCGCAGGAGTAGGAGCAGGAGCAGGGGCAGGAGCTGCCTTCTTCACTGCAGCAACTGGAGCCTTCACAACAGGCTTTGAAGTCTCCTTCTCTGCCTTCTTCGCCTCCTTCTCTGCCTCCTTCTCTGCCTTCTTCGCCGCCGCCTCAAGCGCCTTGGCCTCCTTCTTCGCTGCCGTCTCGAGCGCCTTGGCCTCCTTCTTTGCCGCTGCCTCCGCTGCCTTCTCTGCCTTCTTAACAGCTGCCTCTGCCTCCTTCTCTGCCGCGGTCTTCTTCACAACAATCTTCTTCGAGGCTGTACTAGAACCAGCATCTGACTTATCGTCATCAGAAGGCGTATCGACATAACTGCTCTCAAAGAGGCTGTAACTGGAGTGACTGGACTCATTGCGCTGCTTTGAAAGAGACATTGCCTCCTTGTGAATGAGCTGCTTACCAGCGGGCTTCTCCTTAGTGACAGAGTCCTTGTAGACGTGTGCGCCATCGTGGAGGACAGAGCCAGGCATCTCAATCTGCTCCTCAGTGACCGTGTTCGTCTCCTTGTCCTTCTTCTTCTGAACAACCGTGAAAGACTCCCAACCATTCTCCAGTGCGTCCTTGAGCGTGAACTCGACCCAGGCACGAGGCTTCTTGAGCTGAGGAGGGATTGCGCCCTTAGGCATTGAACCCGTCTTCTTAGCAGCTGTAGCCTTTCCAGCACCAGCCTTTGCGGCGGTCTTTGACCTCTTCTCAACCTCGGCTGAGGTTGTCTTGAGGAGCTTGAAAAGGTCAGAGGTCTCAAGAGTCTTGACGGCAGACATAACCTGCTCCACAGTAATCATATTGTTCTCCTTAAGGGACGTGACAACGGAACTTTCAGAATCAGATGCCATCTTGGAATTAATTATCTTGGATAAACTTGTTAAAATTGCGAATAACTTGGATGGGTGGATATAACTTGGAACTCGTGACAACTATATATACAGCCGAGGTCGCGCTTCAATTTTTTTTCGGTACCTCTCAAATTCACCACACTTTGGAATTATTCCTTAACAAGTAGAAAATAATTGTATATCTTCTACTTGGTATAAGAAGCGGATGTGATGGTATAAAATTAGTTGAAATTTAGCGCTGGTGGGGCAATTCCAGCCGCAGAACCTGATACATTCCTTATCGCACGAGGCTCTGGCTTCGACCACAAATACGTTCTATAATTATCGTACATCTGGATATTCATTACCTCAGTTATCTCAAGTGAGATTGAAAAATTCATACAATGTAAATCTATTGGAATACCATACATATCCAGTAATCTTATTCTTGCCTGCTTCAAATCCACTGGACGCGGAAATATTATATCATTCGACAACACTGTATACCCATCATCAAATATTATCCCATTACAATCCCTCTTCACTAATATCTTCGCTAAACACTGAATATAATCGTCATTTGTCTTCTGTTCTACTGTATAATAATCATCTATCGCTAATAAAAAATAATTATCACCTGTTGTATTTATCAGTGATTCACCTGTTATACAGTATGGCGCATCTACACAGTAGAAATGCTTACAGAAACCTAAGTTATACCCTAACCCAAAATCGAACTGTCTATCCTCTAATCCAACCATTAAGAATGTTATTCCATAACTTACTGGACAATGTGTAGGACCTGGAGGACACGGTGGAGGCGCTGACCCATCGTGACAAATCGTTACCTTTCTATTTATCTGATCCAAATAGATTCTGAAGAATAAACCATATGTGTCCTTTATCGCGTTAAACTGCTCCTGAATCTTATCTATCAAGCACTGTGGACTATAATCGCCATCTGAAATCGTTATCTGAAGATTGTGTAAATTACCTACATAATCTGTCGCATCTATTCGAAACATTGTATTCTTCTTCACTCTTGAAAAGTTGTAGAACCCTATAGGAATCTCTACTGATGCCACACGGGCTTTGATAACATTCTTGTAAGGATGCGCGAATGCGTACAGAAAATCAGTCGGTGGTTCTAAATAGGACTTTCTAAACCTACTATCTATATTTACTAGGTGTTTCCGTAAATCATTTGAATTCACTACTTCGTTCTTACCATATATTTCATCTGTCTTCACACTTAGCATCTTAATAAAATATAGGGAATTAAATGCTGGATATTAATTCACATATTCTCGCTCAGCCGCAAGTTGCTTTCTATATACACTCGCATCCGCATTCAATGGCATCCTCTCCATCTCATCTAATGTCACCCACCTCGTATTCATAATCTCGTGAGTATCCCTTGGAATAAGTGGAATTTGCTCATCCAGGTTGAAAATGAAGTAATTACCATATCCTATTTGAATGTATTCGAGTGGTTCTGGTAGTTTATCTATACCAGTCTCTTCAGCTACTTCACGCAATGTACACTCAATAGGTAATTCTCCTTCGTTCGAATGTCCTTTAGGAAATGACCATTTTCCAGTATAACTACCTTGTACAAGAGCGTACTTCTCTTTTCCAGTTGCGGTTTTGATTCGAAGAATAGCTCCATAGGTTTTATGCTTCCTAGGTGGTTCTTGACGTTCCCTCCTTGGCCTGGTAATAATGTTGTTGGCGTAACCTTTATTTCCTCTGAAGGAAAGACTCTGGAATGCGGGACTATGAGAGTTGTTAACTGGTTCGTTCTGGAATGCCCTATTGAACGCTTTGAGCTGTCGCTTTTGATAAATTATTTCGAAATGTGGGAATCGCATAAGAGGCTCAATCATTTTTGGTAACACACTTTTTAGATTATGCTGTGGGCTCATCAAATTTAGGAATAGTGCTCCCCCCAAATATATTTCTCCCCAAACTGTGCTAATGCAGTACAGCAGCTACATATTCTTCAATTTTTTCTTAACCTAAAATTGATTCTATTTTTCATATTTTAATTTATCACACAGCAACAATGAAGACTACCGCTTCCAAGACCAGAACAAAACCCATTGTCGCACCCATCGTAAAAGATATCAAAAAAATCATCAATAATAACTCCAAATTCCTCGATGATATCAACCAAATCCTTCACAATGGCGGCGTACTCTTCGAAAAACGCATCGATATCATTCTACAACTCCTTCACTCCAAATTCAGCGGTAATACCTTTCTTCACGATAATCCTGACGTACAAACACAACTCATAGACATCATTAATAATATTACCGTCTCCAAAGAAGAATTGTTCCAAAAAGTATTTATGTTTTACGGTAGCAAATACCTTAAAAAAGAATTCGACCAATTCTATACACCCTGTACTATTGGGGAATTTATGTGTAGCCTCTCTCAACCCAATAAAACCGCCATCGATCCCGCTTGTGGTACTGGAGACCTTCTGAGCCACTATACAGGCACTATCTCCCTTTGGGACATTAGCCCTGACGTCATCCAACTCGCCCAACAAAACTATACCTTCTTGAACAAACCCGCCACTATTCTCTCTCACGATTCCATACTTAATCATACTAAGTCTAATGGACTATACGATTATACCTTTGTTAATCCACCGTTTGGCTCTAAAACTGTCATCACCAATTCTGAAGTCCTTAATAACTATGTACTCGGCAAGGGCAAGAAAAAACAGGAACTCGGAATTCTCTTCATTGAACGAAGTATTAATCTCCTAAAAGATGATGGAATTCTCTATATCATCCTTCCTAACGGATATTTTGGGAATACGAATAGCGCCTTCGTCGAGCTCAGAAAATATATCCTTCAATACCGCGTTCTCGGTATCATCAAACTACCACAAAAAAGCTTCTCTCGAAGTGGAACTGGTGTCTCCACCAGCATACTTGTACTAAGTAAAACTAAGAGTGTGGGAGGATATTCTATCTTTATCGATGAAGTAGTTGATATTGGATATGAACTCAATAAGAAAAATACACCCTACAAATACAAAAAGGATAAAACTGAATATGTACTTGATTCTAAGGGCGACCCCATTCTTCAAAATGATTTGTATGAAGTTCGCGCTCGGTTTGAATCATTTGCGACCGATAATTCTGTCCCCAACTTCTTTATTCGACCTGGAGCTACTAAGTGTAAGTATCAAGTTCTAAATACTTCTGTACTTGATGATAAGTATATTCTTGATATTTCGCGCTATCTTAATACATATAAAGACATTGTTGAAAATTCGGATGATAAAGAACAAATTCGTCTCTACCTCGAAGATGATTACAATTGTAACTTCAAAAAAGTTAATGATACCGAGTATACATACTTAGATATCAAAGAGATCAATACACCACTCTATAATGGTAAAAAACTCTATGGACACGAACTACCCAATCGAGCCAAGTATTTACTCAAAAAGAATGATATTCTTGTATCACGTTTAAAAGGTAATATCGCATTCACTGTCATTCTTGAAGACAAGAAGAACTTGGTATGTACTAATGGTGTATGTGTTCTGCGTCCTAAGGATGAAGATGCGATGCTAACTATCTTTGCCAATCTCTTCTCTGCTGAGTTCAAAGTTCAACACCAATCCCTCACCACTGGAAGCATTATGGAAACACTCTCTGACCAAGACATCAAAAATATTATTATTAATTCGGATATTAATGAAGCGAAATACAGAAAGATACTTGATAGTATTAAGATTATTCAAGAGGAACTGGCTAATGTTTAAGTAGCTAGTGCCTTGAGTTCATCTATATATTTTTTTAGGTATTCTGGGTTATACTTGAGAAGTGTAAGAGCGTCCTGAATGCGATCCTCCTCTGTATATCCACCTTGACGTCTATTACAATCGCCGTGACCCCAATAGACATTTCTCGGTAGGAACCGATCGTTTGGATCACGATGACAAATCTCTATATAGTTTTTCGCACTCTTATATTCAGCTTTACAGAGATTCGCATCTATCACCTTATTACACCATTTACAGCAGAAGGGCTTTGCCATTCTTGTAACTGCAGTTCCTGTAGGGTTATAGACATCTAGAATGCTTGTTTTTATTATTTTAACAAACTCGTCTTCACTGTTTAGGAACTGAGTCATCTGTGTAACCAGTTCAACTGCACTCGAAATAATCTCTGATGGAAGACAGAAGTCTTTTGGGCGAACACCTAGTGGTGCTGGATAACTTGGCGAGGCCTTGAACTCCTCAAACGTAATATTTATCGGTGGACACCAACGCTTATGACGATTGAAGATTGGATCACCAAAATTCTCTGTAGACTTCAGCTTCTTCGCACCACTCACATAGTCAAAGAAGAGAGGAATTGTTGCTGCGTGTGTTGAGCCCTGAGACACTAGAGTCTGATCTAGTTTGATGGATAGATCCTTGTTGGGAATCTTTTTAAAGAGCGCGGCGATGTTCTTCACATCCGCACGCTTCTTAAATTCTGATGTATGAATCTTTCCATCTGGATACTTTGTAAGCCCCACAATGAATCCATCTTTATTAACTATTGCTACTTCAAAGTGCTCAGCAAGCTCCTCTGCGCTTACTTTGAAGTAGTTGTCTGGGTTTGAAGTGAATGAGTTGAAGATTATGTCACCGTCGTCTTGCTCCTCGATAACCATACAAGGTACACCCTCGATCTGAACCCATTCATACTCAGCACGAAGAGTACCCTTTACTGTTAGACACTTTCTAGGGAAAGATTTCTTGGAAATATAAAACGTCGACATTTTGCTGGATATATGATTCAGGGCTTTAACTTATTTATCGCTATTATCAATTTTTACTGCCTAATAAAAATAATTAATTTTATGCGGTATTATATCTATTTATTTTACTATATAAATAGATATGGAAATACTTAATTCACTCAAAGGAAGACCTTCTCTTATCGATGTAAGAGACCAAGCCGCACTTGAAAGCGCATTGTATCATCTTCCAACTGTATTTGCTGATAAAACATTACCTGCTGTCGTCGTATCTTTTGCTGCCATTTGTATTCGCGATTCCAGTGCGCTCCTATCATCCCCCACTCTTCAATTAACATCTACGGAGATATCTAAAATCACCACACTTGTTCGCGCTCTAACCAGTAAAATCAATAAAACCGTCAAATCTATTCGACCCAGGGTACATAAAGACAATATACTCGGTCGTGCGAAGTAAATCAAAAATCTTTTATTTAGTTTTCCCTTTTTAGTATTTTGACTATTGTGGATGCTGTTACCTCATACAGTATCCACCACAGGATAAGAGCATTTAGAGCAAATAGCCAGCAGAATTGGTGCGGTTGCACCGCCGCCCTCAAGGAGGCGGTTGAAATGGCACATATGGGCCTTGGAGTTCCCGCTGAGAGCGCCGCAATCAACAGAGAAGAAGATATTTACAATGAAATTAAGGAAAGACATCTTGGACTTGGATTTCTTGGATAGACTTGGTACAGATTCGCTAGAAGCTCACCTGAAAGGTACAGATTCGCTAGAAGCTCACCTGAAAGGTACAGATTCGCTAGAAGCTCACCTGAAAGGTACAGATTCGCTAGAAGCTCACCTGAAAGGTACAGATTCGCTAGAAGCTCACCTGAAAGGTACAGATTCGCTAGAAGCTCACCTGAAATTTGTTGGCTTGCGGCAACTTCTATTTAGTGTGGTCACCACTTCAATTTTTTCTGCGCCCTCATAACCTAACAAAAATTTAGTTTTCTACTTTTTTGTTTTTTTGTTTTTTTGTTTTTTGATTTTTATTTTTATTCTTTGACTGATGAAGAGCGTACATTTGACCGCACTTAATAAGTAGGAAGCTCGCTCATCAATTCCATCTGGAACGTAAGGGCATTGACTGGGCCCGAGAACTTCATCTTCACTTGCTCTGGGGAGAACCCATATTCACGCTCTGCCCTGCGCAGGTCAATTATGACCTCCTCGATCCGCTCTGGAACGAATGCCTGGCGCGACGGGTGCTTAGTGATTACACCCTTTATCTGGTTCACATTAACGATGTGGCGGAGCGCTGTCCCACCCATCAGCTCCAGCTCGATAATGAGCTTCGGCCCACCAGCCAGCGGCCCATTACCATAGTTGATGAAGCGGTAGCGCTTGACACAGCTGTACCAGGCCGCCGCGACGACTGCAGAATGTGCAGAGAGCTCTGTATCAGGCACCTCGTGCCACTCTGCCTCTGAGTACTCTGTTGCGGCGTCTGGGTAGCCAGAGAAGGGCTTCGTTACCGTCGTCCAAGCCCGCAGCGCATCGCGCTCAACTCGTGTCGCGTCATACTCATCAATTGCCTCAAGAGGCGGCATTGACGTCGGTGTCGACGATGACTCATCACAGTCAGGGGCGTTCGACGCAACTGACGTAGTCGCCGCTAGCCCCGTTACTGGGATAAAGTAGCCACCATACGCATCATCCTCGCCACTTTCTGGGTTAAGCGCTGCTATCGCAGTACGGACCGCATCGCGAGCGAGACTTAGTGAAGACATCTTTGTACCGATTCTTGGATAAAGGAGGCTTGGAAATTCGAGCTTTGCTACGCTTAGGGAGTTCTTGTTCACTGCGCACCTTTTACTATTGTAGCCTCCACATTTCAATTTTTTTCCAGCACATACACTATAAAAAAAAATCATACTTGGGATAACTGAAAAATATACCACTACATACCCTTCAGTCAAGAGCCATTAAAAATCAATGAAAAATTTATTTTTTCTTTTTTCTTTTTTTTATTTGGTTTTGGGATTTTCTACATTTTTATTTGCTTTTGGGGTTTTCTACTTTTTATTTGGGGCGTTTGACATTTACTCCTCATCCTCGAAGACGGGCTCAGGCACGCTGTCGTCGATGCGGCCCTCTGCGGCCAGGTAGACGCCCTGCCACTCGCCGCAGCCGCCGTCCGCGCCCTTAAGCCACACCTCGCCATCAGCGTTGCGCAGGTACTGCTTGCCCTTGTAAGGCCAGGGGTGGACCATCCCGTCTGCAGGGCACGACCACTCCTCCTTCTTGGGCGCGACGGCCGCGACGACCGCCTTCTTCACAGGCGCCTTCACGGCACTAAGCGCAGCAGCAGAGGCAGCGGCAGGGACCTTGGCAGGCGCAGGGACAGCCGCCTTCTTGATGGCAGCCGCAGGGACAGGCGCCTTCGCAGAGGGCTTCTTCGCCGCCTCCTTCTCCGCCTTCTTGGCCGCCTTCTCGGCCTCCCGCTCCGCCTTCTTTGCCGCTGCCTCCGCTGCCTTCTCTGCCTTCTTCGCCGCCGCCTCAAGCGCCTTGGCCTCCTTCTTCGCCGCCGTCTCGAGCGCCTTGGCCTCCTTCTTCGCCTCAGCGGCCGCCGTCTTCTCAGCAGAGGTCATCTTCACCACCACCTTCGAGCTCGCGACAGAGGCCGCCTCAGGCACGTCCACCTCCTCCTCGACGTAGGACGCCTCGAACTCCGCGTAGAGCTCTGGGTGCGTGCCCTTCTTATCCTTAGGAGCCCAGCGCTGCTTCGAGAGCGACATTGCGTCCTTGTGGATGAGCTGCTTGCCAGCGGGAGTCTTCTCGGTGACAGAGCCGTCGTAGACGTGCGCGCCCTCGTGCAGGACCGACTCGGACATCTCGATCTCCTCATCGATCTTCTCGCCCGTCTCCTTGTCCTTCTTCGTCTGGAAGACCGTGAAAGACTCCCATCCGTTCTCCAGCGCGTGGCGCAGAGTGAAGTCCACCCACGCGCGAGGCTTGCGGAGCTGAGGAGGCACGACGCCCTTCGGCATACTGCCCGCCTTCTTGGCCGCCGCCGCACGGGCACCACGCGGAGCCGCTGCCGTGCTGCGCTTCTCCGCCGCTGCGAGCGCCTGCTTCATAACCTTAAACAGGTCAGCAGTCTCGAGCGACTTGAGTGTAGCGAGCACGACCTCCATCTCTACAGGGTCTGCGGCGGTCTTGGATTCAACAGCGGAAGCGACGGGGAGCTCGGCGGACATCTTGGAAAGTTCTTGGAAATTGCTTGGATGTTTGTACTAATTGTTTCGCCGCCCACACCTATCTTTAGACCCCCATCAACTTTCAATTTTTTTTTGAATTTGACCAAAATGGGGGGTCCGAACAGGCTTTGCCCGGCCCTATAAAGTGTCAAATTTTTTACGAAATTGACACTTATACGCCTACCCCTACCCCCCCCTCCCAGGGGCCGCCTTCTTGGCATAAGTAGGCGCATAGGGGGGGGGAGGCCCTCTCCCACGCCTAAAATATGTCAATTTTGAAGAAAATTTGATGTACTTATACAAGGGCGCGCGCCTACCCCCACCCCCCCTCCCTTCCGCGCCTGAAAAATCGTCAAATTCAGAAAAAAATTGAAACTTGGCGCCCCTCCAATAAAGGGCGTGGTGTAGTCTCTAGTTACTTACTTCCAAGCCCTTCCAAGCCTTTCCAAGCCCTTCCTTACAGGTGAGCTTCTAGCGAATCTGTACCAAGCCCTTCCAAGACCCGCGATGTCCGCCCAAACGATGTTTGAGCCGGCCCCGCACTATTTCTCCCTCTCCTCCCTTGCGGAACAATTCCGCAGGTTCTTTCTCGATGACCCCATTGAGAAAGCCCTCCAGGAGGGCAAGCTCCTCTGGGGCGACATCCTCTGTACTCCTGAGGAGGAGGAGCGCACGCGCGTACTCCGCGAACAGCGTGAAGCCGAAGAGACCGCTGCTGCTGCTGAGCGCCAAGAGCGCCCCATCTTCTTTCGTGGCAAGCCCTCTCGCCCTGTTGCTGCTGTGCCTGCGCCCTCCCAGGCGGGTATGCGATTGGCGCCTGAGCGCGACGTGCCCGCATTCCCTGCAGGCCGCCTGACGTTGATGGCCAAGAACCTCCCTCGCGACATCAACGTCCAGGAGCTTCGCACCATCTTCGAGAAGTATGGCGCCATTCGCGACATCTACATCCCTAAAAATATGGACAAGAGCAGTCCCTACTTCGGTACCATCAAGGGCTTCGCCAAGATCCAGTACCTCAAGGCCGATGATAGCGCTCGCGCATTCGCCGCACAGTACGCTCTCCTTAACATCCGCGGCAAAAATATCGTTCTTGAGCCCGCCGCTGCCGATCGCTAAACCCCAAAACCAAATAAAAACGTTCACAAAACCACAAAACCAAACAAAAAATAGAAAACCACAAAACCACAAAACCAAATAAAAAATAAAAAACAGAAAAACAAATAAAAATTTTTCATATCTTTTTCATACTAAACACATTCTAGAGTCAAATACTACTTCACATAAGAGTACAAATTCCTTTATGAAATTATATATACTCTACGACGCCATACAAGAATAACTAGCATTATATTTTTTTTTACACATATAACACACTATCAAGTACTACACATACACGGACGCACACGTGGCGATGCTGCATACCCATAAAAAAATTGAAACTTCATAGTGGCTCAGAAAAGGGTGCGCGGTGAACAGATTGTACAAGACGAGTACAATTTTCCAAGACTTTCCAGTGAGCTTCTAGCGAATCTGTACCAGTGAGCTTCTAGCGAATCTGTACCAGTGAGCTTCTAGCGAATCTGTACCAAGACCTTCTAGCGAATCTAGACTATCCAAGACAATAATGGCGACTATCCCTAAGACAGATGAGGTGGCTCGCGAACGAGCACGTAGGCGCGCCGAGGCAATCGCCTTGTTCGACTATGGCCTTGACCGCCTTGCTGTCGTCTCAATCCTTGGAGAGGATGCTGTCAAGGCTGCAGCGGTGGAGCAGTGTGCTAAGAAAGTTGGGGACGATGAGGAGGAAGCAGTATACTCCGTTGCTGAGATCCGACAGCGCTACGATATCTCGCGCCGCTCGGCTGCAATCGCTGCCCTCGACCTCGGCGAGGGGGAGCGAGCCGACCACGTCGCCGTCCTAGGAGAGGCCGCCGTTCAAGCACACGAGGCCCTCTATGGGACTGCGGCTCCTCGCCCAAATTCGCTCTTTAAATATGGAGTTGCTGCAGCAACTGATGATGAGGACATCCCTCAGAATCTAGCCCTGTTGCCCCCACAGCCGTCACCTGCTCAACTCGCATACGAGGCTGAGCGGTCTGAGCGTGCTGCTCTTGCTCGACACGCTCTTTACCAGTCCCTCGCCAAAATGCGCGAAAGCGAGCTTGGCGCCGATCTTGGCGGCAAAGGCGACGATGATGACTGCTCTGACTACCACCGCTGGATGTAAATAATGTCTCAAAAACACACTAAATACACTATGAAAAATGCACAAAAACTATAAAATACATTTTTCATAGTATACTTGGCTGTACAGATTCGCTAGAAGCTCACTTGTACTATGTCACGCTGCAAGCAGGGCATAAGACCACTCTATAATAACTACAAATTTTTTGTCCAAGTGAGCGCAGCACACTATCATATACTACACACCACTA
>Ga0247842_10007100_pt1 | contig 12295 bp, 12 predicted proteins | sample LaCruzMarch2015__3_FD_192411 | JGI IMG/M metagenome (GOLD analysis project Ga0247842, IMG submission 192411) | Freshwater microbial communities from meromictic Lake La Cruz, Castile-La Mancha, Spain - LaCruzMarch2015_19m | ecosystem: Environmental > Aquatic > Freshwater > Lake | place: Spain...
TACCCCCTGACCAACGTCTTCGTCCTCGACTACTACAATGTCCTCACCTCCAACGGGGGGAGCCCCTCGGTCAATGACCTGGGCTGGGCAAGCGGCCACCATCACCGCTGGTGGGAAGGGGCGGTGCAGCATGCCAGCACGGGCGGGGGAAACGTCAATGCCTACCCCAGCGGGGACGACCACCCCAGCCAGGCCGGCAACTTGAAGGCCACCGGGGAACTGGTCGACCTGATCAACTGGGCCTACGCCTGCTGGCAGGGAGGGGAGGCTGCCCCGGTTCTGCTGGGGAGCAGCGCTGCTCCCGGCGAGGGGGTCTCCTTCTGGAGTCCGGTCACCTTGAGCGCCTCCTGCAACCAGAGCGGGAGCTGGGGGGTGACGGTGTGGAACGCCCAGGGGGTGGAGATGAGCGGGTACGGCTCCCTGGTGGTCACTTCTACACTGCCGGGGAAGGAGCTGCGGGCGGTCTGGACCCCCACCCTCCCCTACCAGCTGGCCGGATGGCACCATGCCGTGCTTTCCTGGAGCGGGAGCGGGACTATGTTACAGGCGACGGTCCCCTTCCGCCTGGACAACTTCCCGGCCGGAGTGGAGGAGCTGCGCTGCCTGGCCTCTCCCACTGCCACCGTCCCCTTCCAGCCGGGGGCGGGGCAGCCTTTCTATCTGCAGGCAAGAGTGGTGAATCGTTCGACGGGGACTTTGGGGTCTGCCTTCCTGCCGGTGATGGGAGACGGGGCTTACCTGGGGGCGGCCTCCTGGGAGAACCTGGAGGCGGGGCAGGAGGTCAGCCTGACCCTCTACTGCCCGGGGGGGCTGGGGGCGGGAAGCCACCGGATCCGGGCTTTCCTCTGGTCGGGGCCGGGGGGAGCGCCGCTGGCCAGTCCCAGGGAGCTGTGGCTGGAGGTGGAGGGGTGAATAAGGGGACAGTCTTATTTTCCCACTCTTCTCGCTGCATGGGCTCAGGAAGCTTTAACCGGAAATGGGGGGCTAGGGGTAGAACCGTTACCTAAGGCTGAGCGTGTCGTATTTGCCCAGCACTTCGCGGACAAAAGCCTTTGCTTTCTCCAGGCGCGACGCATCGGGTTGACCGGCAGAGTGGATCGCTCGTTCGGCCCATTCCCGAATCTTTGGGTCGGGACTGGATCGCATCACAGTCAGTTGCTGCTCGCTCAGCGCGCCTTGGCAATTGAAACTCCCCAACAACTTGGTTCGATCGGCGGCCTGACGGCAACTATCCATCCACTCGGAGATCAATGGGAAATCTTCACTGGCAGCATGGGTTACGAAAATGGCTACCCGTTGTCCTACCGCCTTCTGTCTGAGGAAATCCACGGCTGCTAAATCGGGCTGCCCGCTGCTGTGAATGGGGAACCCGATGAAAGTCAGGTCATAGCCATCCAAATCTTCCACCTGGCCCAGCTCCTTCAAATCTTTTGGCCCCGGGAGCTCTTCGTAAATGGCTTCAGCCACCTTGCGTGTGTTTCCCGTCAGGGAAAGGTAGGTCACCAGCGTGCGCATTCCTTCACCTCACTTCTTTCCTGAAACACCTCTTCATACATAGTATAGAGGAAGAAAGGCGCTCCATGCGGTAAAAGGGGATAGTTTTTTTGTCCGAATCCTATTTGAGGGGGCGGTAATCGTTGCGAATCCTACGAACTTTCAATAGTTCCGTTGCGGTATCAAGATTGGCAACCGTCAAGAACAATAGCTAGTGAAGGTGCCTGTACCATTGGCCTTGCCGTCAGTGAGACAAACCGAGGGGAAAGTTAGGCAGTTTGGGTCAAAGAAACCATTGCCGCAAAAGAATAGGAGCTGATCCAGTCATCCCTCCAAGGGCAACAGGAATGCTAGGAGGTGAATGGAGACTTGGAGCGCATGGTCAAAGAGATAATTGCTGTCATATGAAGATGTGACCCTAGATTATGCTAGATTATGCCGCGCAAATAGCGTCATTTGTGCGGTTTAACCAAAGCAAATCGCGTCATTTGCTGGTATTCCTGCACGCATTCTCCTACAATTAAATTGCCATGTGGATTCCCCGTATTTTGGAGAAAAAGATCCAAACCAAGCTGGTCGACTCTCACAAGGCGGTCATCCTCTACGGCGCCCGCCAGGTGGGCAAGACTGCTTTGGCCCTTCGGCTGTTGGATCGTCTGCCCTACCGGACACTCTCCGTCAATGCTGACGAAGGCCAGTACAGCGAGATCCTCTCTAGTCGCAGCATTCAGCGTTGGCGTTCGCTGGTAGCCGGTTATGGACTGGTCTTCATCGATGAGGCACAGCGCGTGCCGGACATCGGCATCAATCTAAAGCTGGTGGTGGACTCTCTGCCAGAGGTTCGCGTGCTCGCCACCGGCTCCTCTTCCTTCGCCTTGGCCAACCTGATCCAGGAGCCGCTGACAGGTCGAACCTGGACCTACACGCTTCACCCGGTCGCAATTAGCGAGTTGGCGGAGCTGCAGACGTCTTTCCAGCTGGAACAAAGCCTGGAGGAGCTGCTGGTCTTTGGCGCGTACCCAGAAGTGATCACCCGCCCCAATCGCCAGGAGAAACGTGAGCTGTTGCTTGCCCTGACCCGCTCCACCCTATACCGAGACGCGCTGGACCTGGCTCAGGTAAAATACCCGGGGAAGATCCGCGACTTGCTTCGGCTGCTGTCTTTTCAAGTGGGCAACGAGGTCTCTCTCCAAGAGCTGGCCACGCGTTTGGGGATCAGTCGCGATACCGTGGAACGCTATATCGACCTCCTGGAGAAATCGTTTGTCCTCTTCCGTTTGCCCGGCTTCAGCCGCAACCTGCGAAAAGAGGTGCGTAAAATGGAGAAAATCTTTTTCTGCGATCTGGGGGTGCGAAACGCTGCCATCGAGAATTTCTCACCCCTCTCTCAACGCAACGACCTCGGCCAACTTTGGGAGAACTTTCTCCTTGCTGAGCGGCGCAAGATGCTGGATTACCCGGAATGGCCGGCCGGTTGCTATTTCTGGCGCACCCACAGCGGAGCTGAGTTGGATTATGTGGAGGAGCGGGATGGTCGGCTTTTCGGGTACGAGTTCAAGGCAGGTCACCAGCGCAGTACTGCACCTCGAGGCTGGACCGACGCCTACCCGGACGCGCTCTTCACTTGCGTCAACCGGGATAATTTCCTGAACTTCACGGATCTTCAGGGACGTTGTTCAATTGTTGACTAACTTCTGAAAAAAAATGGGGACAGATTTATTTATTGAGCATAAGCAATCCGTTTTCGTTGTGGATCCCGCTGATTTCTGATGGTCCAGCTATGGCAGCGAAATCGGCAATCGTTACGATGAATAGCTGGATGCTGATCTCTGCACTCTTGGCATTGCCGTCAGTGAGACAAACCGAGGTAAAACGGGGACAAGACCTGCTAAGAAATGAATGGATACTTGGAACGCATGGTCAATGAGATAATTGCTGACATATGAAGATGTGACCCCATTTACTGCCCATTTGCTGACATAATAGGACATGGAGGATACGACATGATTCGCTTGACTCGTAAAGTATTCACCGATTTGGCCATCTGGATGGTCGGGCTGGGCTTTCTGATGGGGGTCGCCTTCCCCTTCTTCTGCACCTTGCTGGGAATTCCTGCCTCCCAAGTTTTGACCCCTTGGTTCTTCGCCGCCTGCATCGCGGCCGGGTTGGTAGTGGGTGGCGCCAACATCCTCCTGGCTCGCTTTGTTGTGGGAAACCGTCTGCGCCTCTTGGCGGACCGCATGAAGTTCGTCCAGACCAACTTGCTCTCACTGGCGAAAAGCGGTGACCTGGAGAAATGCTCACCAGAGAGTTGCGCTATCACCGTGGATTCAACTGACGAGATTGGCGAGAGCGCCGCTGCCTTTAACGCTTTGGTGGAGGCTCTCTCTCAAGCCCTTCATAGCGATGCTGCTGTCCGCAACTTCAGCGAGATGCTGGCCAGCCAACTGGAGCTGGATCTTCTCTCTCCCCAAGCCTTGGATCAATTGCTTGAGTACACCGGGTCAAGCGCAGGCGCATTGCTCATTGAGGCGGATGGAGAGATGCGAGTGGCCGCCTCGCATGGTATTCGCCTGCCGGCCGGGTTAGCTGACAGTGACCACGTGCGACGCGCGCTGCGCAGTGGAGCGAGGCAAAAGGTGACCATACCGGAAGGAGTGAGTGTGGAGGGGGTATTGGTTGATTTCCGCCCTCGTGAGATTCTGATAGAGCCCATCTCCTACAAACACATCCCCTTGGGGGTAATCATCTTGGCTTCAGCCGGCGAGTTCCACCCGGAGATCGGATCTCGCCTCGACCTCTTCCGTAACGGCCTGGCGCTGGCTCTGAACAATGCCATGGCCCATGAACGGCTGCAGCGACTAGCTGCCTTGGACCCTCTTACCGGCATCTACAATCGCCGCTTCGGTCTTGCTCGCTTGCAGGAGGAATTTGGCCGGGCCGTGCGCGAGGGAGGTCCTTTGGGGTTGCTGATGTTCGACATCGACCATTTCAAGAGCGTCAACGACACCTACGGCCACCTGATCGGGGATCGCGTCCTTTCTTGGGTAACTAAGATTTCGCGGACCGTGCTGCGCGAGGGGGACGTACTAGTGCGCTATGGTGGGGAGGAATTCCTGGTTGTTCTTCCCGGCGCCTCCCGCGAAGACGCTGCCAAAACAGCCGAGCGCCTGCGGCGAATGGTGGAGGAAGCGGTGGTGCGGGATGGAACCCAAGAGATCCGCATCACCGTCAGCGTGGGAGTGGCTGCTTTCCCGCATCCTTCTGTGGAACGAGAGCAAGACTTGGTCCGCCAGAGCGATGAAGCGCTCTACGCAGCCAAAGAGTCCGGCCGCAACCGCGTGGTGGCGGCGTGAGAGGAGCCGGAAAGGATCTTTTTCCTTTGCATTTTGCTGGAGAGATGAGAGATCCTGGCATTCCAGAATAAAAAAAAGGTCGACCGCGTCGCGCGGTTCAACCCGGCCAGAGAAAGCCAGCAGTTTATCAGCCACCAAATCAGCTAGGCTGGAAACGTAAATGCCATATTCAGAACTATCAACTGAAGCCAAACGAAATGGGGAATCCAGGGCGAACTGAACCTTGGTTTGATCTTCTCTCCCCTTGCACAAGAGCTCAACAAAAGTCGAGAATTGCCGAACCACCTCCACCGAGAACCCTGTTTTCCGCAAGGCAGCCACAGCCTGCCGCGAAAATGGCTGAATCAACCTTTCCTCCGCTGAAAAGATGTCCAAATCATATGATTTCCGATGTCCCAGATAAAATTCAGCCAGTGCGGTACCACCGGTCAGATAGAAATGGGTCAAATCCGGGAGATGGTGTAGACAGACTAGGATTTCTTTTTGTAGAGGAAAAAGAAGCCCCCTACCTTGTAGCGGCAAAATGGTCCTCCCAGAGATGGCGAATGTGCATTGGCAAGTCCAATTCCGGAAGACACCCTCGGATTTCCAGCCAATCTAGCTGTGCTACATCCTCGGCCTTTCCGTGGATCAGTACTTGCTGGATATACCATTTCTTCTGCCAGGGATCGGACAGGTCAATCTCCCGCTTTGACCATACAATGTAGGGGTTGGGTTTCATGGTGCTTCTATTATACCCGAGGTCTTTTAGAACGGCGATTCGTAATTCCGAAGAGAATCTGCCCTGAGGCTGATCTATTTTATTCTTTGTTTTCACCACGGATTGCGTCAGCGCGAGCATGAGCCACCTCACAGAAATAGGGGGTGGCGCCGTCCATCTCCCCAGTCTCCAGGTGGGCGTGGGCCGGGCACCACAGGCAGAGGTTGACTAGCTCGCAGCGACGGCAGGTCTCGCGGAACTCCTTCCGCTGCGAGCGCAAGTCTCGCACCCGTGGGACATGATTCTCCCAGGCTTCACGCAAGCTGGTTTGGCGCAGGTTAACCGTCGTCTGCGGCGCCCAGAGAGAGGAACAGAGACGATAAGTGCCGTCATAGCCGAGGTTGAAGCTGCCGTTGCCGGTGCCGCAGTGGAAGAGGTGATCACAGCCGAAATGAGCGAACTCCGGTTGGATCAGCTTGTCGCAGGCTCGCTGCAAGGCGCCGAAGCGGTGTTCGTCCGCTCGTTCCAAGGCGACGATCTCCGACGGAGGCAAACGTTCTTCCCGGATCACTTGGTTGCGCCGCGCATCCCCGTCGAAGCGCAGGTGCAATTGGGGGTCGAAGCGATAGAAGTCCTTGGTGCGGGAGCGGCCAAAAGCTGCAATGGCCTCCATCTCATGGAGATTGGAGCGCATTGCCATCGCCTTTAGGCGTACGCGGACGCCAGCCTCCAGGAGAGCGTCCAACCCATGCACGAAAGAATTGAAGGAACCTGGGCGGTGCGAAACTCGCTCGAAGGTCTCGGCAGTGGCGCCGTAGACGGTCACTTCGATATCGCGTGGCGGGTATTTGCGGAAGAGAGCCAGATGCTCGGCTCGGATCAAGGTGGCGTTGGTGAAGACCGAGACCAGCAATCCCTTGCCTTTCATCATCCGATAGATCTCAGTGAAGTCCTCTCGCAACAGAGGCTCCCCGCCGGTCAGCAGCACCCACATCGCCCCCAGCTCCACCGCTTGGCCAGCAATCCCTTCGATCTCGACCAGGGTTAGCTCCTTGGCCCGCGCCTCACCATCGTTTGCTGGCAGGCAAATGTAGCAATGGCGGCAATCCAGGTTGCAACGGGCAGTCAGTTCCAGGTCGAAGGAGAAGAGGGAGTGTTTGGCTTTCATCTTCTCCCACAAGGATAGATCCTGAATTTCCATTGCGCGGGAATGATTCATGCTCTCCACCCTTTCGCGAAAGGTCGCACAACTCTCCAGCCGACCCACAGCACCGGCGTCAGCCACCCCCGCCGCGAGAGGAAGGCGATGACGATGCGTTCCATCCCCAAGCCCAGCCGAATGCGCTTGCCGCCATGTTCCACACGAATGACGCGTCCGATAATACTCGCTCGCATTACGCAGGCATCTGGTTCGGGGGCATTATCTCCTTTGATCAGATAGCCAGCCCGGGAGATGCCTACCACCCGATGCAAGACCAGTTTACCGCAGGTAGGTCGCACGAAGGCAACCACCTCGCCAAGGCGGATCCGTACCGGCGCAGGGGCGATGGTCAACACAGCGCCGTCGCGAATGAAGGGCGACATGCTGAAGCCCGGCGCAGTGAAACGAAAGAGCGCCCCTTTGGCTAATGCTGCCGCCATCAGCTTGGCGTAACCGGCGCTCGACATCAACAGCGAGGAATGGTCAACCCGAACATATTCCCCGCTCATGCTCCGCTCTCCAGGCGTTTGCGCATCACCACGCGGCGTCGACCTGATGGTGTGCGTTCACTTTCCAACTGCGCTTCCAGCTCAGGAATAAGGATCGACTCAAAACCAAGCTTGCGATAGAGGCGAATCGCCCGAGAATTATTATTGAACACCACTAAGTCCAGCGTGGGAGAGCCTTCCACGCAAGATCGAGTCACGACTTCCCGGCTCAACCTCTCCCCGATGCCCAATCCTTGCCACCGCGACTTTACCGCTAGGCTGAAAAGCCAGTGGCCGACGTAAGGCGCATGTTCCGGCGGGTGGCGGACTAGCTGTACAAACCCTATCACTTGATTGTGCCAACATGCCACCCAATCCGTGACGCTCGGATTTCGTTGCCATGTTTGTACTGGGTCGTCGTGAGGGTTGAACCAGCGCTGTACATCCAGCTCGTCACTATCAGTGGCCTCGCGGATGACAACGCTGCCGGCTGTCAGTCGCCCGATTCGCCGGAACAAGGCCAGGCTCTGCATCCGGCGCAGAGCTATTCCAGCCAGTCTTTTCAGGCTTGGCACGGAAAGGCTTACCGCGCGACCACCATCTTGCGCCGGGCCAACTCGGTTACTAGTCCCAACACGTCGCCCTCGATCTTCCCATCTGGCGCCTGGAAGGAAAGGGTCAACTCGTCCGCCACATGGGCTAGCGTCCGTTTCCCGTCGAGCAGCCGCCAGACTTCCCGTCCGGTTTCGTTCAGGGTGAAGAGCTCGTCATCCATATCGCCGATCCCAGCCACCAGGGGGACGATGATTACCTCTCCCTCGATCTCCCGCGCTACCACATCCTCGGATGGGCAGAACACCATCTCCAATGTCACTTCATCCATTCAAGCGTCCTCCTTCGCGTTCTCGTTTTCTCTGCGGCTGAACCGTTCCACCCGCTCCCGCCAGTCTAGTACATCCCAGCCCTTCTCTCCCACCTCCAAAAGGCCCAGGTACTCGGCTTGGGCGTGGGCAACAGCACAGAGGTATTCCACCGGTTGATCAAGCCTACCATGTTCCATCCAGGACTTCCCCGGGCACTGCTCGCACAGCCCTTTCAGGAAGCAGTGGGCGCAGCGGCGCAGGTAGTCGGGGTTGGCAGCCTGCGTCTCCCGCAAGCGAGGGAATAATTCAGTCAACGCGTAGCGCAGGGAATGGGTCCGCAGGTCGCAGACCATCTCCGGGTGGCGCAGGGGCATGCACATCTGGGCCTTGCCGTAGGCGTCCATACAAGTCCCATGTCCGGCCCCGCAGCGAAATAGTTTATTGCCGGGAGGGCCGATGAACTTGCCGCAGAACTGCCGCATGTCTTTGAGGTAGCGGGGATCCCGAGATAGTACGCGCACCGTCTCCTGGGGGGAGAGGCGCAGCTTGCGGATTCGCTCGTTCTTGGCTTTGTCATCACGTCGTGCTCGAAGATCGAAGTTCATCGACTGGCCGGGAGGATGGTCCATCGAGGGAATGGCTGCTGCCCATTGCTTGAATTCCTCCCACTCGTCCTTGTTGGCGGGCAGGATTGCCCCTTTCACCACAAAAGAGATGCCACGGGACTGCAGCCGTGCCACTCCACGCCGAAATTCAATGAACGATCCTTTGGCGCCGGCTGATGCATCGTAGGAATCGGCATGCATGCCATAGACGGATACTTCTACCCATCGCCCCGGAGGAACCCGCGCCAGCAGATCGGCCAGCTCTTCAGTGATCAGCCTGCCGTTGGTGAAGAGGATCACCCGCATCCCAAGGCGGCGAGTGAAGAGATACAGTTCGGCGAAATCCTCCCGCAGCAGGGGCTCCCCCCCGGTGAAACGCACCATCAGGCAGCCCAGGTCTACGGCCTGACGCAGGAGATCCTGGAGAAAAGCCGTCTCCATTTCCCCAGCTCGGGCTTCGGCGTCCTCCTCGGGACGATTGATCAGGCAATGGAGGCAGGCGTTGTTGCAACGTTCCGTCAGTTCGATGTCTAGCTGGCCCAGTAGCGGCCGCTTGCCGTGCCAAAGGCTGAACTCGTGGGGCTTGAGCTTCTTTACGTAGGTCATGCAACCGACTGCACGGCACTACCGGCATCCGTGAGTAATTTGAAGTTCATTGTGCAAATCATGACAAATTCTCTTCGAACTCGTCAAGTGTAACTCGAGCTTGTTTCAGAATACTGCGCAGTGTGCCAATAGCTAATTTGCGGTGCAATGGCACAACGCAACCCACTTCACCTTGGGGCGATTGTCTTTTCAATACGACGTGACTGCCTCTTTGCCTGACTTGGACAAAGCCGAGTCGCTCCAATGTGCGAATGGCCTCTTGCCCTGACACTTGACGCAGATTAGGCAAAGACAGCCACTTCAAAGGTGGTAAACAGAGGTCGAGTGGCTTGAACCAGAGGGAATTCCTCTAGATAGAGTTCAGTTGCCTCCTTGAGATTGGCAACGGCTTCCTCGACTGAATAGCCCTGGCTGACTGTTCCAACCTCAGGACATTCCGCTACGTATAGGTCTTCCTCTTTGTGTAGGATGGCGGTAAGAATTTCTGTTTTCATATCAATACCTCCAGACGCTATTGAATAATAGCACGCGACGCATTCCGGTCTACCCTTACCGCGACCAGCGCCTCCAGCAGGTCGAAGGCGGCTGCTTCGCTGCGCCTACCCAGGCCCTGCGGCTGGTTGCGCGGCAACTTCCCCACCGTACGGTTCAGCTCGAGAACTCGAGGATCAGCCGGTAGGTCAGGTAGACGATGGGCAGTGACTTATCTGGCACAATAAGACCCGGGTGGAGAGAATCTGCAAGGGGTGGCGCCCCTGCACCCCCCCACGGAACATAACAGAACGGGCAGCAACCCTTTTGCAGAGTCCCCCGCCCGTCCCTTTCATTAGCCGGAGGCCTGTTCTGAGCGTAAGCGAAGGAACTTCATACCCCTTGCTATCCGCAGCAGAATCTGTAAACCTCGCCTTCCTTCACGGGTTCCCATAGGCCAAAACCCAAGGGATCAAGGGTTAGGTGACTACGACATCGCTTGTGCGTCGCAATGCATGCACGTGCCCGGCCAATACCTGCACTTCCCCGCCTCGCTATTTCGCGCTATACCAACAGAAGCGGACTTGCACCCAGTCAGAACCGCCTCCTCCGGGTTACTCCGTACCAAGACAATCAGCTCCGGTCCGGTCCACTCTTTCTTCGGCACTTGTTCTGTCAATCGTATTCCCTCCTTCTTTTGACTCTCAACGAGAAGATCCAGCGTCCACCTACATGCTATCGCTTCGCCTCAGAATGTAGTCGAGACGAGGGAAGTTGACAGGCAACCATCGGCATTGTAGACAAACTAAGGAGAACTTCGAAAGACAGGTAGCATCTCAAGGGCTGGGAAGGGCGAGAAAAGAGAGAAAATATACCTGTCCCCGTTTACTTCCACTGAACCGTTGAACCTTTTTCCAACCGTTCCACCCCTTACAACCGTTGAACCTTTCTTCATCTGCCTTCCCTCACGGATTGCAAAGGGCCAAAACCCAAAGGATCAAGGGTTAACTAGACTCATTCACTTCGCAGGGCACACAGCCCGTGGTAGACCGCATGCAATTCGTGAGGTCGGCGGCGGGGCCCGTCGTGGCCCACTTGCAAGTCGACAGTACTGCCTCCTCCTGATTGTTCCTCACCAAGACGATTAACTCTGGTTCGGTCCACTTTTTCTTCATCATTTGCTCTGTCACTCGTGTTCCCTCCTTCTTTCGACGCATAAAGAGACATCCAGCAGCTACATAAATACTACCACTTCGCCTCCGTCTATGGTCATAAAAACGTTGGTTGACCGGCAGTCACTCCTGAGCGTAGCGAAGGATCTCGTGGGCGAAAGCGAGGAGAAACTGGAAAGACAGGCAGAATTTCGATTACCGGTAAGAGTGGAAACCTCGCTGGGAACAGATCTCAATCTGTTCCCATATTTCCCCGCGATTTAATCTAAAAGGAGCAACCAATCCGCGGCCGAGCTATGACATCATTTACGATGTGTTTGATAACGCTAAATCTAAAGACCTGACCCCATAGTTCCCCTTCGGCATGGCGGAGGCCTTCCGGGAACAACTTCAACAACCCGACCTGGATCGCCTCTCCTTCGAAGAACGGTTCGGGATGATCGTGGAACGCCACTGGAGCTGGAAGGAAAACGCTCGCCTGAAACGACTCCTCTCGGAGGCTCGCTTGAAACTCAACGCCTGCCTGGAAGACATCGACTACCGTTCTTCCCGAGGCCTGGATAAGTCCGTTCTGATGCGCCTCTCCTCCTGCGAATGGTTGCGTCAGCATCACAATGTCCTCATCACCGGACCCACCGGCGCAGGGAAGACCTTCCTGGCCTGCGCCCTCGCCAACAAAGCCTGCCGCTCCGGCCACAGTAGCCTCTACCTGAGAACCCCGAAGCTCTTCTATCAATTGGCCATCAGTCGTGGGGATGGAAGCTACGGCAAGCTCCTGACCAAGCTGGCCAAGACCAATCTTCTGATCATCGACGATCTCGGAATCGCCTCTATCCATGAACAGGAACGAAGGGACCTCCTGGAGATCATCGAGGACCGCCACGGAAACGCTTCCACCATTATTACCAGTCAACTGCCGGTGGAGAGCTGGTATGAGCAGCTGGGAGATCCGACCATCGCCGATGCCATCCTCGATCGGCTGCTCCATAACGCCCATAAGATAAGTATGAAAGGAGAATCGATGAGGAAAATGCATTCCGTCTTGACCTGAGAAACGGCTAGCGATAAGAGCAAAAAAACCAGCGTCGCTTCGCTGTAACCAGGGCGGCTGATTTGGATCATATTCAGTGGCCGAATTGGATCATATCGGGCGGCTAATTTCAATCATATTGCGTGGCCGATTTCAAATCATATTGAGGGGCCGATTTCAGCATATTACCCATCGAGAAAAGTGCAAAGGTACGAGACCGGAACGGCGGGATCGGTGAGGAGGTCGTTGTAATTGATGAAGATGACCGGCAGGTGCGCTTGTCTCATCAGCCACGCTTCATACAGCACG